>Ga0114994_10004031_pt1 | contig 10684 bp, 3 predicted proteins | sample ArcticOcean_MG_C_9_FD_87043 | JGI IMG/M metagenome (GOLD analysis project Ga0114994, IMG submission 87043) | Marine microbial communities from western Arctic Ocean - ArcticOcean_MG_CB2_152 | ecosystem: Environmental > Aquatic > Marine > Oceanic | place: Arctic Ocean: Canada Basin | collected... | reverse complement strand
ACCAGTACCCGCTGAATTAGTTCCTGTTACTACAGCAGTAACAGTTGCGCTAGCTTTTACTTGGGCCTCTGTTCTATTAGCGGCAAAGGTTAAGGTGTTACCAGAGTTTCCTGTGGTGCTTGCTAAAGTTCCTGAACTAGTGGTCCAACTTACCCCTGTAATAGTTCCCCCAGAGGCTGCTAAAGTTAAAGTAGAAGTGCTGCTAGGATCATAATAAGTACCATCAAAGGAAAAAAGAACTGGAGAAGCTGTTAAGGTTAAAGCAACTCCGTTTACTCCGGGAGTTCCGTCTGTTTTTCTTGCATAAATAGTTGGATTTTCCCATGAAACAGCTACATTTGTTGCAGAAGGTGAGCCGCTTACAAGAGCAGTACATGAATATACTGTATCTCCGTTGCTTGATATACTTGGGGGCGAAACATTCCAATCAGTATTACCGATTGTAAGAACAGAAGTAGTAAAATTAAAAAATGATTGGGATGTAGTAGGTTTAGTAGGAGATGCTCCATTACTCGCTTGAACATCTGAATAAATTTTTATCTCTGAGACTGCTGTTCCTTCTACTTGGAACACAGGGCCCCAAGCATACGCGGTTCCTCCTGCTGCTACTGTACCTTTTGATGACCATAAAGTTTCTAAAGGTGTAGTTGGAGGATTGTCTGACCAGCCACTAGGAATATTAAGACCATTAGCTGTTGGAGTTGCGGGTTTAACAGTTACTCTTTTGAATACAAAGTTAGTGCCTGCTCCTGTATCTCCGTCTGTTCTTTGTGTGTAAAGTGTTGGAACAGTCCAATAATTATTTGTACGGGAACCTTGTGTTGCGTAGATATAGTTATGAGTTGAAGTTGAAGACCCTACTATAAGAGCTGAGGAAGAGTACACTTTCTGATTATTAGCTGTAAGAGCTGGAGGAGATATATTCCAGTTACCGCTGGCAGCAACTTGTGTACCTGTTAACTGATTAGTAGTAAAATTATAAATAGCTTGAGCACCATATGCGGGCACATTTGGAGCACTACCCGTTGTAGCATCAGAGTATATTCGTATTTCTGCTACTGCATCAGCATCTAATCTTCTCGCTGAAGTCCAACTATACGCAGTACCTCCTGCTGCAACAGTACCCTTCGAAAACCATAAGAAGCCCGTTCCTGTAGCATTAGCCACATCAGTAGTCCATCCTGATGGGGTATTTAAACCGTTTGCTGCAGGAATCGCTGGATTGGGTGTGGTTGCGGAGTTTTTAAATATAAAGTCTGTTTGAGCCCCTGTTGTTCCTGTTGCTCCCACGCCTCCTGTTGCTCCACTAGCATTCTTATTAAAAGTTTGACTCGATGTAACAGTTTGAATTCCTTCAATATCTATAGAGTATTGAATCTCAGCGGTCGCTGCTGTAATATTACTAGCAGTTCCGTATACTATAGTTTCAAGAGTAGGTGTTGCAGGATCAGTAATAATATTTGTAGCTGTACCATGACTGCTATTAGTAGAATTAGGAGTAATACCTGTTCCTGAAGCGGTAACTTTAAAATTACCTGCTGCAGCGTTTCCTGTATGTATAGCTGTTAATAAAGTTGCTCCTTTCCATACTCTTATATGTGTTCCAGATCCTGTATAATTTGGACTATTACTATTATTAGTATCAATGGGTATCGCGTGCGCTTGGTTTGTATTTACTACCGTATACGCATCGCTTCCTGATTTAACAGCTGCTATAGTTATTTTATCTGTGGATATTGCTGTCCCAGGGTCTGCGGCTTCTGAAACACTTACTGTTACAGTAGAAGGATTAACAAAATTATCCATATCAGCCACAACTGGATATGTGAAAGTATCAGAGGCTCCACTACCGTCTGTATGAGATCCTTCGTTTGTAATTCCATCTCCAGTAAATTTAAAATATGGATCAGTAAAGCCTTCTGAATCTGCTGTTAAAATAATATCATTGCTTACACTTGGTGTTGGATTTAACCCATCAGTATCATATACAGCAACATAATGAGAAGATTTTAAGCTTACGCTATTTGCGCCCGCTCCTGCTATAGACTTACTTAAAGTCTGAGTAGTATAAATAGTATGGGTGGTGCCCGCTTGCTTATAGATTATAGGCCAAGTTACTATTTCATCATTGTCAGTTCCTGCCTGCCCCGTATGATTACTAATAGTAACCACATTAGCAGTTACACTAGAAGGAGTTCCAATGGTTAGGTCACTTCCTGTAACCGTAGGAGTACCAATATACCACTCTTTATTATCTAAGGTACCTGTAGGATTATTATATCCGCTAGTACCCCCAATATATGCATATACTACTCCTCCTACTATAAGTTCTAAAGTTGTGGCAGGAATACTAATTCCTGTAGCCAGACCAGTGCTAAGGGTATTATAAGTATGTGCAGAATTTGAGTTTACAATTGCAACTCCGCCTGCCCCCGCCGCTACACCAATTAAAGAAATACTATCTGTTGCTGTAATTGTAGTAGGGGCGGCACCTGAGCTCCATCCTCCAGGCTTCTCTCCTACTTCTATTTTTACTACTTTTGGCCAATCGGATTGAGTATAAGTGGCGGGTATACTACCACTTGCATATGTATAAGTTGCAGCACTTGTTCCACTTGTATCTGTCCAAGAACCCACACTTCCAGCAAAAGTAAATCTATATAAAGGGTCTGTAAAGTTATTTGCTGTTGCAGTAATTACAATGTTACTACTACCACTACTGTTATAGAGTGGATTACTCCCTTCTTCATCATAGATTAGGGAGTAGTCATCAGATGTTAAAACTACTGTTTTCCCGTCTAATCCAATTGATCCATCTTTAAGCTTAGTGATAGTATAGGTAATTGTTCTCTGTTTAGCTGTATTATCGGGGTCTAGCTTCTCCCTAGCCCTTATAGTAAATACTAGAGGGGTGGTGCTGAAAGATATATTAGCGTTGCTATTATGGAGTACCTTGGAGAGAGCCCCATTAGTAGTAGTAGTATACGACGTAGAGCTGTCTGCTGTCTGGTTTGTTTGTGAGAATCCTGCACCTGTTACATTAACTTCTGCTTCTTGAAATCCAAGGGTATCAATAGCTAAAGTAATATTACTATAGGTCGTCGTTTGCGTATCTGATGAATTATACTTTATTATACTAGTATCGGACGAAGCAACTATTGATCTTGGGTCAGTGGTTAAATCAGGGGTTATGTCTAACCAAGTCATAGTACTTCTAGTGCCCCCTAATGTATACGTGCCAGCTCCCGTAGAGTCGTAACTAACAGGAGCTACTAAGAAATCTTCATCATAGTCTATATCTAATTCTTGCTTTTTAAGAGCTTGCCCTGTAGCAGAAGCTGCAGTCCAGGGTCTATCTAAATACATCACAGTATCGCTAACTATAAGTGCTATTTTTCCTGCGAAGGCACTACCAATAGTTACTACGTCGGGTATTTTTAAATTTAAGAATCCAGAGCCTACAACTTTTGAAGTACCGTTAGTAACACTAACATTGCCTGCACTAGTCCAAATACTAGCGGCACTGGCAATATATTTTATGGCATCGTACCAGTAATCAATCCTACTTCCATATGTAGTAGTATCTATTTTTCTTACTATTAATTTTAAAGCATTAGCGTTAGGGGCTGCCACATCCACCGCACTAAAATCCAGCATTAGATATGCACTTGCATCAGCTGGCCAGCTACTACTAGCTAAAGCAGTACAAGAAAGGGAGTAACTATCTGCGTCGGCTACGGTGTTAGTTTTGGCTCCTTGTAACCTCCCAAAAGGTGCAATAATATAAGAACTATTAGCAAAAGATACTAGTCCTTTAGTACTGCCATCATTAACAGGAGCTGCTAAATCTACTGTAGAAGCTGCTCCTTTTAAAATCCCCCCAAGTCTCCAATTCTTACCTACTTCTTCGAATATGTCATCAATTTTAATGTTAAACTGGGCATGAACAGAATGTCGTCCCTTCGTGCTAATTGTTGTTACTCTTACAGTGTGATAACCATTTTCTACTTGTGTAAAAGTATGAGAGCGCGAATCTCTGTGAACCCTGCTTCCTGACAGCAGCCCATTGGGTGTAGTGAACCCGCCTCCCATTCCAAATGTGCCAAACTCGGGCATGCCGAAAGTATGTTCTACTTTATACTCCCCTAGGTGCTCATACTCTGAAAATGCTCCAGAAGCGCCTTCCGGTAAAGGGCTATCCCACTCTATAACTAATTCTTCCCCAGGACTTGTATCAATAGGAGTTCTTAGTACTCTCAAATTTATAGGAGGAGGAACATCAATAAGAGTATCCTCTCTAGGGTATAAAGGGTCCGGTACTGCTAATGTAAAGTCTCTATCTACTAAGTCAAACTTAGTATTATAGTGCTCTACTGCTGTTATATCAAACTCAGTAGGCCCAGATTCCCCTATACCTAGTATTTTATATTGTTTATAAGAATTAACAGTGGGGGTACCCGATGCATTAGTTTGTTTTATAGCCCACACATCTCCATTTCCAGGAGTTACACTAAAAGGAGTGGCTAATGCAATAGTATCACGCCCTTCAGAAGTTGATTTGGAGCTTATATTTAGTAGTTGCTCTTCTACTATGGTTTCCTCTACAAGCTGCAAGTTTACAGGACGATTACTAGTATCGACTGCACTTACTATATTCCTCTGGGTAGTATCATCAGTAGCGTGAAGGATAGTTGTTGTAGCTCCTCCTATTGTGGCAGAAATTACCTCATCTCCTCTACTAAACGTTGTTGTGCCTCCTGCTGCATTTGCAAGTGTTGCCGACTCTTGATTCAATAGTACGGTTTTTTTAGGTATGATTACAGCTATAGTATATGTGAACGACGCCGTAAGATGATCAGAAATCTCTCTATCAATAGTTATATTAGTATTGGTACAGCTATGTACTCTACCGCTAAAGGGGACCCTAAAGTCTGACTCATCTTGTAGGTTTATTATGTCTCCGGGGCCTAAGAAGGCTGCATTTATACCTGTCTTAAAGGAAACTATCTCTGTTTGGTTAATAGCAGTCCATAACTTCCATCTACCATATCGTATTGCTTGCCCTTCTGAGGTACACCCAAACGCTACAGCTTTCTCACTTTTAACTGTACCTGTTTTAATCTGGTTCTCTCTATCTTCAACTATTATAGTCTCTAACTTATATTCTGCCTCTGGGTTATTCCAGCTAACTATCATCTGATTCGCGCGTGTCTTGCTTCCAGTAGATTGATACTCAAAATTTCCGTCTATAACGTTAGCACGAGTAAAAGTATAAATAGGTTCTTTAGGCTCATCTAAAATTGCACTAAATTGGGAATCTGACCAAAATAGTATGCCCCTAAATACTGTTGCGAAGTCTTTTAGTATCTTGTAGGCGTCAGTAGCTTTTGTTATGTATATATTGGATCTAAAACGAGGCTCAGTGCCTCCCTTACCATCAGGAACTAATTCATCACAGTATTTGGCAACTTTATATAAAGAGAACTTATCAATATCTGTCTCAAGAAGATAGTCCCCTAGCCCATACCTATTATTGGTACATATATCATAGAAAACCCACGCAGGATTATCTGTATATACAAGATTGGGGCGAAACGACCCATCCCAAAGCTGGGGAGTATTCATGGTACCGACATCCCCATCCTCACTGGTACGGGTATACTTTGCACTAAGATTACCAGTCTCTTTCCTAGTAACATAATTAGAGGGAATTTTTACTTTCAGCCCTTCGCATTCGTAACCTCTAGTGGGTTGGCTCTGAAAAGTCTTAGAGCTAAAGGAAGTATTAGCAAACGCAGTATAAGGAAAAGATAACTTTTCTTTTATTAACCCTATAGCTTGAATCAGAGAAGAAGTATAGGTGCCTGCAAGATGTTTACCGTCTACGCCATTGTTGGCCGCTCTTGCAGCATTACCTTTTTCACTTTCAAAAGTGCTACCTATTCCTCCCGCGCGATTAGAGGATGATGAAGTATTTTCTGTTCCAGCAAACCTATGTTCAATAGTATAATCTTCTGGGTCATGTTTAGTAATACGACTTATACGTATTGTAAAACCATTAAAAGGCTGTAGACCTTCTAAATTAATTCTAAACTCTGTTGCAAATTTAGCCGTTTTCTTAAAAACCACGCCCCAGCAAGCAGTATCGTGTGTTCCATCCCCATTACTATCAAATACTGCTGAAGAGTTTCTTCCTGAAACAGGAGGAGCTACAGTATTATAAACCAGGGTACCCCCTGTATGCACTGCTAACTCTATATGATAAGCTACTCCTGCCAAGTATTTAGAACCAGATGATACACTCGTTAAGTAACAGCCAGAAGGATACTGCATTATTAGTTTTACTTCGTCTATCTGTGCAGCCTGTGCGCCCGTAGCGGTTATAGTAGTATAGTTTGAGGTTGAAAACTTTTCTAATGAAGGATTTGATATATTTAAGGATACAGAACTAGTACCTGTACCCTCCAAAGTACTTAAAGCCTCTTGGTCTAAGGTACCTTTAGAGAAAGCCACCTCCGAGTCTTTATATTTCTGAGTAACAGCTCGTTGTCCTAATGCGTTCACAGTAGCTAACGTGTCTTTAGTTATTGTGAAGCTAAAAGTGCCTGTTGCACCAGGAGCGGTAGCTAAAGTTATAGTATTGCCAGTAATAGCAGATATCTTAAAATATCTAGAGATAATAAGTTCATGCTGAGTAGACCCATTTGTATCAGTACTAGTCATGGTGTCATACTTTATGCTTCCGGATGACCAAGCAGCCGTCTGGTTGCTTACATTAATACCGCTGATCGTACCTTGATTAATAATCTCTCCAGAAGCGAGTTTTAGCTGTACTACAGTTTTTCCATCTGTAATAACTCTGCTAGCAGATATAGCCATATTAAATACGGTGGCAAAGGAGTCTCCAGAAGCTCTAGTAAGAGTTGCGGCTTCGGCCATTCCGTCCCAGCTACCACCCGGTACCTCGCCTCCGGGAATATAAGGACTATGGCCAGATATAGTAACTTTTACAGTAGCAATCTTATGTATAAGCAAAAACTTTGAGCCTTCTACGTCTGTTTTAAATACCTCACCGTTTAAGGATACTGTAGCATTAGTACTAGCTGCAGCAATAGCCACTTTAGTTGAACTATTACTATAAACTTGGTCATTATTATCGTCTATAGGATCATTATTTAAGAAGACGCTTCGACTACCATTTACTAGACCTTCAATCTCGCCCTCTGAGATTATATCTGTTACTAGAATATTCTGCTCTGTAGACGCTTGTATAGTATTGTTTATACTATCATTGTTTATAGACTGAACTCTTCTATCTAATGCATTAATCGACTGTTGTGGCATTAGAGTGCTCCTATGGGGCCTAGACTAAAGACAGACCTAAAGGTATTTGATGTGATTCCAGAGACTTCGAAATTAACGGGCTGTCCAGGTACTCGTAGTTTCCCATAAAGTACGGGAACGGGGTCCCCCTCTATTATATTTTGCTGGTTTCCATTGAATAAATAACTTTGTTCTTGGTCAGCATCCGTAGCAGGGTCAGGTGCCATCAGTTGATTAAGGCCCGTCATAGCTAAGTTTATTGCCATCATATATGCTCCAGATTGAATCATTCCTATTGTAGCGGCTGATAGACCTGTTGCAGCTGTAGTTGTTCCGGCAATAAGACCACCCCCCACACCCACCGTAGGAGCAGATGTCATAGCTATAGTACCTAACAGAGGGGCTGCGAATACTGCGAGTGCAACAAGTGCAATAGCTCCCAGTATCTTTGCTCCTCCAGATTTAGATCCTGCGGGAATTGGAGTAATAGTAACATCTCCCTCTTCAAGAACCATCAACATCTCTTCTGCATAATCTAACTTATTACTTGCTACATCTACTTCGAAGCCTATATCTTTTTCATGGCAGTCCACAAGATATCGTTTTAGATCGGGGTAATTACAGTCTATACATCGTATGACATCCTTAACCGTAGGAGCATTGACTTGGAACCCTGTTCCAAACCTTTCTCCCATCTCCCCTTCTAAATATACATTACGCATCATACCGATAAGCTCCTTTTAAATACTTGTGCCAAAATGGGTAAATACTTTCCCTACAGGATAGTCTACTTACTGCGTGGTGGTAAAAACATTCATTACCTATATAAACTCCACAGTGGTTTCCTACATCTGAATTTACATTGAAAATTAGCACATCGTTTTCTTGTAATTCTGTTAAAGGAACGGGAACATGGTTCCATTCCAATATTGTGTCTTCTGTAAAATAATCTAAATCTTTTTCCCACCAATCATCTTCAAACATAGCTCTTGAAGGGATAACTGTACCTCTGCTACCCAAATAGTCTCTCATAGCTTCGAAACAATCCTTTGTACCAAACTCATACTCTCTGCCATATAGCTCTGTAGTATTTTTAATAGGGTCTAGTATAGTAAGCTCCATATCAGGGTAGCTATAAATATAATAAGGAATACCGAGTGCGTTACAATACTTTATGTCAGTTTCACTAGGTTCTGAAGAACTATCAGGATGACTATGCACAATTGCTACAATATCGGTTATTCTTTTCAGCTTTAAATATTCTTGTGAGTCTATAATAAAGTCGTCACCGTCTTCGGCAATATTAGTACACGGAAACCATTTTTTCTTCCCTTTAACTACGGAGATGACCCCGCAGCCTTCCCGAGGGTACTCATCCTTGAAGTGCTCTTGTATGCCCTGTAACACTATCGGAACTTATTGCTCCCTGGGAAGCCTCCAAAAGGTAGTGTAACGGCAGTATTTACCTCGTAGGCAGGAATAGCGTTAGCATTGTAGCTACTGCTGTGTATCTGAGGTACTGCTTGGTACCTTATCTTACAAGAAGTTAGAAGTTTACCACACACATCTCCTCTTATCCACACACTCTCATCTTGTCCTGGAGTTACTCCAGTACTTGGAGCTACCGCTCTCCATATAGTATCGGCATACCTTACATACGGGTTTTTAAGCGGGTCACTATCGTGGAGAGTGTAGGCTGTACTAGCACTATACACTGTATATGTTCTTACTAAAGTCCATTGAGGTATTCTAGCTTTGGGGGCTGTCCCAGTACTATTAGCTTGTGCTCTAAAAAACTCTAAAGGGCTGGTAAAAGTTAGGGATACACCATCATTAATTGTTTGAGCACTGCTTAATTTTATATAAGTTCCTGCGACTTGAACTACAGTACAGCCTGCAGTTACTCCCGAGTTATTAGAAGTCACAGGACCTACCGTGAACCCAACTTGTATATTAACATTAGAAGCCGCTGCATCTACTATAACATTAGTGGAGGCAGAAACAGCTCCATTAGTAGTAGCGGTATACTCTGCTGTAGAATTAACATATTGCCCTGGGGTATACGCAGTAGTACTGACCCACAACCCCTTCCAAGCTCCATTTGCTGTGCCTTGTAGATGTGACGCCAGCACTAAAGGCTCATCATCCTGTGAAAAGTAAAAGCTATACTTTATACTACTTGGATCAGTAGTAGAACCTCCATCGAAGGCATTTATCTGGCTACTAGTGCCCCATCTACAAGCGCTTTTAATACCACTAGTTGCGTGTCCTTGATACTGCCAAGGGCAATATTTTCCTACTACCTGTCGTGCAGGAATTCTTATTCCTCCTAAATCTGCGGGGGAAGAAAGCTCTAACTCGCAAAAAAGGGGGGTTTTTGAAGCTATTCTATCTATTATGAAAGTTTCTGTGTCGAACTCATGTGCGGTAACGGGATTATTACTAGCGTCACGACCAGTATACTTTTCAAGAGTTTTACGCCGAGTAATCCGCTGCCCTACTAAATGATCCATTCTAAAGTTTTGAGCTATTATTAGTTCTCCGTCTATTGTTCCGTCCCAGGTTCCGTCTTCCATTTGTGTTTTAAAATCAGAACCTTGCTTTAATATGCTTTCAACATTAGCTATACTAAGTGTGGGGCGATTATGAGCGCCTGAAGTAGCTTTCTCTATATCAGATATGAAAATAGGTAAAGTTACATAAATAGCCCCATCAAATAGTAAATCATTAGCAGCAGTACCATCATCTAGATCTTTGGCTGAATGAAAAAATAATTTATTATTAGAACCAGAGCCTATAGTCAGCTCATACAGCTCTATTATAGGACTTATTACCTCTAAGTTTTGGGAGTCAGTTACTATTGCATTTGTCATGTTTCAAATACTCTTTCAAATGTAGTGCTTAAATTATAAAATAAGGAATGAGTATACCCAACAGACCACTCTGAACAAATAACTTTTACCTCTCTTTCATTAGGGTTGGTAAAAGTTAATGCAGTATTGATAGTTTGGGAAGTACTTAGTACTACATTGACCCCATTAACACCGGATACACTTTCCACAGTAGAACCCCCAAGAACTCCTGTGCCTGTTACAGTTGCACCCACGGAAATATTCAAATTATTAGAGCCGCCAACCATAGTAACTGCCGTACCTGACCCAGCCCCTGTACCTGTATATGTAGTAGTTGAGTTAGTATCTGGGTATGTGAAACTAAAGGAAGCAACCCCCTTCTTAGACTCAAAGAAAGTTACGATATCATCAATTTCCGTCTTATTACGATTGTTAAAAGACACACTAAAACTAGACCCAACAGAGTTTAAACCGTCCGCGACTCTTTGCTGGTACCCATCCCCAAACTT
>Ga0114994_10004026_pt1 | contig 10687 bp, 4 predicted proteins | sample ArcticOcean_MG_C_9_FD_87043 | JGI IMG/M metagenome (GOLD analysis project Ga0114994, IMG submission 87043) | Marine microbial communities from western Arctic Ocean - ArcticOcean_MG_CB2_152 | ecosystem: Environmental > Aquatic > Marine > Oceanic | place: Arctic Ocean: Canada Basin | collected... | reverse complement strand
CGGGAGCTGCGAGGACCGCACCCTATTCCGCGCCAAACCAATGGTGGCGGCCACGGCGTCCGCCGTCTGGGGCGCGTCCCCGGTGCACATCCACACGTCCACACTTTGTCGCTGGAGCCACGCGATGACGAGCGAAGCCTCGGGCCGCGGCGCGTCCGCGATGGCTATGGAACCCGCGAACCGTCGGTCGAACGCGACGTGCACGACCGTGGCCGCCTCGTGCCGCCATTGCGTCGTAAGGTCCGACTCGACGACGTCCACACCCAAGGAGTGCAAAAACTTGGAAGACCCGACCGCCACGCTCGCTCCCAAATCGCCCACGTTGGCCTGGGCACCCAAACCCTCCACGTCCTTCGCGTCGTCCACCCGGAGCAACTTCAATCCTCTGGAGATCGCCGCCCGCCGCAGCGCGCCCGCTAAAGGATGCGCACTGTGCTGCTCGCAGGAGGCGGCCACTCTGACCAGATCGTCATCATGCCAACCCTCGGGAGCGTTGCGTAATGCACAGCCCACGACGCGCGGCTTGCCTTGGGTCAACGTACCTGTCTTATCGAAGACGACGACCTTGGCGGCCGCGGCGTGCTCCAGGGCGGCGCCGCCCTTGGCCAAGACGCCTAAGTTCGCGCCTATACCCGTCCCGACCATGACCGCCGTCGGGGTCGCCAGACCCAACGCACACGGACACGCTACCACGACTACCGACACTCCGAACAACAACGCGAAGAGAAACGTGTCCCGCTCGTCGAGCCACGAGTCCGGGACGTTACCAGTTTGTGCCGCGATGTACCACGCGAGGAAGGTCGTGATACCCAAAGCCACGACACAAGGGGCAAAGACGCTCGCGATGCGGTCCGCGTAGGCCTGGACGGGTGCCTTGTCCAGCTGCGCGTCCTCGACCAAGCGCGCAATCTGCGCCACGCAGGAGTCGCCGCCCACGGCCTCGACCCGTATGTAGCAGCTCCGGCCGCAATTTCTTGAAGAGGCGAAGACGCGCGCGCCCCGCGCTCGCTTCGCCGGCTTGGCCTCGCCCGTCAAGGCCGACTCGTCGAGCCGCGCGCTACCGCCCCCCTCCACGAGCACGACCCGCCCGTCGGCCGGCACGGCCTCGCCCGCTGCCACGCGCGCGACGTCGCCGATCTCGCAGGCGTCCGCTTGCACATCGCCCGCCTGACACGCCGCGGCCAATTCCCTGAATTGAACTTCCAAGGCCGATGCGTCCTCACTCAGCTCCAATCGCGAGAGTTTTGCCGCCACGGCCCGCAAGTCCACGGACGGCAGGAGCGTGGCGGCGGCCGGCCGTAAAGCCAATAGCGCCGCGACGGCGTCGCCCGTCCGCCGCTTGGCCCTACTTTCCAGGAACTTGCCCAGCGTAATGAACAGCAATAGCATGGCCGCCGTGTCAAATAATAAATGCTGGTGGGTCCCGTTGTACGCGCAGCAGTCGATCAAGGAATAAAAAGAGTAGGTCACCACCGTGGACGTGGCGATCACGACCAACGCGTCCATGCCCCAGCTGCAGCTCTTGAACTGGACGTAGGCGTTCCTATAAAAGCGGCCGCCCACAAAAACCTGGACCGCGAGCCCGCAGACCGACGCCACGAGCGCCTCCGTCGTGAACATGCCGTGGCACGCGATGCCATTTCTCCAGAAGTCGGTCCCGGGGCCGACCGCGGCGCCCCATTTTGCAATAAAAATAGGCAGCGTAAGCATGAGCGCGACCTTGAGCGAGCGCCACCAGCCCGCCACCTCCCGCGTCGCCGCCGCGGCCCCGGACTCGCCGCGTTTTGCCAAAGAGCACCGGAAGCCGCACGCCTTGACGGCCATTATTGCCTCGGCCTTGTCGCCCTCGCCCGGTTTAAACACAACGCGCGCGCGGTGCGTCGCGACGCTCACGTTGGCCCGCAGCACGCCCGGCAGGTGACTCAGCGCCTTTTCGACCTTGGACGAGCACGCCGCGCACGACATGCCCTCGACCTTCAGCAGGAGCGCGCCGTCGCCCGCGTCGGTCTGTATAATTTCGCACGCGTAGCCCGCTTCTGTTAACGCTTTTTCCACGTCCCGCGCCGGACCGTCGAGCGAACACAGCAAGCGACCGGCCGCGACGTTCGCCCGCGCGGACGCGCACCCCACGGCGAGCGCGGCCTGCTCGACGCGCCGGGCGTCGGCCACCGTCCGCAGCCCCTGGACGCGGAACTCGCGCGTCGCCTTGAGGGACGGCGGCTCCGGCGCCACCGGCGGTGTGTTTTCGCCCACCTCCGCGCCGAAGCCCACGCACTCCACCGCGTCGATGAGGAGCGTCGCGTCCACGTCGCCCCACACGCGCGCGTTCGCGTCCCGGAAGGACGCCTCGGCCCGCGAGACGCCCGGCACGACCCGCAAGGCGTTCTCGACCGTCGTGCCGCAGCTCTGCTGGCACATCATGCCCTCGATGCTGAGGACGTGGGCCGGCGGGCCGGTTCCTTCGGTCATCTCCAACATCGCTTTGCGTGGCGTATGGCGAGCGGCGGTGACGGCGCAACTACTCTTAGACCCTGCCCGCAGCCTGGTGTGCGCTCTGGTACCCCGCGGCGCTGCTTCAGCTGAACGAGCACAAGTCGACTTTCTCGGAACGGCACCTCTGGTGCTGTCCGTTAAACGGACTCAGCCTTAAGCGTTCTCCAGCTATGAGACGTCGCGTTGCGCCAGCTAGTACGTTCGTTAACGACGTCTGCTGCGGCGAATCGCACGTGCAAGAATCCGCCGTGAAGAAAAACCCGTTTTTAAGCTTTAGGAAGCGACCCCCGACACCTGCCCACTAGTCCTAGCACCGTAACAACAATATACACCCGACACCTCGACAGTTGCGGTGTCTTCCCCTCTGGCCCCCCGCCCACTAGTCCCAGTACCGTAAAGAATACTCGAAAAGTGCCTCGATAAAATAAACGAACCACACACGTTACGACGCCTCGAAGAGCGCCCCGCACCGCGCCGCGAAGCGGGCCGCCGCCTCTGCCGCCGGCCCGAAGAACGCGACGGCGCCGGCCGCGCGCGCGCAACTTTGGAAGCGCGCCTTCGCTTCCGTACAGCGCCGCACCCGGTCCTCCCGGGAGAGGTCGACGCCCATCGCCGGCGCCGTGGCCGCCGCGGCGATCGGCGCGCCATGCGCGTCCAGCGCCGTATCGCACGCGCTTAGAATCAACACGCAGACCTTGCCCGCCCGTGGTGTGCCGGCGTCGCAGCAGGCCCGCAGCCACTTCTCGGCGCAGTCGGCGAGCGCCGACGCCGCGTCAAGCGTCAGCTCTTGGACCTCGATGCGCTCCAGGAAGTCACCCACGGCCTCCCACGAGAAATTACGGGACGCCAGGCTCTGGAAGGCCCCCGGCGCGTCGCCGCCGCCCCATCGCGCGGACGCGGCCTCGAGCGCCTCGAGCCGGCTCCCGAGCTCGTGTCTCGCTTTCCGTCCCATCAGAATCTCCGTGATGGCGTCGTCCACGGTCACCGCGTCCTTGGGCAACGAACTTCTCCGTTTGACGCCCTCGAGGTCGCTCGTCGAGAGGCGCCGTCTATCCGGTTTCGTATTCCGCGGCGCCAGGCCTTTGCGTTGGGCGGGCGCGAAGACGACGGAAGGAGAAGCTTTGGCCTCCGGCGGCGATTTATTGACAGGGTTCTCTCCATCTGAGGCGGCCTTGGCCTCCGCGTCATCGGAGACCTCCGCCTCGAAGTCGTCCTCGTACTGCAGCGGTACATTGAACACGCGCACGACGCCGTCCGATTTACAAGCGACCGTCGCCTCGTGCTCGTCGCAGCGCAACGCGCAGAGACCATTTAACGGCCCGTCCACGTCTTTGCCCATCGGAACGACCTTCGGCGCAAAGGCCCACTGGCGCACCCCGTGCTCAGCACCTACAATTAACGAGCGCCCCGACTCCGAGAAACACACATTGCGAACGGCGTGCGCCTCGACCGACGACGGGTGCGTCGCGCCCAATTCGGTCCAGGCCTCCAGATCATACACACGAGCGGTCCGGTCAGAGCACGCGGCGCTTAGTATGAGCTCGGTAGGAGAAAAGACCAAAGTCTTGGCGTAGACCGCTTGGGCTCGGCGCGACGCGCCGAACCCTTTGAGCAACTTCCCGCCCGTGAGGTCCCACACCCTAATCTGGCCATCCCCTCGAGAAGCACTTGCAAGCCACCTCCCATCGGGAGAAAAGCAGACGGCGTCGACCTCGCCGCCGTGGCCCTTGTACGTCTGGAGGCAGGCCTTCTTGCGCGCGTCCCAGACCTTCACGGTGGAATCCGCACCGCCCGTCGCGACGAACTCGCCGAAGGGGTGGTGCCGGCAGCAGTTGACTTGATTTCGGTGGCCCGTTAAATTGCGGACGGCCTTGCCTTCCCTTAAATCGTAGACGCGGGCGGAACCGCCCTCGCAGCCGCTTAACACGGCGGTTTCCTCCGCATCCAAGTCCAGGCACGTGATGGGCGAGCTGCTCCCACTTAAGGCGTGGAGGTGCTGGCCGTTCAGGCGCCACACGCTGCAGCGGCGCTCCTTCCCTCCGGTGGCCACTAGTGACCGCCCGAGCGCGACGCAGTGAAGCGGCGCCGGGGACGCCACCCACTCGTGCTGGAGTGCGGCCATCGATCCTCCTCGATGGCGTGTAATGGGCAGCCTTGGAGCTGGCTGCTGCGCGCGGTGGCGGCGCAGGAACGTGAGCACGCGCAGTTCTTCAAGAGCTGCTGCGATTGAAAAGTACGGTCTTGTGCCCTCCGATAACGTATGAATGGGGCGCGCGACGCTAACTCAAAATCCAATATATTGAACCCGAACGATAAAAACCCGTCTGATTTCAATTTAGGCTCTGCCTTCTGTGTCCAGGTCTGTGGCGCTGCACTGCGATACTGACGGTCATCACGCAAGCGCAAAGGTCGGCGCACCAGTCCTGCGGGTCGGAGCTCGACGCCATCGCATAAGCGTGCCTTTACCCAAGCCACAGCCAGAACATGTCCGCCTTGGCCGGGGCCTGGGCGCGCGAGGTCGCGACGGACGCCTGGCCGGGACCCGTGGCCGCGGGCCGGGCGCCGGCCACTAGATTATTTGTGGCCGGCGGCGCGACGCACGCGGGCAAGAGCACCATCTGCCTCGGCATTTTACAACAGGCGGTGGAGACGTACGGAGCAAATCAGGTGGCCTACGTCAAGGCCGCCACGCAGGATGAAAGAGAGGACGCCGTGTCGCGCTGGTGCGCCTCTAACAAGGTCGAGTACCGGTCCGGCAAGCACTGCCCGATCGTCTATTACGCGGGATTCACGCGGGCCTTCCTCGACGGCTCCGCGGGCACGAGTCAGCAGTGGCTCGACCGGGCGGCGCGCGTGGTCGAGGAGCTTGCATCAACGCGGAAGTTCGTGCTCATCGACGGGGTGGGCTTCCCGGCCGTCGGCAGCGTGTGCGGCACGTCCAACGCCGACGTCGCTAAGCGGTTAGAAGCACCTGTTGTTTTAGTCGTCAAGTCGGGCGTGGGCGGGGCGATCGACGAGGCGTCGTACGGCACTGCCTTCTTCGGTGCGCGAGACGTGCCTGTGCTAGGTGTGGTCCTGAACCGCAGCGCGGCCGCCGGCTTCTATAGCCGGGACAAGGTCCTAGCGCCCGTGCACTCGTATTTTGCCTCCACTCGGTTAGCTTTGTACGGCATCGTGCCGGACGAGCCTTCGTTAACGGATCTGCGAACGGCGGCCGCCGCCTCCGAAGTCGATGCGGCACCGGCCGCTTCGCATGTTCGCAAGCACGTGGACGTCGCTCAAATTCTTACAGATGCGGCGCGGGATCCGTGGAACGCGCAGCGCGTCGTGCCTACGGTGGCGCCGGCGGACGCCATCGACGCGGACGATTTGAGGCTGCGCGTCCAGCAAGCCGCGGCCCAGATAGGGGCCGAGGTCGTCAAGGAGAAATGCTGAGGGGGCAAGTGAAGTCGTTCCCTTCTCCGCCGCGCGGCGCTTGACGGCCCGTTCCTACTTTGTGGGGGCGGGCCCGACTTGCGCGTGGTAATTACTATTCCATCAGACTCAACCCACCGGGGATGGCCGCGAACCACGGCCGCGACCACCCCCCTGGGTGTTGAAAACCAGGGCATTTTGAGTTTTACCTAGAGGCCCGGTCCCCAGCCCCTAGGGCGGCGGCCGGCGTCTTGCTCCTCGATAGCGTCTGAAAACCCGTTTCGCCAGGGCATTTGACCAGCAAGCTCGAAGTCAAACTCGACATCTCACGACATAGATCGAGCTGTTGAACCGAGACTTATCTCGTTCACATCGTCGGGCGTAGAGAGACACGTTTCAGGCCGTGCAGCAATCAAAACCCACGAGTTTCGCTTTATTTCGGCATAACCCCCCTACACAATGCCACATCACTACACGATCCAAGAGCCACCGCGCTACTCATCAGCGCTGGTGCCGCGGTGAACGTGAGAAATATTGGTGGCACCCCCCTGGAATGGTCGATTCGTAATTGTGGATATAGAGTCACTGAGCCACACCTCAGGTCCTGTCCTCTTTTGCTCCGCGCCGGCGCGTCTCTCCCGAGCGAAACACATGGACCTCGTAACTGCGTGCCGGATCCATACATTCAGAAAGTCATTGATGCGGGTGGCTGGACGAACTACGAACGCCTCCACCTCGACAAGCTCAAAACCCGTTTTGACCCTAGGTAGTAATGGATCGAGAGTCGTAATTAACCCAACCCGGAACCCGAATAGGAGCCTGGGTCGATGATGCACGCTACCGAAGCTTCTAACCCCGGCGTTCATTATTATTGCATTAGTAGACCAGCGGACCCCTCGACGCCGTCGCCGCGCTCACGCCTCCTTCCGGAACACCAACAACGTCGAGTGAAGATCAGGAGCACGAAGACCAGGAGCGCGGCGCCAGGCACAGCAAGGTCGGGGGCGTAAAACGCGGCGAATAATAGGAGCGCGATCGCCGCGAACGGCGCCAGGACGCCGGCGACCTTTCTCCAGCTGCTTCGGTGATCGAGCGTCATGTCCACTCGCGACGCATCCTAGACGACCACGGAGACTTTCTGGTGCGCCGCAAAGTAGAGGGTCCTCGCGTGGCGCATGATGGCGTGTCTTGACTCAAAAGAACTTTGTGATAGCGGTGGGCCGCAGGTCTCTCGTTCTCACATTCGACTAAGGCGGGTCAGGGCGTACACAGCTGGCCTAGCAACGCTACCGCTTGCTGCGGCTTGTGGTGAGGTAAGTTTGTGAAACCCGTTTTGTAACCAGCCACGGCCGCGCTACTCACACCACTCAACACGCCGGCCAAGTTAATATGATCCTAACAAATTGCGCCGCCTGCGCTGCGGTTTTGGCCCACGACGCCCCGCGACAGGGGCTCGGATTTAAATAAAGTTAGCTCATCCCCCCGCCCGGGTTACCACCCCGCCGGAACCGCGCCCGCAGCGCCGACACGGCCGCGTCCGCGGCCCCAGCGCCCTCGAGCGCGGCCTTGCGCGCGTGGACTGGGAGATGGTTCCGGTGCGCGGCGCGCGCAAAGCGCGTGTCCGCAAAGACCACGGCCTCGGCCCGCGACAAAGCCCCTCTCGTCATTAAAGCAGCCCGCGCCGCGAGGTGGTCCGACTCGCGCAGCTGTAAATCACACAAAGCGCGATCCAACCGCGCGCGCACGGCTTCGCTCATCGGTTCCAAGGGCACACCCGCAAACACAACCGTTCGCGCCGAGCCAATAGCAGCTGAAAGCGCGGGGGACCCCGCGCTGCAGAAGAACACCGCGCCCCGCCCGCGGTCCGCGCACCGGCAGAAGACCTCTAACGCCTTCGAGATTTCACTCTCATCGCCAACGGCACACGTCACCAATTTTTTCTGCAGTATTTTACTTATAGCACCGGTGGCGTCCCACGTCACCAAACAACTCTCCAGGTCCTCTTGCGTCGGGAAGACGCAGATCACGTTGTCCGGCACGGCATCAGCAACATCTGCGATTAATGTGCCGTAATTCCGCGCTTGCGTGGGATCGTGCCTCAAAGCGCCCTGGCCCGTCGTGAGGGCGAGCTGGTCCGCCCCTCGCGCGACGACGACGGGCAAGGCGCCCCGGGACGTCGCTAGAGCGGCCTCGGGCGGCTCGCACTTCAACAAGCGAGCCACGACCTCCGCGGCGCACGTGGCGCTCACAATAAGTTGGTGGGCGAACCGCAGTTCGTCCAAGGCCGCCCGCCCGTCCAAACACGAGAGATGCACGCCGTCCACGCACACGGCGGGCACCCGCGTCACCAGGCGAGCGAACGCACACACTTCATCTAACGCCGACGCTCTCGGCCCTGCGCCCCTTGACGCAAGCGCGTTCCTTAGAGACGCCAGGCGGCGCGGGAAGGCCGCTAGCGTTTCCGCACCGAGCGTCTCGGCGAGCTCCAGGAGGAACGCCTTCGAGGAGGACGTTTGTCGAGCCTTGCGCAAATGTTTGATGAACGCGCGGACCCGCCTCAAAAAGTGGTGCGCCCGCCTACAATCGCCCGGGACCCGGCACTCCTCCGGTGCTCCATCCACCACGCTCTTCAAACCGCACGCGCCGCATTCCATGGAAGGCGGTGTGGCCTTTCCCTCCGCTATTTTCACGTAGTCCTTGTTGCAGTCCCCGGCGAGCTTCAACGCTTTTCTATCTAAACGAGCGCACTCCCGGTCCGCCCGGTCCAACAGAGCGTCGTTTACATGGACGGAGGCTAGCGACCGCGCCAAGCCCTCGACGTCCACCGAATCGTCGAAGAGCACGACGCTGGTGGCCGGCAAGGTGAGGCGCTTGCGCGGGTCTAGGAGGAGTCTAGCGTCTAACAAGACGACGTCGGCCGCGTCCGCCCGCTGTCGAGCTTGGGCGTAGGCGCATTTATCCAGCTTCCGTCTTTTAACGGGAACCTCTTCCCCTTTGCGCCCCGCGGCCCGTCTCAAAACTTCAAAGTCGCTTTTCGAATTGCCAAGCGCCTCCTCGCCCGCGCAGGCCCGCCTCCTACTCGCGAGGACTGCGACGTTGCAACCAGACGCGCGCATGGCACTAGCGGCCCGTTCGCTCGACGCCGTGCCGTCCGTGGCGTAGACGAGCGGCCGTTCCAACGCCAAGAACAGCGCCCCGACGGCGCCGGGGTCCGCGTTCGGTGGGGCCGCGACCACTTGCACCGCGTCGTCGCGGCTGAGACTGGCCTTTAGCGCTTGCAGGTAGCGCGTTTCTGCGGCGTCCAAAGCGTGGGGGAGGTTTAGAGTTGTGGTGGCGTCGATCTGAATGGCGTGGGCCATGGCTACTTGGTCGCTCCCTCCAGTGTCCAGTGCGGCGGCTGCGCTCCCTCCAGTGTCCAGTGCGGCGGCTCCAGTGCGGCGGCTGAGAGCTCTAGTGGCGGCACGGCGCAGTTGCTGCGCGGTTATGCTGTGGTGTGCGGCTCGACTCTTGCAATTGAGCGAGTGCACAACACCTTGCAGCCGCCCGCCTTTGTCTTTTGTTTTTTGCTGCTCAAATACCCGCACGAAGCAAAAGACGGCCAGAGCGCTCTCTGCTAGGGGCCCATGCCATGGCTCCCTGAGCAATGCCTTAGTACCAGTCCGCCCGAAAAAGTCATGACAAGTTTGGCAAAGTCCAGCACGATTCAAGTCGGCCTAACCTGCTGAGGCCGCGCCCCACTACCACCACGGACCCGCCGCCCTTGTTGACCATCATCATGTTCCGCGCCCTCGTATTAGTCGCCGCGAGCCACGCCCTCAACCTGAAGACGGCAAAACCCCCGCGTCACTGTTTTTTTATTTTCGGCTCTCAGCGCCGGGCGCGAGGCGCCGCGCCGGCCCAAAACCCCGCCGCGCCGGCGCCCTGGGTCGGTGGGACGGCCCGGGAGCAATTAGCAGGCAGACGCCCGGCCTCGGGCCGAACCAGCCGCGCCCGCGCCGCCCCACGCCCGTCGCCGCGGCCGCCGCGGGTCGCCCGCCCGGCACGCATGACCGCGTCGCCCGCGCAGGTCGACGTGTCCTGCCCGGCGTCGCGCGTCATGGACGCGCCTACGATCAGTTGCCTGGAGTGCAACCAGCGGCTCGAGGAGGCTTATCTGGGCATGGCCACGATACCCTGGCAGGTCGCGGCCTTCGAGAATCACACCCCGAAGCCCGTGGCGCTCAACGAGCTCACGACGGGCGGCGAGGAAAAGTTTGTTGCGACGCTGGCGCCGGCGGAGGCGCTCTACTTCTTCAGCCGCATGGGCGCGGTCTGGCGGGCGCGCGACGAAGAGGGCGAGATGCCCCTGTAGCATAGGGTGGGCACCCACTTCCTCATCGACGACGGCATGGGCGTCGACTTCGGGGCCCTCCAGCTCTACCCGGACTGGGTCCCCAACAGAGGACCGGCGGACAACGAGGGCGCGTCGCCGCGCTTCCCGCGGACCATGATCAACGCCAGTCCGCAGCAGCTGGAGGTTTACGCGCGCATGGAGGACGGGAAGGAGGTGAAGCAGGCCGATCCGCGCGAGGCCTTCAACGTGGTCACGACCTGGGGCCACACCTTCGTCGCGCGCCGCGCGGGCAACGGGGCCATTGTCGCCGAACTGACGATGCACAAGGTCGCGGTGAAGCCGTGCAAGGAGCGGAGCGACGGCGCGCGCGTGGTCCACGACGCGCACCGGGCGCACGTCGACGAGCCGATCATCGCGCCCTACGCCCGGCCGACGAAGAGCGCGGCG
>Ga0114994_10004024_pt1 | contig 10690 bp, 9 predicted proteins | sample ArcticOcean_MG_C_9_FD_87043 | JGI IMG/M metagenome (GOLD analysis project Ga0114994, IMG submission 87043) | Marine microbial communities from western Arctic Ocean - ArcticOcean_MG_CB2_152 | ecosystem: Environmental > Aquatic > Marine > Oceanic | place: Arctic Ocean: Canada Basin | collected... | reverse complement strand
GACCGGCTGCTTCGTTATCTTTTGGGGAATTATCTTTTGGGGAATTATCTTTTGGGGAATTATCTTTTGGGGAATTATCTTTTGGGGAATTATCTTTTGGGGAATTATCTCTTGGGGGATTATCTCTCTTGTCTTGTTTGTGTTATGTTTTTTTTTTGAGCTCCGTGGTTTATTCTTTATAGGGATGTTCTTTTTAAAACTTTTCATTTGATTCAGGAATGTAGAATAATCTTTAGAAGACCCATTATTTGTAGCACCTCTACTCGTATTACTTTTCTTTAAACCTATTTTGATGTTCCCGCCGTGTAGTTGCTTAGTCAGACTCCTTTTAATTACCATAATATTATGAATAGATTATTATTGAAGGAACACTGAAGTATCTATCTTACCGTCCCTTTTCTTTTGCTGAAAGAGCTTTATTTCCAGAGAGATGCGATTAATACAGAAGTCATCATCTCTAAATACATCGATAAGAATATTGTTAGTGATCAAATCTGACGGTGGGTTATCTTTCATGAGAACTTTTAAAGATTCTTTAACGAAGATTTTAAGATGTTCTTTCCGATTGATATAAATCTGTGATACAACAGTTTCAATGTCTTTATTTTCAATATATTGAATATCCATCTCTTGGAGGTGCTCATTATAATTTTCTTTCACGTAAAACTGAATAAGTTCTTTAATATTACGTTCAAGGGTTGTCATGTTATAATTACTATTAATAATATATTATCTTAAAGTATTTGAACACAGAGAAGTATTTGAACACAGATAAGTATTTCAGTGGCGAGAGTTTCCCACGTAATATGAATTATTCGTTAAAGCCATAGTTATCTATTTTTTATGAGTTCTTGATAGATTGTATTAAGTTTTTTGTGATTATTGTGATTAAAATGATTCACTTTGGAATCTTCCGATTTTTCATTACAAGTAAACGGGATCAGAACTATGGGTTCATCTTTCCGGGGTGATATCTTAGTCCTGTGTTTATTCGGAATTTTATTTATTTGATTCCTCAGATTATCAAAAAGATATTTCAATGTATATGACCTACACGCTTTAATCTTTAACTTACGCGCACCCTTATATAATAAATAATCATATGTAGAACCTTTAACCCTCGTGCAATACACGGGGCAAAACTTATTATAATGATACTTGCCCTCACATTTCTCAATGAGTTCTTTCTGTAACGTATGATTAGATTTGATATCTGGGCAGGACGCAGCGTCGTCGAATGTATGGATCCCTAAATTATTGATATCATCCCCGGGTAAATATAGTTTCCAACCCTCCATATAATTCAGTGATCCAACCCGATACAGAGTTTCCTCATATAATTTATCTTTATCTGCGTCTGGGGTGGTGTAATCTTGATCCAGTCCATTCCTATGGGGTATTAAGATGTGAAAACCCGGTGGCACTTTTATCTTGTGACCACTGTAAGATCCATGTCCGTTAATCGTAATAAGATTATTTAAAACATCCTTTGCTTTTTCACTAGACTTGGTTTTTTTGAAAACTTTAGGAGTCTTAATCTTATTGCAGCGTTTAGTCTTATCGGTCCATTTTTTCCCCGGTGGGCACATTTTCTGAATATCTTTTGTATCCATTACGCCTTCGGGAGTCGGGGCAGATATCTTTGTCATCTTTATTTTCCTACAACGATTGGTTTTAGGATTCAGTTCTTTGCCCGGTGGACATTTCTTAGGACCTGTAATCTTAGTTTTCTTCTTCGGTGCAGCTTTTATTTTCCTACAACGATTGGTTTTAGGATTCAGTTCTTTGCCCGGTGGACATTTCTTAGGACCTCTACTCTGTTGTGATAACCGACTTTTAATATTATATGATATTGGACCGTTACCTTTCTCCATTTATATAATGGTTTATAATATTTTTCAGGACATCATAATCTAACTGATTATCACATAGAATTTTAGTAAATCCTAATATTTTCTGAGATATTTCAAGTTCCGAGTCAATCTTACATTTCACGGTATGATATAGATCTCCCTGACCAAATACCATCCAACCTGAAACGCTATAGGTGGTGGGTATTTCACCCGATTCTCTTAATGCGAAAAGCATATTGCGAAGATATGATTCGTGTGCTCTAGCTCTGAAGGCGGCGACAATATAATTATCGGTATCTCCTATGGGGTGTGTGATGCTTCCATAATAATCTAACATATTTCATAAGTAATGGTTTATGAAGATGATCAAATTTAGTTAAAACAAGTTTAAACTTAAAAAATATAATGATATTAGAATCATAATGATATTCCAATCGTATAATTATTACCGTATCTTTTCACTGGTAACTAGTTTACACAGAGATTATCAGAATACGGAGAGTATAGATGCGATCCGAATTATAAAGTTGTATGATCTTGTAAGGAATAGCGGATGTGTCTGTATCAAGTTTTTTCAGTGGATTTTGCCACTTATAGAAATCAATCTAAACGAGACACCACCTTGGTTCAAGATTTTAGAAAAGATATATGATAATTGCATTGTTCATGAAAAGGAACATACTCTAAGAATATTTGAGAAAGAGCATGGTTACGATCTTAATGAAAGATATGAACTACACAATGTGATTGCGTCGGGTAGTATAGGACAGGTATATAGGGTAAAAGAGAAATACACAGGAAAAATACTCGCATTAAAGGTACTTCATCCAAACGTTACGAGAGACATATGGTATTTCAAGATATTCTCCAAAGTTTTACTATGGATTCCACGATATAATCAATTGATCATGAGATATTTACCGGTAGATATGTGTGGATTTATAGACGAGTTTGAGGAGCAAACTGATATGATTAATGAGTCTCGGAATATGAATATGTTTTTGGAGGCGTTTAATGATAGTCCTATTTATAAGATTCCAAAACCCATATCGTACACTAAAAATACTCTGCTGATGACATATGAAGTGAGTGAGAACTTTGATGATTGTGAATGCAGTGAGTACGTGAAATCAAAGATTATACGTTTGATGGTTATTTTCATATGGAACAGTCACCAACATAATATGTGTCATGAGGATATTCACAAAGGGAATTGGGGAGTTCAATTAAAAGATGGCAAACCTAGCTTAGTTATTTACGACTATGGATTGTGTGCTCGGTTATTGGGTGAAAATACTATCATTTATAGCTTGTTAGAGAGTATATTCATCGATAATGGAGATACAAATGCGGATATAGATGGGGATATAATAGAAAAATTGATACAATTGGTGAATATATGTTTAGATACAGTTGATAAACATAAAATAGAAGTGTTCATTAGAGAAAAATTCAAAAACAAGAGCTTATTACTATGTGATGCTAAGATATACCTTAAAATGTTATTTGATTGTGCTGAAAAGTATGATACGTGTATAAATACAAAGATTCTTAAATATATTTTAGTGTTTTCGCAAATGCAGAAGTTCGTTGATACATATTACAAGGTTGTACAATACCCCGAACAAGAAATAAATCAGAGTGACAGCTACAGGATAAATATACCCGATAATTACGCGCTATGTAAAACGGAAAATATCTGTAAGTATTATAGGGATCATTGTTTGGCGAAATTAGACGAAAAAAATGAATCATATGATAGTATGTTCAGTTTTACAAGTGCGGATATTAAAACTAATATTTCAGTTTTAAAGGCTATCAAAAATAATACTGCACGAGAAATTTGATTTCAGTTGATTATTATTTAAAAATATAGAAACAAAGATAGATAAGTATGGAAGATACAATCAGGAATGTTATTTCTGCTTACTTTCGCCAAACAGATATAATAACACAACATCAGATCGGCTCTTATAATCATTACATCGATAATGTGCTCCCGAAAATGATATCACAATTCTTTCCGATGCGAATCAATTTTAGTGAAAAACAAATTAAGGGAATCATAATTGACATTCGGAATATGAAACCAACTGTACCTATGTGTAATGAAAATAATGGTTACGAGCAACTTATGACCCCCATACTGGCTCGGCGAAGAAACTTTACATACTCGCTGTCAATGAATGTAGATATCTATTATAAAATATTATCAGATGAGAAAGATGTCAAGATTGTCAGTCAAGAGCGGGTCATCAAAGATGTTCTTTTGTGTAAGATACCCATACTCGTTGGTTCAAAATATTGTGTTTCAAAGATGCACGCCACAGATGAATGTAAATATGATCCCGGGGGATACTTCATCATCAATGGAAATGAGAAAGTGTTGATATCACAGGAAAAAATCGCACCTAATATTATACAGGTATTCAATAATCAAAAGAGTGGTAAATATTCACTTCTCTCGGAAGTAAGATCAGTATCAGAGGATAGTTATTCGCACCCCAAAACAGTGAGTGTGAAAATAACCGATAAGACGGGTAGGTATAATAACTTCATACGAGTGGCCGTGCCACATATAAGATCAGAAATCCCCCTCTTCATATTATTCAAGGCACTCGGTTGTAACGCAGACAAAGATATCTATTATCACATAATTGATAATAATGGCGGTGCCACAGATAACGAAATGATTAAGATCCTGCGTAACTCAATTCAAGAGGGTCAAGAAATACTAACACAGAATGAGGCTATAAGATATATAATAAAATATATAAACAATACCAACTATGCCAATTATCAGAATGCCACCGAAAAGGTAAAAATGGATTATGTGGTCAATAATGTTATTCGCGATATATTTCCTCATTTGGGGCAATGTGTGGTTAAAAAAATATACTACCTCGGACTCATGGTGAATAAGTTGTTGAAGGTTTATTTGGGGATTTCACAAATAGATGACAGAGATAGCTATACAAACAAGCGTATTGAGACATGTGGTTCACTAATGGCTAATCTTACATATCAATGCATGAATAGAATAATCAGGGATATTAAAACGTTCATTAATCGCGAAGTTTCAACGGGAGATTGGAACGCTGAAAAATCATATGATAATATTATAAATGATCAGAATATCGGGAAACTGATAAAATCCTCGTATATAGAAACTATACTGAAGAGTGCCCTCTCAACGGGAAACTGGGGGATGAAAAATAACATCAATCGTCAGGGTGTTTCGCAAGTATTAAATCGGTTAACATATCTTAGCACTCTATCTCATATAAGGCGTATATCAACGCCCATAGACAGTAGTGGGAAATTAATCCCCCCGAGAAAACTGCATAGCACACATTGGGGTTACGCGTGTCCGTCGGAAACACCCGAGGGACAATCTGTTGGTGTGGTGAAGAATATGTCCGTTATGTGTGAAATAACTATTCAGTCACCTTCATCAATCATATTGGATAATATTACCGGATATATTACTGAACTAGAGGATACGAATGTTTACACAATAAACAAAAGTAACGAAACAAAGGTACTGATAAATGGTAATTGGGTCGGTTACTGTGATGTTCCTCTAAATCTCATAAAATCTTTTAAAGAGAAGAGAAAAAGCGGTATTATAAATATATACACATCAATCTCGTGGGATACAACACATAACACTATATATATATATAGTGATGATGGGAGATGCATTCGTCCATTATTTACAATAGAGGACGGGACTATGACCATCAAACATATCGATAAGAACCTTATAGAAAAATGCGAGTGGAAGAGTCTGCTGTCTGATATGTTGCTTGGAAAATGCTGCGTGGAATACCTAGACGCACATGAATCAGAAACAATTATGATTGCTAATACCGAGTCTGATATAACAAAGTTTATCACTCACGTGGAAATACACCCGAGTATGATTTTAGGTATTTTGGCATCGTGTATTCCATTTGCTCACCACAATCAGTCTCCAAGAAATACGTATCAATCGGCTATGGGTAAACAGGCTGTCGGTATCCCTGTAACCAATAATAATAAGAGATTTGATACATTTTCACACGTTCTATATTACCCTCAAAAGCCATTTGTGAGTAATCGTATGATGGGTCATATAAATGCTGATAAGCTGCCAACGGGCATTAATGTCATTGTGGCCATAGGTAGTTATGGTGGATTTAACCAAGAAGATTCTATCTTATTTAATCAATCAGCCATAGACCGAGGTCTATTCGCTTCTACATTCTACAGAACATACAAGGCAGAAGAGAAAAAGAATCAACTATCGGGTGAAGAGGATATATTCTGCAAACCCGATATGGACGGCTTACTCTTTCCCAAACCATGCAATTATGAAAAACTAAATGAAAATGGTTTTGTCCCTGAAAATACGTATGTTGATGATAATGATATAATTATAGGGAAAGTGATGCCACTTAAAAATCCGGAATATAAATATCGCGACTCTTCTGTAAGCATTAAAAATAATGAGAATGGATATATCGACGCGAATTATATAGACACTAACGGTGACGGTTATAAGTTTTGTAAGGTGAAAATACGAAGCACTCGTATACCAGATATTGGTGACAAGTTTTCTAGTCGTCACGGACAAAAGGGAACAATCGGAATGGTTTACAGAGAGCACGATATGCCGTTTTCAAAAGATGGGATAGTCCCCGATATAATTATAAATCCTCATGCAATCCCAAGCAGAATGACCATTGCCCAACTCTTGGAGTGTATCGTTGGTAAAACGTGTGCGATTGGTGGGTATATGGGTGATGGTACAGCATTCAATCGTAATGATGTAAACTCCATCACCCAAGGATTAGAATCGTTTGGATTCCAGGGACAGGGTAATGAGGTCTTGTATAATGGAACAACGGGAGAACAAATGAACACATCTATTTATATGGGACCCACATATTACCAAAAGTTAAAACATATGTCTTCAGACAAAATACATTCGCGTGCCGGTGGGCCAGTCGTTTCAATGACAAGACAACCCGCCGAAGGTAGATCCGCACTCGGTGGGTTGCGTTTTGGAGAGATGGAACGAGATTGTATGATCGCCCACGGGGCAACCTCTTTCCTGAAAGAAAGAATGCTGGATGTTTCAGATAAATATTCGGTATTTATCTGTGAAAAATGCAATATGATATCAACTGCCAACCCTGCAAAAAATATATATGAATGTAAAAAATGTAATAATTATGGAAACTTTTCTCAAGTATTTATACCATATTCCTGTAAGCTATTATTCCAAGAGTTACAATGTATGTCTATAACCCCCAGGATTAAAACGAACTAAATATGAACCATACTGGTAACTAGCATATGAACTCTATCTTATTATACACATCTTCTATAGACGTAAACCTCCGATAAATCATTTTTTCAAATATTTTTTCCGTCGTGGTTACGTCGGACATCGCTCTATGGGCTGTCTCATTGGCGACGTTGTAAATATTTGGGTGACAAAGAGTTGCCAATCTATGTGAGAATAGGCGAGGATTCACAAACTTACTTACTGAAATTGTGTCTATATATCTGATGTCCAATTCGAACTCGAACTTATTAATTATATTTTTGAAAAATATGAAATCAAATGAGTTCCCATTGTGCGCCAGGATAAACAGTGGTTTGCTTAGATCAAACGAGTTTTGAATGAACTTCCCGAACCCATGAGCCGCTGAACGAGGTGATATACCGTCTTCCTCCAACATTTTGTCGGTTATTTTTGTAATCTCAACTATTTTTGTATCAAGTTTATTCTTAGATTTCACAAGAGTGGAGTAATTATCCGGTGAGCGAAACTTTTTCGCGGCAATTTCAATAATCGTGTCGTGAAATGGATTAAGTCCCGTTGTCTCAAAATCCATAATAAGAGTATTGTCAAACATCTTTTTCTCGGTATTTATAATATTCTATACATCCCTTTAAATATCAAATTTAATAACTAAGTTTCATAATACTCTCAAACGCTTTGATACTTCTGCCACCAACCATGTCGCGATTAATGCAATGATAACATAAACAGTTCTCAAGAAGTTAGATGAGTTACTGTCTCCAAATATTTCATCTATATTTTTGAAAATATCTAGATTTTCTGAGGGGGAAATATCTTCAAAAAAACTTCTTATAATCCAAACCGGATCCTTTCCATCGATAAGAAATTTTATACTGAAATAAAACTGTGCCAAATAATATAACGAAAGCACTATAGCATACAGTGACATTTTCACATAGGGATTATTTAATTTCGCCACCCCCTTGAATATGGGCTTCATGAAGAGGTTCAACGCAAAATGTATTATAATTATTATTGCAAATGACATATATATTTTCATAATTAAGGGAAATAACCAATCGTATATCATATATCCTACGATATAAAATCGTATAAATCTCCTTATTGGAAGATATACATTTAATGTCCTGAATACCTTTTTAATAACACTCCCACCGAGTTTATCTACGCCGACCCCAATAGTCTCGGTTATGTCATCTAGAGTAAGCACAGCCGACTCAGCTATCTCGGGAACGACCGGTACCCAGAAGAATACCGCCGCGCCTAAAGTAAACACCGCAGTAAAAATGCCTAGAGCTATACCGATAACAAGAGGTATTATATACTGAAATAAACTTATTATAATGATCGGAAGAAACATAACCAGCTTTGCCATAGCCCAAGCTGGGCCAGAACTAACTGCACCTATACCCCTTTTAAGACCCCACAGACCATCCTTAGTCAATTTAGACGACCAGTATACGTATCCTAACTCCGCATTACTCTTCAATAAATCGGCCTGAATATGGTTCATGGCTACTAGTGGCGCCCCCAATGCAGTTGCGGGGAGTAAGCACCAACAAAAACCTACAAGTATTCTAGAAAAGTTTAGAGGCTGATACTTTCCGGAATAAACGTTCAATGTAACCCCCACTATAATAACTAGCGTTAGTATATTCTTGATAGCGCTATATCCTCCTTTGTCTTTAGCTCGCTCATCCACAGAGAGGAGTGCGTGTTTTCTTTTGATTCGTTTTTTTTCAAAACTAGGGAGCAATTCCATGTTTGTGGGTGAACTAGCATCCTCCCCCAAAAAGTCTGACCGGCGTACGAGCTCTGAGCGACGAGAGGTCTCTACGAGCTTCTTTTTGCGATCCAGAATTTTGCCGGCGGCGTCTACGGAGCGTTTCCCCCGTTTCAGAACATAGTCCTTTACTTTCATAATTGATGCTATATTATTTATATATCTTTTTTTTACGTCAGATGCATATAAAGAAGATGTCTAATATCTTTAATAAATGGAATTACCCTTTATCTTTCTACATATGTTGGTTTCAAGTTGTAAGTACATTTACAATCTGGATCATCACATATGTTGTAGGAACTTATCAAGCATTACTTAAATAAAACATGTGGAATGGACCTAAAGATAACATGATAAATTATATGAAGTTATGACGCGTAAGGCTACCATACCCAAAGCTCTGAGGGAGCAGGTATGGATATCTACGTTCGGACGATCTTTCGAAAAAAAGTGTTATGTCCACTGGTGTCAGAATGTTATCAATGTATTTGATTTTCACGTGGGTCACGACAAACCCGAATCAGGTGGTGGGACGTTGGAGATTACAAACTTAAAACCGATATGTGCAAGATGTAATCTATCTATGTCAGATAATTACACAATTGAAGAGTGGTGTGATTTGTCAGAAAATAAAAATAAAAAGAAAAAATGTCTCTCGCGTTTTAAAATATGTTGTAAGGTATAGCATTAATGGGTGGAAAAAGAACCGCAAGGAAGCCTAGAGTGGTGAAAAAGGTAGATAAAAAGAAAAGTAAGAAAAAGACAGGAAACAAACCATCTTCGAAACTATCTAATTTTCACAAAAAATACAATGAATATGTAACGAAACTTTCTGCTAAATTAGATATTCACCCGAATGAGGCATCTAGTCATTTAGGAAGTGCAATGGAGAATGCTTTCAACGGGTTAATGTTGTCAAAACTTGTGGGTAATGTGGGTGACGATGAATATTACTCCATGAAAGGAGATGAATTACAGGCGACACTTCACCCATCTATCGGAGCATCAAAGAAGAAAAAGTGTAAGAGTGGTAAGCGAAAATGTAGCGGGGAAGGTAAATGCCGTGGGCACAGGAAGTGTGGGGTCAGTGGAAAATGTATAAAATGCGGAAACATACGGGACTCTGTAAGTCTGTTGAATAAAATGGCGAGGAGAAATATGAGTAATAAACGGACATTTCATTTGACACCCAAAGCATTGATACGCGATAACTTACGAACAAATATGTCGGGGGTCAGTGAAACACGAGTATGTGAAACTCATAGAGGTTCACCTTTAAAGTGTAAAACCCTGAGAAAGAACTTTTAATATATATATATATAATATAAATGAAGGGGGGATATACGCAAAAAAAGCCTCACCGCAAAAGATCCATCAATAAAAGAACTCGACAGAATAAGAGAAAGTCTATAAAGGGTGGAGCAACAGCAGATAAAAACTTTGCGTTCTTCATCGGTATTCATGAACAAACTGTTTTAAAGGTAACATACGAGTTTAATGAATATGGGATACCCATATTCAAAGGCGCCGGTGGTAAACGCCTGCAGTTTATTATTGGGGATGGTAACGCAATTAATTTAGGGGGTGATTTACGCTTGTTTAAGGCCATGACTAATGCGAAAAAGACTACTGCGGAAAAGAGCCCCTTAATATATCATGGCACGAATGATATGGAAAAATATGATATCCGGTTATCCGGTGCGCATGGGATGCTAATGCAGTTCGGAGGAAACGCTT
>Ga0114994_10004022_pt1 | contig 10690 bp, 8 predicted proteins | sample ArcticOcean_MG_C_9_FD_87043 | JGI IMG/M metagenome (GOLD analysis project Ga0114994, IMG submission 87043) | Marine microbial communities from western Arctic Ocean - ArcticOcean_MG_CB2_152 | ecosystem: Environmental > Aquatic > Marine > Oceanic | place: Arctic Ocean: Canada Basin | collected... | reverse complement strand
ATTTGAACTATATTCAATTTTTTGAACTAATTGTTCGGGTCTGTAATCCCCTCCATTCTTTTGGAAGGAACTACTCATTGCTTTAAGAAGATTTAGTGGGTTTACGCATCCGTCATGAGAACAAAAAGAGGCACCAGTAACCTCCTTTCCAAGTTTTATTTCTGGAATCATACTTTGTAACTCTTTTAAACTAATCATTTCACAGTCATAACGACCACTGCTTGATGCTTTACTCATTTCTTCAATAAAATTGACACGTTCTTGATGCTCTTCTTCTCCGAGACAAATTTCCAAGCCTCCTGTTTTTTCGTAGTTCAGATTAAAACCGCTCTCTGTCTCAAGATTTTCAGCAAACTCAGGCCACTTTTCTGTAGCTTCAATACTCCATTCAACATAACGCGGCATGCCTTTGCCTTTCCCCTGCACCCAAACCAGACCAAAGTTTCCACGAGATGCTGTTAGACGGTTATCAACCTTATCAATCAGGATCACTTTTGCTCCATTTTTTACCATTCCATAAGCTAATGAAACTCCAATAACCCCACCTCCAACAACTACTACTTCCGCATTTTCGTTAATCATTTAACACCAATAGTGAGTTTAATTTTAATTAAAAATCCAAAGCATCTTGCCTATGACATGCCGTAAGGTGTTTTTCACGTTGACTCATGTCAAGTTTCAAAAATGTTTGTGAACATGTTTTATCTGAATAAGGACAACGAGGTGTAAATCGGCACCCAGGTGGAGGGTCAATTGGTCGACTTATATCCCCTATAATGTTGGGAACAGCACGTCTGGAACGAGGGTCAGGAGCAGGAACAGCGCTGATCAATGCTCTAGTATAAGGGTGTTTTGGTTTTTGAATAACATCGCGGGTTAGTCCAACTTCTACTGCCTGCCCTAGGTACATGATCATTAAACGATCGGCTATATGTCCCAATATCGAAAGGTCGTGTGAAACATAAATACATGAGAAGTTTCTTTCTAGTGCTAATTTTTTAAGCAAAACCAAAATACCTGCACGAATTGAGACATCAAGCATAGAAAGTGGTTCATCAGCAATCAGCATCTGTGGTTCCATAACCAAGGCACTCGCAATTCCGACCCTTTGACGTTCACCACCACTTAATTCGTGAGGATATCTTTCAGCGTACTTTAAGAATGGCAATCCAACCGCATTGAGAATATCATCTACTCTAGAAACAATCTCGTCCTCAGGCCAAAGTTTTAGAGCTCTGGGTCCTTCTGCTACTGTGTCAATAACTCTAAATCTTGGATTAAGTGTTTCATAAGGGTCCTGGAAAATCATCTGTACTTGACTATGATAAAAGCGTTTTTCATCAGAATCAAACTGATCAATACGCTTGCCTTGGTAAAGTATTTCTCCTGAGGAAGGTTTAACCAATCCCGAAATCATCATACAGGTAGTCGATTTGCCACATCCTGACTCACCTGCTATGCCAAGCACTTCTTTTTCGTTGACTATGAGGTTGACATTCTCCACGGCCTTAATCATGCGGATAGGCTTGCCATAAACCAACCTATCGATCAAGCCGCTCTTTACTTCAAAATGCCGAGAAACATTTTTTAATTCTAGTAATGCCATGTTGATAATTTTTTTGCTTGTTCTCTTAACTCAGGTGCATCCATATGACGAAAGCAACTCACTTGATGAAATTTTTTTTTCACTACAACTTCTGGAACATCTTTTTTGCAACGATCGGAACTGAAAGGGCAGCGATCTTCAAACGGACATCCAGTCTGTAAACCTATTAAAGAAGGTGGCGAACCGGGAATGGAAATCAGTTCTTGATCTAGATCTTTAATCGAAGGGAATGCGTTTTTAAGTCCTAACGTGTAAGGGTGGTAAGGTGATTCGAATAGATCAATTGACTTAGCCTGTTCCATAATGCGTCCACCATACATCACTGCAATACGATCACTCATTTCTGCTATTACAGCAATATCATGAGTTATCAGAATAATGGAACTCCTGATTTGTTTTCGTATTTCACGAATCCGTCTTAATATTTTCTCCTGTACAAGAACATCAAGACCAGTAGTTGGCTCGTCCATAATAATTAATCCTGGATCTAGTGCAAGCGCCATAGCAATCATTGCTCGTTGCCTCATGCCCCCAGAAAACTCATGTGGAAAACTATCCATAAATTCACTTTGAAGGCCAACCACGTCGAATAATTCTTCAACTCGTTCTCTGGCTTCTTTTTTTCCTTGAGAGGTATGAGCTTGTATGGCTTCGACAATTTGCTCTCCCACTTTGTAAACCGGATTGAGAGAGTTCATAGCACTTTGTGGTACTAGTGAAATTTGTGTCCAAAGTACTTCTTTTCGAAAAATATTTTCGCTCATGCGATCAATCTTTTGATCCTTGTACTTAATTGAATGTGCGTCCATTTTTGCATTCTCTGGGAGCAAACGCATAATCGCTTTTATTAATGTTGATTTACCACATCCAGATTCTCCAGCAATACCGAAAACTTCATTGGAAAAAACTTTAAATGAGACATCTTCTACCGCATGTATCTCTCCATCTTTAGTTTGATAGCCAACATTAAGTTTTTCAACTTCTAAAATAGGGTTGTTGCTCATCTTTTTCGCAATCTGGGGTTGGCTTCTTCTTCATATGCACGACTGACAAATACCAGTGAAGTCACCAGTAAAACAATACATAGAGATGGGGCTGCAAACCACCACCAAGCAATTCGTGTTTTTCCTGATATCCACAATTCATAAAGCATTCCTCCCCAGCTTATGGTCTCACCATCGCCGAATCCTAAAAAGCTTGCGCTGGCCTCAGTTATGATAGACCATGCAATATTGAATGAAGCATATAGAAGAAGAAGTGGTAGCAAGTTCGGAAGTATGTGAAGGTAAATAATGCGAAAGTCACTGCAACCCCTTGCACGCGCTGCAACTATGAACTGACGTTGCTTAATCGCAATTGTCTGGGCACGTATAACTCTCGCTGAAGTCCTCCAGATTATTAGTACAATTGCTAGTATGACGAACTCCAGTTTGCGACCAAAAAGTGCTATTAATACAATGACAAATGGTAGAAAAGGCATGCCGTATAGTATATCTGTGAAACGCATTAGGACTTCATCTAACTTCCCTCCATAGTACCCTGAAATAAGGCCTATGTTTGCCCCAATCAGTATTGAGATGAAACCAGAAACAGTTCCAATAATCAACGTTGTACGTGTTGCCAGGATCAACTGTGACAACAGATCATAACCTAAGTGAGTAGTTCCGGCCGGAAACTCCCATGATGGCATTTGTAATGAAGCAAAATTTCCTGCACTGTCGTACTGCATTTCCCAAGGTTCATGAGGGGCAAGCCAAGGAGCGAAGACACCTACAAAAAGGAAAATAGCTATTACCCAAAAACCAATTCTACCAAAAGGGTTAGCGTGAATAATTTGGTAATGTTTACTCAAATTTCTCAAGAATCTTTTGTAACGGGAAACTTCAATCATATTTGGCATTGAACTCCTCTTTCAGGTATTTTCTAATTTTTTTCTCATCGACACGAATACCCAATCCAGGTCCGGATGGGAGTCTTGCTTTTCCTTTATGGATAAAATCTGAAAAATCAGTTATGTCATCAGACATTCTGAGAGTTGACATATAGGCATGTCCGCAATCAAGTATACTGTGGAGAACACACCCAAGATGTAATGATGCACACTGCGTTATTCCAAGTTCTAGCATACTGTTCATCAGCACTGAAATTCCATACTCCTGCGCAATATGTCCAATCTCTATACCTGCACGCAATCCTCCGTTCTTGGAAACTTTAATGCTGAATACGCTTGCCGCCTGTTTTTTTGCAATGATTCGTGCATCTTCTACTGTTTGAAGGCTCTCGTCAACTGAAACCGGAACTGGCGAAACTTTCTTTAACTGGATGAGACTTTCATGATCGTTGGCTTTTACAGGTTGTTCAACCAACACCAGCGGTAAGTCGCCAATTCCATCAAGAAAGGTCAGTGCCTCTTCAAGATTCCAACCCTGGTTTGCATCGACCATGATTCTTATATTTGAGGGTAGTGCTTGAATGACATCCCTCAGTCGTACAAGATCATCTTCTACAGATCTGCTACCCATTTTCAGCATGAATGTGCTAAATCCATTATCGATTCTGGGCTTTATTGCATTAAGGTCTTCAACCGCTGTTCCACTTGAGGTTGGCCAGAGTAAGTCTATAGAATCACGGTACTTTTCTCCAAGCAGAGTCCAAAGCGGTACCTGACGCGTTTTAGCCAGAGCATCATACATTGCTACATCAAAGGCTGCTCCCATGGAGCCTTTACTATTCAACCCTTCACTATTTTCTACCCATTCTTCTACACAATGGCCGAGTACCTGTTTTGTTCCTCCGTCACGAATGGACTGCATAACCATTTCGCATGTATCTCCTGTGAATAAAAGACCTCCAGGGTCAGCTTCACCCCATCCCTCAATACCGCTTTCCGTCCTCACACGAACGATAACAGTATCTGAATGAGTCATGGTTCCATACACTTTGGACAGGTGATATGGTTGTGCTAATGGTATGGCTATATGATATGCATCAAGTTTTACCACTGTATTTGGAGATATAACTGTCATTTTGAGCTAATTCTTTTTTTATTAAGAAATACCTGTTGAGGAAATTTTAATTCTAGGATCTAGGTAGCAGTACCAAACATCGGTAAGGAAATTAAGACTTATAACGAGAATTGCAAGCATCAAAAAAGTACCTTGAGCCACCGGATAGTCATGAGAAGCGGCTGACTCAACCATTAGTTGTCCCATTCCCGGCCATGAAAACAAAGACTCCACGACCACTTGACCACCTATAGCAAAACCAACCATGATTGAAGCCAAAGTTACTACCCCAAGTAAAGCATTACGGGCGGCATGCTTAAACATTACTACACGGGGTTTAAGACCTTTGGCTTTGGCTAGTTCAATGTAGTCGCTACCCAACACTTCCAACATATTGTCACGCATGATTAGCATAGGAGTTGTTATATAATACAATCCAACAGTGATTGTAGGCAGAACGATTCGCTCCCAAAATGCAGGCATTAGTAACATCTCTATAATTCCATCCGGACGTTGACCAGCGGGATACATTCCTCCCGTTGGGAAAAGTCCCAGCCGGTAACTCAGTACCATCAACAACAACAAACCAGTTATAAATGGTGGTGTCGCCTGGAATATCAAGCCAAGAACAGTTCCACCTATATCAAGTGGACCATTCCGCTTCCAAGCCATGATAATCCCTAAACCAATACCAAAAACCAGCGTCATACACATTCCAGATGTCATCAGTAGCATAGTATTCCAAAACCGATAGGCCAAAATACTAGTGACAGGTTGGGCAGAAACAAAAGAACGACCCCATTCAAGTGTTACTAGGTTTTCTAGGTATATGAAATACTGTTGCCACATAGGCTTGTCTAAACCGAAAGCTACTTTCATACGTTGCTGTACTGCTTCATCCATTGCAGGGCTTATGACCTGCATCGTTGCTGAACCTGGCATTAAGCGAAAAATCACGAATAGGATGCTTGCAACAGCAAAAATAGTAATCAACATGTAGAGCAAACGTCTCAGTATATACTCGAGCATTGTTATAAACCTCAAATAGTTTTCAAGATTCCCTTTTCCCTAATGGAGAAATCCGTAAGTGTTTGAACAGTAACCTATGTGAGGCCCCGTTTCTTAAGAGTCTATGTTTTTTATAAGGAGAAATCGGTGAGAGTAGAAACGGGATCCTAAGTGGATCCCGTTTCTATATGAAAAGCGTATTTAATGCCGTTCGAATATTAAGCTGGATAGTGTAGTTTTCCTGATCCATCCCATGAGTAACCTGCTGCCTGCAGTATTTCTCTAGCTTTCTTCACATTGTAAGGACGAGCTTTTAGCGAACTATTGTGCCAAAACTTGTTGGCTGGTGCGATTGGAGATCCTCCATTTGTTGCGTAACCAGACATTATAACTTCACGGATCACATCTCTAGGAATAATCATGTCTAAAGCTATGCGAAAAGCACGGTCCTTAAATGGTCCTCGAAGATGATTGAACATAAATCCATACCAACCATGACTGGCATAACCTTTACCTACAATTCCATTGATCTTATTGAGATCTTGAACAAGTGATGGCTTAAGAATATAGCGAGTTCGATCACATTCTCCAGCCTCAATGGCAGCAGCCATTGCATCGTGACTACCGTAGACAACCCGCACGATTCCTGCACACTTTGGAGCATTGAAATGAGCCTTATTTGCTGATACTTTTAGCTCCTTACCACGATCCCAGTAATCAAAACGGAAAGCTCCACTTCCAATAGGATTCTCGTTCGCAAAATTTAGAACATCATCCACGCCAGCTTTTTCTGGAATGTCCTGCCAGATATGTTTAGGAATTATGAAAATTTGTGCGAAAAAATTGATCATAAGAGGTGCGTGTGGCGCTACCAATTTAATCTGTATGGTATTTCTTCCAGTTATATTGATAGACTCGAATTTCTCAAGTGACGATATGAAAAAAGGTGCCTTCCATTTACGGTAATATTCGAATGTGAATTTAACATCCTCTACTGTTACAGGCTTTCCATCATGAAATTTCATTCCTTCACGAAGTGTGATGTCTATTGTGGTTGAATCAAGAGCTTTGATAGAAGTTGCCGCCCAAGGCACTATACTGCCATCTGGACCAACTTGAATTAGTCGGTCATATATCATTCTCAGTTCCTTGAACTCATTTGAGTCCGTTACACTGACGGGGTTCAGGTTCTTGAGAGCAGAAGTCTGCCCTGTTTTGACATATCCATCACCACTTTTAACACGTACATTAAGATCTGTCCATAAACTTCCTATACCCTCACCCAGTTGAGGTACCAAACCTTCAAGTCGATCTTCTCGATAGGCGTTGGTCATACTAGGGTGTATAATTGGACTGGCAGCCGCATCTTCAAAGAGCATCTGCTGAGTACTAAGTATTAAGTCGCGACGCTTTTCTACATCCATCTCTACCTGTTGAGCATCGGTTAATACATTAACTGTGTTGTTGTTGTATCCCCATTTATTGTAATTTCCTTTCTGATGAAACATCATTCTTGTAAATGTCTCAGGGTCTACACGGTTTGCTCTTCCAGTCCAGCGGACAATAAACATATCGAAGTCTAATTCCGTAAACACCTTAGTTATTCCTAGGTTGTAGTCTTCTGCAGCAAGTTTAACGTCCCATCCAATCTTTTTGCAAGATTGCGCAATTAAACGCCCCATTTCTGGTCGTACAGGATCAAAACCAGCATTGGATGTCAGTAATTGCATTGATTCTACTTTTTTACCTGCAGCAAATCCAGTATTCGGTAATAGGGCTGTCGCTGAAGCTCCCGCCATGACACTTGAACTCTTTTTTATAAAGTCTCTTCTTTTCATATTCCTCCTACAGTTTGATAATTTAACCAAAATACATAGCCGATCTAAATACCAAAGTTTTGATTTAAAAACGGCTTTTTAACGAACTGTGATATAAAATTACATATATTATGTATAATGTAAAATTGTTTTTATTTATCATCGTATGTAATTTTGTTATATCATAGTTTGATATGGAGATGTAAGAGGCGTCGTGTATTTGTACTAAATTTATTCGATTCTAAATATGGATCAGACTCTGGAGCTTAAATAGTTAAGGGTATTTTAAACTATTTAACATGGACATTTTCATTGAAGTCGATTAGGAGATATAAAATAAAATGTCGTACTAGCTTAAGGAATTAATTTGATAGATTGTATCAAGATTTAAATTTCATGAATCTATCAAGTCCAAATGGTTGCAGAAGGACAGGTTTTTTTCCTGAGGATTCCCATTCAACTAATAATTTAATTATTGGTGGTGCAATAGCCCAACCGTGACCAGACCATCCAGTTGCAAAAAAAGCATTCGATGTCCCAGGAATCCTATCAATAATTGGAACATTGTCAATGGACATTGATTCTAGGTGGTTACAATCAACTAAGGATACAACAGCGTTTTTTAATGCAGGATAAAGACAGATGGCATCAGCCATGTTTCCGTCCACTGATTTTTGGATAATTTCTCCCTTGCAAAGCTTTTCATCCCAAAGACCATGCCACCCACCAGAAATCATAACACAGTTTTCCTTTTCTGGTTTTAATGAAATCGTTCTATGAGAATGCCCAACTAGTCGCTTGAGAAAAAAATTTTCAATAGGTTCAGTAATCATTACTTGAAGGCACTCGTTCCATACAGGAAGATGGAACCCACATTGATTTTTAATAATTTCTGAAGCCGTACTGTTTGAAAGAACAAATAGAGTACCAGTAACTTGAATGTTCTCTTCCATATTGGTGATTACTTCCTTAACCCGGCCATTTTTTATATCTAATGAAACTGCAAAACAATTTTCGTCAATTTCTGCTCCCAAAGTGCGTGATTTTTTTTCAAATGCCTTAGTTACAGCAGTATGGTCACAAACGCCATCCATCTCACAAAAAATCGCAGCTTTTATGCGTTGATCAAGTTCAGGTTCCATCTCTCTTAGTTCATCACAACTAATAAATTCTGAGGAGATACCTTGCTCTTGCTGTAACCAGACACGAGCAACTGCAGACTTGAGGTCCTGCTCTCGTTCTATAAGTAGGAGATTCCCAGTGCGTTCGAAAAATGGATTTGCATCAAAATCATTATGTAATTCAGGCCAGATATCATAGGCCATTTTCATCAAAGGAAGTTCTCTAACATCCCGGCCGTTCGCTCTTACTCCACGTCTTCCCGGACCTCCAGACGCTCCAGAAGCTATCTTCTTTTTCTCTAATAGGCGCACACTGCGTCCACTTTTGGCAATTTCTAAAGCGACACCAGTTCCAAAAACGCCCCCTCCAATCACAAGATTTTCAGCCATATCAAATCATAAGGTTGTTGAATAGTTTTTCACTTACTTATATGTTCAGCTAACAAATAAATTTAATTTATCTCTTTGATAAACGAAGTTTAATGTTTTCATTATCTGAGTTTAACTAACCAGATTGGTCTAGTTGTTCCTATGATATATCATTAATTTGGTTATCTTACAAAAATTTGGAAGTTTGTGCAAGATCTCTGACTTGTGAAGGATTATAGTGCGTACTCATAGGAGATGATGTGACTTGTTTAACTTGGATTCCGTAAATTCGAATCACCTTCTGGTAAAATACTCTAGAAAAGTTATACTAGGACTGATATTTTAGAACTGATAGTGGTAAAACTAGAGGATGTCAATTTGAGAACGCCATTAAAGCAGCAAGCTCTTTGTTATCAGATGATACCAATACAAAATTTTTGGGCAAACCTAAATGATAAATAAAAATAATTTCGCTCGCTTATGGTCTGACTTCGAGGCAATTTGTGATTGTGGTGGTCGACTTTCTGGAACGACGTCCGAGCGCAACGCCTTAGATTTGCTCAAAGTTCTGGGGAGCAATGCTATGGGTGTTAAGCCTGTAGTCGAGTCAGTTTTTTATAAAGGATGGCAGGCGCTTACTTCTAATCTGATCGGTCCGGACGACACATCATATCCGGTCAATTCTCTGCTTCGGAGCATAGCAACTCCGGAGGGAGGACTAAATGCAGAAGTCATCGACCTTGGTCGTGGTAGTCCAGACGATTTTAAGGCCCTCAGAACAGAGATCCCCGGTCGGATCGTTATGGTCCGTCACGAGCTTATGTTTGACCCCAATACCATTCATCGCCAGAAAAAATATGATGCGGCTGTTAAGGCTGGAGCTGCGGGTTTTCTGATTGTTGGGCCGGTTGCCGGGTCGCTAGTATCCGGATCAGTGGGGTTGGGTGATGAAAATGGGATACCTGCCGGTGGCATTGCCCCTGAGACAGCCGAACAGTTAAATCAAGACAACAACGGCATGCCTTTGGTGCAACTTTGTATCGAAACCAGCGAAACAGGTAGGGTAGCTGAAAACTTGTTTTTTGATTTACCAGGCAGAGGACCCGGATCAGTTGTTCTCTCCGCACATATCGACGGCCATGACCTTGCAGAAAGCGCTATTGACAATGCAACAGGCATGGCAGTAGCTCTAGATGTTGCAAGACGTCTGGCGCCTAATGCTGGCCGTTGGAACCGGGGACTAAGGCTTGCGTTCTTTAATGTCGAGGAATGGGCTCTGACTGGATCAGCGCACCACGTTACCGGTTTGACTGACAAGGAGAAGGCTGACATTGCACTCAATGTAAACCTAGATTCCGTCGCGGGCGGTGATCGATTGACCGCATTAACTTCTGGATTTTCAGGGATTGAACCATTTCTGTCTTGCTGTGCCGCAGATGCAGGTATTGATCTCAAATTGTTCAGGCCATTGCAGATCAATTCTGATCACGCAAACTTTGCGGCTGCGAGTATCCCAGCCTTCCGCTTGGTAGCAGGTTTTGCGGATCCAACGGCAGCAACAAGACTCGTGTTAACCGATAGGGACGTTCGTGGCCAGGTTAAGACAGATGAACTTGTTCGCGCTGCCCGACTAACCGAAACAATTGTTAGATCCGCGTTGATTGTTGAAGCTGATGAAGTTGCCAAGTGGCGTCGATTATGAAATCAGTAACCGAGATAAAATAATTTTACTATATCCGATTAAGACCTATGACTAATAAAATT
>Ga0114994_10004020_pt1 | contig 10694 bp, 13 predicted proteins | sample ArcticOcean_MG_C_9_FD_87043 | JGI IMG/M metagenome (GOLD analysis project Ga0114994, IMG submission 87043) | Marine microbial communities from western Arctic Ocean - ArcticOcean_MG_CB2_152 | ecosystem: Environmental > Aquatic > Marine > Oceanic | place: Arctic Ocean: Canada Basin | collected... | reverse complement strand
TACTATTAGCCATTCTGAAAATGCATATGACTAGTTCGAAAGGATTACCCGGATTACGTGGTACCGATCACATCGGCATTACCGCACCAGACTTCGACGAGGCCGTAGATTTTTTTACTCATGTTCTAGGATTGGAGCCTTTCTATGAAATGGGGCCTTTCGAATCAAATGAAGATGATTTTATGCACGACATGTTAAACGTCAACCCGCGCGCAGTTATCCGGCGTGTTAAACAGTTTCGTTGCGGCGCTAATACAAACATTGAGCTTTTTGAATACGAGAGCCCGGACCAGCGACGAGAAATGCCAAAAAACAGCGATTGGGGCGGGCACCATATCGCGCTCTATGTAGATGACATAGATGCAGCGATGGATCATCTAAAAGAACACAACGTCCGACTCATGCCCGGCGGCGGCGGCCCTACTATAGAGGACGGCCCAGAAGCGGGGCTTCGATCTTGCTATTTCCTAACTCCATGGGGCATGCAGATGGAACTTATTACCTATCCAGGTGGAAAAGCCTACACAAAAGATACCGACCAAAGGCTGTGGGACCCAAGGAGTTAATTCCCGAGGAATTCAAACAAGCCTTCCTCGCGGGCCATATGCGGATGAGGAAACTTGCTAGCCCTAGGATAACGCCTGTACTTATCTGATGTCTGATTTCGGCAATGGTTCCGAATCTGCCGGCGGTTCTTAGCACACCATGCGCAGAAGTCCGCGTCTAAATAAATAAGCCGAAAGTTACTTTTTGATCGCCTCGATTTGTTTCAGGCTGGTGGATCTAGGAGTGGGACCCATACCGAAATCGTAGCTCGCACCAGTGTCTCCACTTGGCCCTTGATTGATGACATGGCGGATAGCCCGGTCGAGATCTTCCACCTTCATCCCGTTTTCAACCATATGCGGCGCGAATTCTCGAAGCATCGGCGTATCGGTCGCGCCAAAGCAAAGCCCATTAACACGCACACCCATTTCTTTGAGTTCTTCTGCCCAGCTTTCAGTCAAACGCCAGAGCGCAAACTTCGAACAATCGTACCCTGTCGCCGGACCACCAGTTAAGTAGAACCCGGGACGGACATGATCTGTCAGAATATTAATAATATTTGACGCACCAGCTTTTTTAAGCAAAGGCACCGCCGCCGCCGTACAGTAAAACGCCCCCATGGCGCACGAGCCCATAGCATTATCGAACGCTCGAGTTTGGGTGTCCCAGTCAGCAGAAGTCAATTTGGTGTCGCCGTACACGGCAGCATTATTAATGAGCAGGTCGATATGATCAATTTTCCCATTTAGATCATCAAAAACGACACGTACAGCGTCTCTGTCACCGATATCGCAGGTATAGCTATGGCAGGTACCACCAGCAGATTCAACCTGTGAGTGCGTCGTCTTATTCTCAACAGCATCTATATCCAACGCGACAATAGTCGCAGATTCTTTCGCCCAGCTTATTGCCACCTCGCGGCCAATACCCACGGCGCTACCTGTCACAAAAACAACTTTATTCACGAGACCATTCCTTTTGAGAGTTCTGTGAAGATACACTGTGATTAACGTCACGTGTACACTTATGCCTTCTTCAGGCAACTATAATCGAAGCCGACAATTTCAATATTGGTGCTGGTGGCCAGTCCTAATGACTCTATTCAAACCAGAACGCTGAGAGAGCAATACCCCCAATTCAGACTAAAAAAAGCGGGTACACTAAGACCTTGGTTGTTTCGCCTCTAGCAAACTCTTTCCGGACCCTAGCGAACCTTTCATCACAATATCCGTGGATCCCCATCTCGCCTTCACTATTCAATCAAGATGTCTGAAGGCCTTCGGAAAAATCATACTTGAAATGCGGGTCGCCTGTAACACGGCCATCCGCATGAACAACGTGAGTTTCCGGACCGGCAATGTCCAGAAAGTCTTGAACCGTGAATAGCCCCAAGATTTCACTGTTCGGATTCGGCTCAACATGATTCTGCAAAAGGACTTCGCTATCACTCTCGAAAATACCACGCGCCTCAAAGCCTTCCGGACAATCGCTGAACGGTGTGTGAAATGAACCAGGTGCCTCGTAGGAAAACATACCGTTGTCGACACGGTTGGTACCCTCACGGTAGCCAAACCAACCTTTGGTCGTAAACGACATTGCTCGACAAATGTGAAAGTGAGACGGGAAATCGGGCGCACCCGGATCCATACGGAAGGCGTAGGCCACTGTATTGGTGGGCACATGGACCGTTAGTGCTTTGAAGTATGATCCTTCAGCGACCTCTACCCATTCAAGGTCATTCGCCTGAATATCTGCGGTAATTCGATCGAGCTGAGCAAATCCGGATCCCATAGTCATACCCTTTTCAAGTGAGATGTTACGCCCATAAAGCACCATCAACGAACAATAGTAAAGCCCCTGAAGTAACTGGCTTACAACGAAAGTCGTCAAGTCATCGAGTCCATACGCACACCCCTATCACCGTGGGCCCGTGACATATACAAGCCGCGGCTTACGACGTTTTAGCAACCTGAATCCGAACAACGCCTGAGTTTGAAAAAAACAGGAGCTTCCATAATGCTTTGTTGATTAATTATTTGCCAAATGAATCTACCTAGCCCACGGCGCTATCTCACAAGGTGCATTATTGGACAGCCCAAGTAGGCCGAGACCTGAGGCGGTCTTGGTATGCTTTAACGTTCGTTGGAAAAAGGAATGGCTTGTCCGTGAGTTTACGCACTAGAGAAGTAAAATCTAAGGCAACGCCAAAAGTGATATCGGCCACGCTAAAACGATCTAACGCCAGATAATCGTGCAAACCCAAGTGATCATCAAAGATGACTAGGTTGCTTATCGCTCGCGCCGCGCATTGCTCTCCCCACTCGGCAACTGGAGTTTCGCGGTCCTTAAAAAAGCCGCTGATATTACGAAACGCTCCAGTGAGCTCCAAAAAGTAGTTCTGTTCGGCGCGGCGATTCCACATTTCAACAGTCGCTAAATCTTCGTGGGTTTGACCAAAAAGGTTAGGGTTTGGGTGCAATCCTTCCAGATACCGGCAGATCGCAACTGATTCTGACAGGTACTCGCCGCTGTCAAGTTCCAACACGGGGACGCGGCCCATTGCGTTACGCATTTTATGCTCGACCATCAGATTTTCACCTGATTGAATATTCACGTCCTCGCGAGGCAGGTCTACACCTTTTTCTGCAAGGAAAAGGTTCACGCGACGGGCGTTAGGAGAACGGGACTCGTATAGTTTCATAGGGTTAGTATCCTTGTTGTGCGGTTCAATAAAAATTGAACGCCAAATTTTTTCAGTAATCTAGAAAGCCAGAAAAGCGAGTATATTCCGAGGAAATAACCAACGGCTAATCATCATCGACCAAGGACCAGTCTAAACATACCTAAGCTCAGCTCAATATCGAATCGTTCGGTCAGTAAAACCAATTTCCCTACCTGCGGCTAGTCAAGTACAGTCGGTTGGTGCTTATGTATGGCGTAAAAATTATAGAAATTTGATCGCACTTAGTGTGATCAAATTGCACCACCATCGCGAGTTTAGGAGTTGGTAATGACCATTTCACTGATCGGGGCCGGCTACGGTCGCACAGGTACGCTTTCCCTCAAATCAGCGCTAGAGACATTGGGCTATAACAAATGTCACCACATGATTGAGGTCATACAGAATCCTGGCGAATCAGAAAAATGGTTACACGCGATTGATTCAAAAAGCGTCAACTGGGACAGATTGCTCGAGGGATATGAAGCAACAGTCGACTGGCCGGCTTGCCACTTCTACCAAGAGCTTGCAGACTACTACCCAAAAGCAAAGGTGCTTCTAAGTGTCAGGGATCCCATGTCGTGGTTTGAGAGCATGTCTGCAACCACACTAGACGTTATCCGAGAAAGAATGCAGACAAGTAAAGCCGGTCAGTCAAGAAACTTGGGTATAGAACTCGTCGTCAACGCTGCTTTTGGCGGCAAGATTGATGATGCTGAACACGCCATCCGAATTTTTAACCAACATACGAAGGCAGTCGTGAATGCCATCGACCCGAATAGACTGTTAATCTACGACGTTCGCGAGGGCTGGGAGCCGCTATGCCAATTTTTAGACAAACCAGTCCCTGATATCGCTTTTCCACGCGTAAACTCCAGACGTGAATTTGAAGAAATATTTTTTGGCAGCCGTCTTCAAAAAAATTAAACTGCATATCTTTATATAAAATCAGTTGGTAAATCATGACGATAACTTCATTGGAAGGTAAAACGGTTCTAATCACGGGGGGGGCGCGAGGAATCGGGAAAGGTATCGCAAAAGCCTGCCTAGAAGAACGAGCCAAGGTTGTCATCACCAACCTCAACATTACTGTCGGAAAAGAGACAGAGGCGGAACTGTCCAGTCTCGGATCGATCAGAGCCATGCGATGTGATGGTACCGATCGCCTAGCCGTTGACGAACTTATGGATGACATCTGGAAGAATGAAGGCCCTATAGATGTGGTATTCAGCAATGCCGGTCGCGGTTTCGGTGCCAGCACGCTAGAAGCGTCAATGGAAGATGTGCAGGACTTATTTTCAACAAACTACAATTCGGCCGTTCATCTTGCGCAGAGTTATATTCCTCGGATGATCGCACTTGATCGTCCGGGTCATATTATGTTTACAGGGTCGGAACACTCCGTCGGATTGCCAGCCGGTAATGAAGGGCTTAATTTCGGCTTCTACGGTGCCACCAAACATGCGCTGCTAGCACTGGCAGAGTGGCTGAGAGCGGACCTTAAACTGACATGTATGTCAGTCAGCTTGTTGATGCCCGGCCCAGTTCTGACGGAGAGCTTAGCGTCGACGTTCAAGATTCTCGAAACAGACCAGGACAACCGGCAGATTCGGCAGCAGTTCAGCAAAGAGCTAGAGGCGCTACTCAGAGAGCGCATGATCTCGACCCAGCAATGCGCCCAGAGCGCGCTCCACGGGTTGAAGCAAGGACTGTTTTACATACCGACCCAGTCTTACATCAAATTAGACATTGACCGACGCCATGATGAGATTGAACGAGCATTTGCAGCGTTGGATGCCGGTCAGTGAACTCAGTTTCGCCGAACCCGGATTCATCCCCTCTCAATCGACTTATAAAAAATTAACGGGAGAAAGCTAGAGTTCAGCAGCTCTTAACCTGCAGCGTTAACCCGACACGATCACTTATGCATTCAATGAATATTTTGTTAATGTAAATATATTAAATAAAAAAACAGGGGTAAGCCCTATGTCCGACAATAGATTAGCTATCGTAGCTGACAAACACGAAATTGAGACCTTGCAAAGGCTTTATGCAAAGGCCACCGACTTGATTGGTCACGGTACGCAGGAAGCATTTGAACAAGGTAGAGAAATCTATCGTCGCATCTATACGGACGATGTTGATATCCGCACAGCGAATACCGGTGACGACCCTTTTGTCGCTAAAGGCCCTGACGCCTGGGCTGACGTCTGCCGCGGCGCTCTCAAGGATTATACGGGCACACAACATTTAATCGGCACACAACTTACTGAAGTTGATGGTGATGAGGCCCAGATGGAAAGTTATCTGAATGCCTGGCACAAAAACCCCGACCTAACTGTTTACTACTTCCTGGGTACCTATATTTCAAAGACACGAAGGACGCATGAAGGCTGGAAAATCTTCGACATGACCTTGCGTCTAGATACGAACGGCACGGTACAAACAACCTAAAACAAGGGCGTCATCGTCTCGGGCTAGCGTAACCTTGACTCATATTTTAATCGAGGCTGGTTTCTATCTGCAGCGTTTCAGTTACTAGAAACTATGTATAATTTCGCTTAATTTTTAGAGGTTCCATATTTCGACCCAACTAATCCCTACGGGAAGGACCCTGATTAAAGCTAACTTCGTTATTTTTTTACCTTCGTCCCTCTTACCCGTAAACAAACCAAAAGGCCCGAACTATTCTTGCACTTACTACATGTACCCCACGACCCAATCCAGAGTTTAAGAACCGCCAATAAAATCAAAACCCACGGGCAGTCACCGATGAAAAAAGTTGAAATCACAAAGGAGCCAGTTGAGCTCTACAAGATTCTTAAATTCGAAGGATTGGCCACCACAGGCGGCGAAGCCAAATTACTCATTGATGATCGCCAGGTGACCGTCAATGGTAAAGTGGAAATCCGCCGACGGAAAAAGATTGTTGATAGCGATGTTATCGAAGTCCGTGGTGAGACACTAAAAATACAATTGGTGCCCACTAACGAAAGGCCACAATAAAGCGCGTAGCTTGGCTCGTTTTAGCTTAAAACAGTAACGCTGAATTCAGTGAGCCCGCAGACTAGCTGTTGATAGCCTTTGCAGCCTTGCTTAGGATAATGCCATCCTCACCCCCAATAAAGAAACGCTAAATGAGCCGACCTATATTTGACCCAAACCAGCCCTTTAAAGCCTTTGCGTTTGACGGCGAGGTCGCAGTAGTCAGCGGCGGAGCAAGGGGAATTGGGCTCGCTATTTCACAGACCCTGATTACGCTAGGTGCCAAAGTCCTAATTGCTGACCTGGACGGTCAAGCCGCAGCCACCGCGGCCGAGCAACTCGGCGAACATGCCATTGGGATCGCTTGCGATGTGACCGACGAACCTAGCGTAGAGGCGCTTGTCGACAAAGCCTGGGCCGATTTCGGGCGTCTGGACATGCTGGTGAATAACGCAGGGCGAGCGGTTCGAGCTAAGGCCATAGACGTATCACTCGAAGATTGGCAATCTGTGGTCGACGTGAATATGACAGCTGTGTTTTCTGTTTCCCGCACAGTGGTGCGACGTCACCTGAATGCCAACGACGACAAACGCACCCTGCGGATCGTTAACATGTCATCAATGATGGGCTTATCTGGCGGCGGCCTATATCCCAATCAATCATATCAGGCAACAAAAGGCGCGGTTGTTAACCTGACCCGCGCAATGGCCGTTGAATGGGCTCAGGAAAACGTAAGAGTCAATGCCCTTGCACCAACATGGGTGCGGACGGAATTCATTGCCCCGTTGCTTGAGGACGCCGCCCTAGTCGAACAGATGGAGTCCCTGATGCCCATGAGACGCCTTGCCGAGCCCGAGGATATCGCCGGTGCAGCGATGTTTTTGCTTAGCACCGCATCGGCAATGGTGACCGGACATACTCTTGCAGTAGATGGCGGATTCCTAGCGCAATAAGACGGTAAGATCAAAATAATAGCTTGAATCCTTGCTAACCAGCTTTTTCCCCTGAGCTAGCATCTTTCTTTCTAGTGAACTGGTCGAGGCCTCGTTGCTCATTGTGGCAATCGGCGCGAACCCGGAAGAACCACCCGCATTATTAACAAGGATATCAACCTGACCTAACCGTTCGGTGGCTTCGTCGACAAATGTCTCGAAGTCGCTTTGATTCTGCGCATCCATCGCAATGAAATGGGCGCTGTCGCCAGCACTCATTTCTGCAAGTGCACGTTCATCCTTGTCTTGGGACCGGCCGCCGACCATGACTTTCGCACCCTCGGCATTAAATCCCTCAGTTATACCGTAACCTATTCCGCGAGTGCCGCCGGTAATCGCGGTGGTTTTTCCTTTTAACTGCATGCTTGTCTAAATTGAATAGCTGGGACAGACCCAAACTCTCCTCCACCAAGTTCAAGACCTAGAGCGACTAATGGCCGTTAATCCGATAGACCGGCATTCCGATTTAGATCGTTTCTCGACGGAGGGGTTTTTGAGTTTTTTAACCATCAACCTCTACCAAACTATTTAGTGCAACTCTTGCAACGCCTATAGCTATCGATCGGTCGGTCTCGTCTACCTGTAAGAGCTCTAGATCAACCACTATTTCATCCTCAACCCTAACTACTGCAGTGATCTTGCCACTAGCTGTTAACAATTGATCTTTAAAAAAGGGCCCCCGAAGCTTCGCCGACACTGAAACAATGCGGCCATCATCACCCATCCAGTCTCTCAACAATGCATGAAAAAATGCCAACTGAAGCGGCGCCATTGCAAAGGGCGCAGGGAATCCCTCTTCCTCTGACACCGCATAATCCCAATGATGCGCTGCAAATTCATCATTAACTGCAGCAAATCGATTCCAGTGTTCGATCGTTCCCTTACGCTCAAAGACAGGGAGTTGCTCTCCAACCGTTAGTTTATCAATGCGAGTCATATTGCGCCTCCAAACCCCAGTATTTCCTTAACCCTGTATCAGTATCTGACAAACACCGACTCCGTAGTGCGGATCCACTCGTCAGATTGGTTGTGCCACTCGTTAGACAGTGTCGTATAGAGCATCCGCCCCATCCTTCCGTCCCGCTCAAAATATTCACTGATGCGGACAACCGAGCGAATAGCATCACCCGCGCGGATACGAACTCGCCCGTACTGCTCTCGAATTTCAGTCAGTAAAATCGCCTTGTATTCGGGTGGTTTCACGCCGAGTTCGTTTTCACTAAAAGCGGTCTGAGAAACTTTCGGATCAGTCAGCAATGGCCTCGCTGTACTCCACGCAAACGGATTAAACTCTTCTGGCGCGACCATGCAGCCAAACTGAGTAGTATTGGCATAAGCCTCATCCCAAAATTGTCGTGGTGGGATCTCAGGGTAATAAACAGCGATCGCCCACTTACGAATATCAGCAATGGCGACCGGGTGAGACAGGGATTCGCGCATTACCGCGCCTACGATGCTTCGCATTTCATCAGTCACTAAACTCTCAGCTAATAAACTACCGGTCTTAGGACTATCCCTTTCTGAACTCTCAGCCACTAGTTGCTCCCGCCTCCGTGTTGGAGAAACTATTTATCACTCTCGTGCTCGAGGGTTCGATCCTGCGAACTCAGCCGATGACTGACCATCGCACGGTTAATACTCATCCAGATGCACATTTCAGGATCAACATCGTAGACTTCGCCTTCTATCCAACGGCCAATGCCATCGAAGAGACCCACAGCGCCGTCACTCCTTGTTACTCTGACTCGACCAGGCCCTTCCAAAGTGTATACGCCGCCACTAAACCCATGTCGGATGCCACCTTTCGACTCACTTTTTAGCATCATGACTTCACCGGCCCGCGCTCTATATAGGCTTCAATTAGATCATGGCGCCAGCGAATCAACGCTTCCTGATAACGGCTCAACATAATTCCATCACGTCGCAAGACCTTCAGTCCTTGATGAACACGCTCCATATTAAAAGTATCCTGTTCCACAACCATGGCTAGCTTCTCAAGCGCTTCAGCATTGGTCCAGGGATCATCCGGCCCTAGATATACCACCGTTGCTGGCGATGGCCGTTCTCCGGTAAATGGCTCTAGGTACATAATTTCAAAAATACAGGTTTCATGATCATCACCGTTTGGTCGAAACCGGTAAACAATTCGATTGAACGCACCCCAAGGATGAAAGTTTGGAAACACCATGTAATTCCAGGCATCTAAAAACTCAGCATCGGTGATTTCATCGACCCGATCGCCAAAGCTTTCACGAAATCTTTCACGACCAGCCGCCGACAGCACGCCACGCAACGTATCACCCTCTTTAAAGGACACGGGCAGCGGTTCGCCATCACGAACATCCAACGCATCTCGCAACATTTGTTCTTCTGTTGGGGTGTAGTTAAGCAGCGGGTTAGGAATACCTTTGGGTGACAGTTCTCTTGCCGTATTACCCCAAAAATCTATCTGACTCTGAGGGTCGCCTGTGTAGCTAATAGCCTGAGGGTGTGTTGCACCAACATGGTAGCCTTCAGTGAACGCTTCACTGGCAATTTTCCAATTACAGCGAATAGTGCGAGACACATGTGCTGCCACATACCTATTGTCAAAATCCCAACGCTCAAAGTGCTGCTGAATGTCAGGGCCTAAAAACTTCTCTAATGGCTCACAATCGGCGTCCGGGTTAATGAAGACGAATCCCGCCCAACAACCCACCTTTACCTCAGGCAAGGAGAGGTCCCGCTCAACGGCTTGCGGAAAATCCCATTCAGCCGGAATCTGCTTTAGTTCACCATCAAGGCGCCAAGTCCAACCGTGAAATGGACAACGAAATTCGCTACAGCGGCCATCATAGGTCTTAAGCAATCGCCCCCGATGTAAACATGCGTTGGGGTAGGCCTTAATCTCCGTGTCACTCACTCGTACAACGAGGTAAGACTGATCGGCAATGTCGTAGACAATGTAGCTTCCAACATGAGGAAGATGCTCCTCGCGACACGCGAACTGCCAAACCCGACTCCACAACCTTTCTTTTTCAAGGTCATGCCAGTGACGGCCCAAGTAATGGCTTTTAGGAATGTCATCAAAGCCATTAAGATACGGGGATTCAGCTCTCAGATAGTCAGGCACCGGGCGCGAATCTGTGTCGAGCACATCCTGCCAGTTTGGTCCCGGGCTACGACCTAGAGGCAGTTCATCGTCCAATTTACCATCACTTTTTGTCATAACGTGAGACTTCGCATCCTGATTGTTTTTTTGAGTCGAGAACTAATCCAACATACTTTTACTGGGACCAGTCGGTGAGTTTTTGAATAGAGAATCGCTATCGAAGCTAATTTTTTTGTCTGGAATCACCTCTATGACTACGCGCCCGGGCGAATTTGCCAAGTGTTGTGCAAAACTAGCAGCTTCGTCAGAACCCGAGGGGCGCACTGCATTGGCTAGTTCACGGTTCATCCATGCATTGGTC
>Ga0114994_10004018_pt1 | contig 10701 bp, 5 predicted proteins | sample ArcticOcean_MG_C_9_FD_87043 | JGI IMG/M metagenome (GOLD analysis project Ga0114994, IMG submission 87043) | Marine microbial communities from western Arctic Ocean - ArcticOcean_MG_CB2_152 | ecosystem: Environmental > Aquatic > Marine > Oceanic | place: Arctic Ocean: Canada Basin | collected... | reverse complement strand
GACCTTCCTCTCAATGGCGGTCAGAACGCCAAAACACCCCACCTCGACGCCTTCGCAAAACAATCCCTCGTCTTTGACCGGGCCTACCTCGGCATGGCGATGTGCTCGCCCTGCCGCTCCGAGCTTTACACCGGTCGCTTCCCCCATCGCAACGGTTGCGCCTGGAACCACGGCACCTGCCGCCCCGATACCAAGAGTATTCCTCACTACCTCGGCCCTCTCGGCTACCGCGTCGGACTCACCGGAAAAGTCCACGTCAAACCGAAGTCAGTCTTCCCCTTCGAACACGTTCCCGGATTCGATCCCTCCTGTGTCCGGAATCCCACCAATTCCCACGATCTCACTGGCACCAAGAAGTTCATCACAAGTAATACCGAACAACCTTTCTGCCTCGTTGTTGCGCTTACCGAGCCTCACGCCCCATGGGTCATGGGTGATGCTTCCGTCTACCTGCCCAAGAAAATCAAACTTCCTCCTTACTTGGCCGACACCCCGATGACCCGGAAGCAATTCGCAGACTACCTTGCCGAAATCACCTACATGGATTCCCAGATCGGAGAACTCCTCGCCCTCCTCGACGAAACCAGTCTAGCCGACGACACCCTCGTCCTCTTCACCAGCGAGCAGGGAGCGCAGTTCCCCGGCTGTAAATGGACCAATTGGGACAACGGTCTCCACACCTCCCTCGTCGCCCGCTGGCCCGGAAAAATCGCTCCGGCCCGCACCAAAGCCATCGTGCAATACGCCGACGTTCTCCCCACCCTCATTGACCTCGCCGGTTCCGAACCAGCACCCGAAAAATTCGACGGCACCAGCTTCGCCGCCGTCCTTTATGGCGAGCACGCCAATCATCGCGAACACGCCTTCGGCATGCACAACAACTACCCCGAAGGCCCGTCCTACCCCATCCGCTCCGTCACCAATGGCAATTGGCGCTACATTCGCAATCTTACCCCCGAAAGCCTCTACATCGAAAAGCACCTCATGGGCCGTAACGAGCACAATCCCTACTGGGCGACCTGGGTCTTCTCGTCCTTCTCAAATCCGCACCACGAAAAACTCATCAACCGGTTCATGAAACGCCCCGCCGAGGAACTCTACCACACCGCCGAAGATTATTTCGAAATGACCAACCTCGCCGACAATCCCGCACACTCCGAAATCAAGAACAAGCTCTCCAGGATTCTCGACCAACAACTCAAAGAACAAAGAGACCCCGGTCGAATCCTCGACACCAAAAAGGCCCACCGCGCCGCCGCCCGGGGAAACCCTCTCTTCCAATCCAAGCCATGAGAATTTCTCTCTTGCTCGCATTCAGCCTCTCGAGCTTCACCTTCGCCGCAGAATCCGCAGCCCCCAAAAAGCCCAACATCCTCATCATCGTTGCTGACGATCTCGGTTATGCCGACACCGGCTTCAACGGCAGCAAGACTGCCATCACGCCCAAGCTCGACAGCTTCGTCAAATCGGGCATCAAGCTCACCGATTTTCGGGCCTGCCCCATGTGTTCCCCTACCCGGGCGGGATCTGATCGTCGAACTGGCGGAGCCACGCCATCTTGCGATGAACGAGGAAAAGCGGCACGCCAAGGCGGGACCGCACGAAAAGCGGGAAGGAGAAAAATTCGCCAAGAAAGGCGTGGTATCACTCCGTGGGATCGAGCGGAACGCAGACGTGGCCGGGCAATATCCGGGAGTCGATCCGAAAAGCAGATGTTTTCCACCTCTTCCATAAGAAAGGTTTCGTGTTGAGTTAGGAAAATGGTATCAACTCTCTTGTAAGTTGATTCCTCGCGAGCGGAAGCAACCCAGTCAAAACCATGAATACCAATCTATTCACTCTCGGAGCTACGGCTTCCGCCGTTCTTCTCATCCAACCCGCCGCCGCCGTTCTGGTGGCCTTCGAATTCGAAACCGCCGGCGATACCGAAGGCTGGGCCGGTTCAACGGCACCCGCCAATGCCGCCGTGACGGGCTTCGGGCAAGCCAGCGCCATAGGTGGCGGACCGGGCGTCTTAACTTCGACCGATGTTAATATCGATCCGCAAATCGTTCGGAGCGGTGGCGCGATCGCCTTTGCTGCGGGCGAAAGCTGGACGAATTTCACGATCCGCTTCCGCCAGCTGAGCGGCAATCCGCAAGACGCCGGAACGACCAGCGCACCTTACGACGCTAATGGAACCATCCTTTTCTTCAACAACAGCACCCAGAACCTTGGCGTGGGGCCGCTTGGGACCAAAACGGTCATGGGCGGAGGGGCCTTCGCAGGAGATACCTACAATCTCACCCTTACCGGAGAAGCGGACAATTGGCAGGTTCTCAATGTCGATCTCACCGGCGCTCCGACTCTCAATAGCGCTCCGTTCACCGCAATGCGCCTCGATCCAGTCGGGAACGCTGCCGCGAAGAACTTTGAGGTCGATTACATCCGCTTCCAGGCTGCCGTTCCCGAGCCTGGCAGTGCGCTCCTTTCAGGTCTGGCCGCTGGCTTGCTCCTGCTCCGCCGCCGCAGGTAGCCCGATCTGTTTCATCCCCACTCCGCCAAGGCGCGCAGTGGGGATTTTCATCTCTCCAACTTCCGCGACCTGCCGATGATCCCTCCCTCTTCCCAAAATCATTCCCGACGTCGTTGGGTGAGGTTCGCGATCTTGATCGCGACCTTCCTGTCGGGCGAACTTCAGGCCCAAACCTTCACCGGACCCTGCACCCGTCGGACCAGCGTGGTGCTTTCGGAAATCCACTATCATCCGTCGGGCCCTGAGGAAATTTCGTGGAAGATGGAGTTCATCGAGTTGTGCAATTCCAGCCCCATCAGCGTCGATCTCTCGGGGTGGAAACTACGGGGCGAAGTGGATTTCGAGATTCCCGAGGGCGTGCGACTCGGTGGAGGCGAATTCCTGATCATCGCAGCTGATCCCGCTTCCTATTCCGAGGTGGACGTCCCGGTCCTGGGCCCTTGGCGGGGCGAGCTCTCCAACAAGAACGGTCTGGTGCGCATTCGCAAGGCTTCGGGAGGGATTGTCCTCGAAACCGAATACCGCGACGAGTCACCGTGGCCCTTCGCCGCCGATGGAGCTGGACATTCGCTGGTTCTGGCGAGGCCTTCCTTCGGCGAATCGAAAGCGGAGGCCTGGTCCGCGAGTCGTAATGCCGGTGGTTCGCCCGGTCGAGTCGATCCGCCGGTGACCTCGCCACTGGCATCCGTGATCATCAGCGAAGTCCTCTCGGCGAGCGATCCACTGGAGGATGACTTCGTGGAATTTTACAATCCAGGCCCCGATCCGGCGGACCTCTCCGGCTCCTTCATTTCAAATGAACGGGATCTTCCTGGCTTTATCATTCCCCCCGGGACGATCCTCGCTCCGGGAGCTTATCTGGCCTTCCCGGCCGGAGTCCTCGGTTTTGTCTTCGATGAAATGGGCGATGAGATTTTTCTCCGCGCACCCGATGGCTTGCAAGTGATCGCGGCGCGGAAGTTGGGGGCCCAGGAGACCGGGTATTCACGGGGGGGGCTGACCCGCTGGATAGAGTTGGTAAATCCCACGCCCGGCTTGCCAAACTCCGCTCCTCACCGGCGGGAAATCGTCATCAATGAAGTGCACTATCATCCACTCAAGGGCGAAGGAGAATTCATCGAAGTGGCGAACTTCGGTTCGGATGCCGTCGATCTCAGCGGCTGGGAGTTACGCGATGGCCTCGAATTCACCTTTCCAATGGGGAGCAGCATCCCGGCGGGTGGCTTCCTCGTCATTGCCGAAAATCGGGCCAGCCTTCTCACCAGGCGCTCCGGGCTCGATCCAATGCAGGTCTTGGGCGATTACGCGGGAAGTCTTTCTAATTCCGGCGAGCGGATCGAGCTTCGCAATGCGGCGCAGGTCGTAGTCGATGAAGTCTCGTACGTCGACGGCGGGCGTTGGCCGACCACTCCCGATGGCGGCGGGACTTCGCTGCAACTGGTCGATCATCGTGCCGACCACAAGGCGGGGGCTTCCTGGCGCGGGGGCGACGAATCGGGCCGCTCCACCGCCGTCACCCTGGAGCACACCGGGGTGCTCGATCTCGGTCATCAGAAAGCGCCACGCGCCACGCGTTGTTTCATCATGATGATGGGCGAAGGAGAGATCATTGTAGACGACTTTCAAGTCATCGTTAACGGTGACAATCGTGTTGGGAATAACGACTTTTCAAGCGGGCTGAGCGGCTGGAATCCGCTCGGAACCCACAAGCCCAGCTTCGTCGCAAATGGGGCCTTGCATGTCGTCGCAACCGGGGGCGGCGACCTTGCCAACCTCATCGAAGCGAACCTTCTGCCCTCGATCAGCCCGGGTTCCACGGTGACGATCCGCGCGACCTGTCGCTGGGTTTCGGGTAATCCGCAAATCCTTCTCGGACTGAATGGCGGATGGTTGGAAGCGGCCGGAGCGGTGCCCATTCCCGAGAGTGTCGGGACACCGGGGAGAGCGAATTTCGGAGCGGGAAATCTTGGCCCCACGATCACCGAAGTGAGCCATTTTCCCGTGCTGCCCCAAGCCGGTGACGCGATCACGATCCGCGCCCGGGTCACCGACCCCGATGGCGTCGGCTCGGCCCGTCTTCGTTATCGCAACGACCCCGGAGACTCGATCAAGCAAGTCATCATGACGCCGGAGAGCGAGGAATTTTACAGCGCGACCATTCCGGCCCAAACGACGGGGACGATGATTGCCTATCACCTTCTCAGTATTGATTCGGCGAGCCCGGGAGTGATTTCGCGCTTCCCGGTCGATGCTCCCGAGCGCGAGTGTTTGGTGCGGGTTGGCGAGGAAACCCCGGCGGGTGACCTGAGCACAATGCGGATCTGGATCACCAACGACACCCTCACCGAATGGGGCACCCGCGAGCGCTCCAGCAACCTCGAACTGGATGCGACCTTCGTCAGCGACGGCCGCGTTTTTTACAACTGCGGAGTGCATTATGCCGGCAGCCAGAACGGGGTGACGATCTATGATTCACCGATTGGCAATCCCACCGGGTATAATATCACTCTGCCCGGTGACGAAGTTTTCCTCAATGTGCAGGACCTCACGATCGACCGTGAAACGACCCGCGACGCTACCCGCCAACGGGAGCGTTTGCTGTTCTGGTTTCTCGAAAAACTGGGCCTCCCGAATCTCCATCGCCGTTATATCCACCTCTCTCTCAATGGCTTCGAGCGCGACGAATTGATCATGGAGGATGTCCAGAAACCCAATCGCGACGTCATGGAAGAATGGTTCCCGGATCGCGGGAGGCTCACCAAAACGAATCCGTGGTTCGAGTTCTCACCCAACGGAAATGTCATGATCGCCGATGGGGCCACGATCGGTAATCGCCTCCAACATTTTCGCACAACCGATGGCACATTCAAGCTTCCGCGCTATCGCTGGAACTGGAGCCACGGCGCGGGGCACGAATCAGCGCATGACTTCAGCGGGCTTTTTAACCTGATCGATGCCGCGAATGCCCCGGCGGCCGAGTTCCCGGAAGCGATGGAGAAGAAAGCCGATCTCCGGCAATGGATGCGCACTTTCGCCGCGAACGATTTGGGATCGTATTGGGATACCTTCGGTAATCCCGGCACGAAGAACGCCTATCTCTTTGAGTCGCTCGAGACCGGAAAATGGAGCGTGCTTGTTTGGGATATGGACGTGGGCCTCGGGGTCCGCGGCGATCCCTGGAACGCTCCCCTTTTCCCAAGCAACGTCGATCCCGCCATCAAGCAACTCTATAACGAGCCTTCCGTGGTGCGGGATTATTGGCAGGCGCTCGATGAATCGCTCGGAGAATTTTTCGACGCCAGCCCCGGCAGTGAAGCTCACGAGATCCTGGCCGAAACCTTCCAGGTCCTCCGGAATAACGGCGCGGCCGTGACCTCGCCCTTCGCCCCCAGCGGTCCCGATGGTCTCAGCGTGGATCGCTGGATCAACCAGCGCCGCACCTTTTTGCAGGGTGAACTCGCCGGGAAAAATGCTCCCTTCACTGCCAGCGCACCCGCGACCAGTGCGAAAATTTTTGCCGAGATCACCGGAACAGCGCCCCTCGCAACTACAACCATCAGCGCCAATGGCATCCCGCTTGGGATCGACTTCACCTCGATCAGAAACTGGCAAAGTAAGGTCTCGCTCCAATCGGGTCCCAACGCCATTTTGATCGAAGCTCTGGACCGCTTCGGTCTCATTTTGGGTTCACAAACTCTCAACATCACCTACTCGGGATCGGAAACTTGGGCCGCGCTCGCGATCAACGAATGGATGGCCTCGAACCCCGCCGAAAGCGGCCTTCTCGACCCGGCCGATGGTAAGGCCGAGGACTGGCTCGAGCTTTACAATCCCACCTCTGATCCGGTCTCGCTCGATGGTTGGCACCTTAGCGATGATCCCTCGGACCCTCTGCAATTCCCCATCCCCAATGGCTTCACGATCCCAGCGAAGGGATATCTGCTGGTCTGGGCCGACGATGACGCAGCTCAAAACGACCCCGTGACCCGCCAGGAAATCCATGCTCCCTTTAAGCTCAGTGCGGACGGAGAGACTATCATTTTGAGCGCGCCGGATGCGGGCGAAATCGACCGAGTGGACTTCGGTGCACAGACCTCGGGAGTGGCCCGCTTACGCCGATCCGATGGCAATCCGGACTTCACTTATTCCCTCCAAGCGACCCCGGGCACGGCGAACTTATCCCCTCCGGCGGCCCCTGTTGCCGGGGTGGAGGTGAGCCTTTCGGATGGCACTTACGTCCTGCAATTCCAGTCCATCCCTGATACCATCTACGAGATCCAGCATACTTCCGACTTGAGGGTCTGGGCGAGTATCGGCCCGCCCCTGATCGGGGATGGCTTCGTTCAAAACCCAATTCTACCGGGAGCCGAAACCAAAATTTTCTACCGCATCAAATCACACTAACAAAGACCAAGTAAAATGAAACCAATGCAATTGCTCGCCAGATCCCTCGGGATGCTGGCTCTGGGAGGGGCGAGCCTCTTCGCCCAAGACACCAGTCCAGTCGTGGATCCGCCCAATCTCGTGAATCTCTACACCTCGCTCGGCGAGTGGAATGCCGAGGGAGACCAAGAGGGATGGGGCGGCAATATCAATTCCCTCTCGGTCTCCGGCGGCCTTTTTTCCGGCCTTACAAGCGGGAATGATCCCCAGTTTATCCTGGGTGGACTGGCCCTCGACAGCAGCACCGATGACTTTGCCATCGTGGAAATCCGGTTGCGCAAGGAAGAGAGTGAGACGAGCCGGGTCGATCTCTTCTGGGGGGACGGCGCCGGTGGATTCTCCAGAGATCGCAAGACCACCGTTGCAAGCGGGGCCTGGCCCGGTGATGGCGACTTCCACGTCGTCCAGTTTCCCATCGGGGAGCTTTTTACCGGGTCCGTAAACGCCTTCCGCTTCGATCCGAATTCGGATCTCTCGGTATCCCGGGCGGTCGATCTCGATTACGTGCGTATCGGAGTGATCGCTCCCGACGGCGACAACGACGGCCTCGCCGATGCGGTTGAAACCAACACCGGGATCTTCGTTGATCGCAACGATACCGGCACCGATCCGGCGGATCCCGACACCGACAAGGATACCTTCTCCGATGGAGTGGAAGTGGCTTTCGGAACGGACCCGACCAATGGCGCGGAATTTCCCGAGTCGAGTATCATGTCCTATTCGAAGTCTCCGGTATCCTATGTGGTGGACGCGGCGATTACTGCGAACACCCCCACCGTGAACGGCACTCCAACCGCGTTCTCGATCGTTCCGGCTCTTCCGGCAGGCTTGTCTTTTAACACGAATACCGGAGGAATTTTTGGCACCCCCACCACTGCCACCGCTGCGGCCGATTACACCATCACCGCAAGTTTCGGCGGCGGCATCACCGATTCCTTCGTGTTGAACCTCGCAGTGACCAATCCTGCCATCGTGCGCTACGGAGTGAACCCCGCCGTCTACAATGTCGACGTCTTCATCAACACCAATGAACCGGTCCTCGCCGGTCCCTTCCCGGATTCCTTCTCGATCGCTCCCGAGCTGCCCGCGGGCCTCTTCTTCGATACCTTTGGGGGAACTATTTCCGGTGCTGCAACCGCGCTAAGCCCTGCCTCCGACTACGTCATCACGGCGGGCTATAATGACTATCCCGACGCGAGCTTCACCCTGTCGATTCTCATCAAAGCGCAACCGGAACTGATCGGAATGGATCTCGAACCCCTGGGAGATTTTGTCAGTCTCGCCGAATGGAATACCGACGGGGATCCCGAAGGGTGGGGCTTTCCAAATGCAGGTGGCACTATTCTAGACGGTATCTTACAATATGAAACGACCGCCGCGGATCCTCAAATGACCCGTCCCGGATTCCTCGACGTGAGTGCCGGGACCATCCTCGAAATTCGCTCACGCCAAACCGATACCGAGCCAATCCAAATTTTCTGGGCCGATGAAAGCGGTGGCCTCTCTGCCATCCGCAGATTCACAATCAACCCGGAAGACATCAACCCCGATGGCGAGTTCCACACTTATCAGATCGATCTCACCGGAGTCTTTGTCGGAAATGTCACCACCCTCCGTATCGACCCCGGTAACGCCGGTGGACGCACGGTCGACTTCGACTACATCCGGCTTGGATCCGGATCTCCTCCTCAAGATCCCGTGATTACCGATTTCTCCTTTGAAGGGATTTTTCAAGAAGTCAGTATCACTTGGACTTCGACGCAAAATACCGGGTATGAAATCGAATCGAGCCCCAACTTGATCGACTGGACGGTCAACCGTTCCGGAATCACCGGTGACGCCGGCACAACCACCGTTATCATCGATAGTGACGTCACTCCCAATTACTTCCGTGTGATCCGCGAAGACTGATCGACTCCTGTGGCGAGGGAGACCGGGGAGGCAAGGGTGTTGATCTCGAGGGAGTATCGGAGGATCTGGATTTCGGCGGGGATGGAGCAGGATATATTGCGAGAGTGTCACCGTTCCCCCTGTTGAAACATCTTGGCTCAATTCCTACCCCTCTCCCCTCTCAGGTCCATTCAACGACCTCCTCAAGCGGCCCACCCAAAAAGTAAATTCTAGGAACCCCTCCGGGCGCACCCGGAGAAAGACATCGATGAAACGGGGCTCAGGGCGCTAATCTCATAAGAGTTCATCATGTTCCTTGCTAGATAACCTGCCTTGTCAGGCGGGGTCAGCGTTGCGAACTTCGTCCGGATTTCGCAGAGGGTCAGCCTGCGGTGTCTTCGACTCGATAATATCGTGAGGTCTCTTCCTGCGAAATTTCCTCTTCAGTGAATGACGTTTGTTCGCCTCCGCTATCGACGCCGTCGTTGAGTTCGGTCCAAGATTAGCAAATCTTCAGAGACAAAAACTGCATAGGTGCGACCGGGGCGCGACTGCCAAATCAGCGTCACGGAATTCGATTCCACACCTTCGGTCATATCAATATCCGTGATGATGAGTGGAGCTAAGTTCGCACTGGGGCCAAGTTGGATATTGTCGATTCGCAGCCGGGTTTCTTCCGTGTAGATAATCTCAATTTCATCGAACACGATGTCGCTGAAACCAAAATAATTATCCGGATTGTCAATACTCACGGTTGTCTCGAATGACTCGACCTCCACACCACCCAGTTTAGCGGTGATCGTTGCAGGTGTGGGCGGTTGGGCGATCGCGGCGAGCGCCGCGGAAGTCAGCGCGCTTCCAAAGTGGATAGAAAACGGATTCACCTCCGGTTCGCCGGTGCGGAGGTTCGGTCCCTCAATACTCGCTCAATCTGGATGGTCGCCGGTCCGGTAAAACAGATTGGGCAGGAATGTCACTCCAAGATCAGCGAACTCCCCCGATACCTGGGTCGTATCGGCAAAGGTAAGCTCCGAGAAAGTAATGATACTCTCTGGAACGGCAAGGCCGACAGGGCTGAACTCGATGGGATCGGCCAGGGCCGTCGAGTTGCAGGTGATGACCACGAATGCTACAGAGGCAAGCTGAGCGATTGTTGGGAAGGGGGAGTCTGGGATTCATGGGATCACATCATAGCGATTGAACAGGACCCAAACGCACACCCAAAATCAACCCCCTTTCGCCCCCTCCGCTCCGATCCAAAGGCGGCTTCAAGGCCCTCCCGCCAAAAGAAAATTCCTAGCAGTCAGACCGTGAGCGATCCCCCAAACTTGCCGTTGCTCGCATTGACGGACGCCGGAGGTCAGCGCGCAACCAGCATCTCCTACACCAACCACGGTAGCGTCGGCGGCATCGTGGGGATCTCCACCGTGGTCTCCCCTGACAGGCAAGAAACTTGGTGACCTAAAAAAACCGCTGCCAAAAAAGACCTTGGCAAGGCGGACTGGCAATCTACATTCTCAAGCCATATATACTCTACTAAAGTCTCCCGGTTCCAGTAAAATATGGCGTGGATCAGGGAATTTTCCTGTCGAAACACTGCCCACCGCCATGCCAAACCACCGACCCCGCCCCTCTTCCCCCCGCAACCCCCTCCGCTCCGCTCCGGTCCAAAGGCGCCTTCAAGGCCCTCCCGCCAAAAGCAAATTTCTAGCAGTCCCAAAATCCCGTTCGCGATGACCCCATGAGCTTCTTTCGTAAAGGCCGCTTGCCATCCACTGGCCTCGCTGCAGTCCTTTGCTTCTGTCAATTTCAAGAGGCGTTTGCTGAAGTCGTCATCAACGAAATCGGCGTCG
>Ga0114994_10004017_pt1 | contig 10701 bp, 1 predicted proteins | sample ArcticOcean_MG_C_9_FD_87043 | JGI IMG/M metagenome (GOLD analysis project Ga0114994, IMG submission 87043) | Marine microbial communities from western Arctic Ocean - ArcticOcean_MG_CB2_152 | ecosystem: Environmental > Aquatic > Marine > Oceanic | place: Arctic Ocean: Canada Basin | collected... | reverse complement strand
TTTAGTTAGTACTTTTGTTCAGAATTATGCAGTTAACAGTTTCTTTTTAAATCAATTAGTAGTAGGAGATCAAGGGGCATTTAAAAATGAGTATGATCTAATTAAAAGAATGTCTATTGTGTTTGCACCAGGTACTGCAGGGACTATCAATCAGAACTTTGGTATGAAGGAAAAGTTTAAAGTTGCTGTAATGGAAGATCCTAAAGGCAGTGCATTTGATTATTTAACTCAAAGAGAATATAATAAACTACAAGACGATCTTAAAAATATACATGGCATTACATTTGATTTAGCTGATGCACAAGGATTGATGACTCCAGAGAGAGCTGCCGACATAATGAGAGGATTCCCTGGACTTAATTTAGGAAAGGTAATGAAGGGTGTGTATGCAAAAGTAGACAATAACGGCATACTAAGAACTATGAAGTATTCTAGTATAGTTTTAAGTGATGAGTTAATATCTAAACAACCTAAGCTTAAAAAGGTTTTAGAAGAAATGAGAAAGAATGAGGTAGACGAAACTGTTTTTGCAAGTGGTTTTAAAAACGGCCAACCTTTAGTATTATCTAAACATGGGTATAAAACAATAGTAAATGTAAACGGAAATAATGTTGTTACAAAAACATCTACCAGAGATTTTAACCCTATTATACATACAGACTCTATTGTAGAGCTGTCTAATAAAGGGTTTAGAATTCAGTTAGATCCAATAGCAGATGTGAATGCTCTAGTAGCTAATATGTCTCAGCTCACATACCTTATAAATACTAACGGTAACAATAGAACAGAAGCTGCAGAATACTATAAAGTAACTTCTGAAATTATGGAGATGGGTTTACATAATTTTTTAGGAGAACTTGGATTGCTAAATGCTTCAGGACAAGTTAAAACGTACAGAGATGTAAAGAATAAAGAATCTGTAAGATCTAAAGTTAGATCTAGAGTATTAGCGTCTATGAAGGCTTTGGAGTCTGGACAGAAAGAAGCTGAAATGTTAAATGCTAAAGTAACAACACAAAAAGGAAACACTTTTGTAACTGAGAATGCAGTAGATTTAAATTTTCCAGGACTTGTAAATAAAGTAGTATCTACTTTATCATCACAATTTAGTAAATCTACAGTATCATTTAGATTACCTGGTTCTAAATTAGTATTACAATCTTCATATGGTATAGATATATATCAAACTACTGAAGGAATATTAACTTATGATGATTTAGTAAACAGAGCTGAAGCTGAGGGAGTAACGCTAAGCGCTATGAAGCGACAGCTAAACGCTAAAGAAAGAGAACTTAAACATATTACAGGGTCTAAACCTTACGTAGAAGTTATAATGCCTGCTATATATAGAGAGCAAATACCTATAGGTTCTGATGTATATCAAAAAACAGACCAAGGCAATATCTTAGGGTTCCGTATACCATCTACAGAGCTTCATTCTGCTATAGCTTTAAGAGTAGTAGGTTTTTATGACTCATCTGAAACTAATGTAATAATAACACCTAAAGAAGTTGTTCCTTTACATGGTTCTGATTTTGATGTCGATTCATTATTTATTATAAGAAGAGCTATAATGATGGATAAAGATAAGAATGGTAGATATATATATGCTACTAATGCTGAAGGATTAGTTGATGCTTTAGATCCGTCAAATATTTTAATCCCTATAGATAGAGAATTAAATTTTGAACAAGCTGAGCATATTGAAGGTTTAATCACAGCAGATCTTTTAAATCAAACTCTTGATAAGAATCAAATAAAAGCTCTAAATAGAAATCTTAAAAAAATACAAGAAATTAAATTAGCTGCTAAGAAAAATAGATTATTAGAAATTTATTTAGATGTTATTCAAGCTGATAAGAATAGAATGTCAATGATGACTCCTATTAGTTTAGATTTAATAAATGGTCAAGAAAATTCTGTATTTTCTGATTTTGCAAAGAAGTTAGGTGTACAAGTAAATGAACTGCTACCTACTAAAAATTTAACGTTACCTTTAGATGAGTCTCATATGCATCAAAGTAATAAAGATGGTGCACAGCTTGTTGGTCAGTTTGCTAATTTAATGAAAGCAATGGCTTATATGTTTAGTGCAGGAGAACAGGTAATGGCTAAAGATTATAAAGGTAGAAAAAGATTTACAAATTTAACACCTAAACTAGTCGACTCTAATGGTAATGACATTTCTTTTAATATAGATGATGTAGATTATGGTCAATTCCATAGATATGAAATATCTAAAAATAGTTCTGGAAAGATAGTTAAGTCAGACTATACTATATGGCAAACATTAGATATGTTTATTAATGCAGCTATTGATAATGCAAAAGAACAAATATTATACATACTTAATATAAACAATAATACAGGATCAGAGTTAGCTTTAATGATTGGGTTTGGAGTTCCTTTAAAGACAGCAACTAATATTGTGTCTCAACCTATTGTAAGACAAATAGGTACTAGTAATAAAGGTCAATATCAAGCTATGATATCTGCTAGATCCGCTTTAAAAAATGAGCTATTAGAAAAAGGTATGACAGAAGCTCAGTACGAAGCTTTATCAAATAAAGATGTAAAAATTACTAGCTCAAAACTTAATAAATCTTTTGATAAGAAAAATAATAAAATAAAAGAACTTTCTGATCTAACTAAAAATGAGCTTATATTCCAACACCAAGTATTAAGACTATTTAATACTTTAATTATACCAGCTAAAAATTTAAATACTATATCTAGGGAGTTAAACATACTAAAAAAATTACCTGGAACATTTAATGAGATTGCTTCTAGTAAAGAGGCATGGGAGCAAATTACAGGTGAAACAGAAGAAACTACAGAATATATTAGTAATAAAGGGGAGGGTATACAATTTACTATACCTCAATTTTTAAATAGAAATCCTCACATACGAAGTGCTATTAAATCTGTATCTGTATTACATGATCTTATAGGTGCAATGCTTCCAAAACATGCTCCTCAACTAGTAGATTTTAGTAACAAAATGATTAATGGGTATAGTGTAGAATTTGGAGAAACACCTCATAGTGTGTCAGAATATGTAAGAGGCGAGTTTACAAAATATTTAGCTGCTTCTTATTATAACACAGATCAACAAGAGACTACAGAGTATTTATCATATGGTAGTAAAAAAGTTACTATAGGTGGTATTGACGCATTTAACGAAACTCTTATTGATCAAATAAAAAATCATGAAGATAAAAATACTAATGGGTTTTTAAGTAATTTACTTATAGTTAAGCGTAAATCTGGATTAAGATATATGAAATATTCTAATGCAGCTGGATTAAATGTTGAAGAAATCCATGGTATATATGAGCAATTTGAGAAGTTAAGTCCAAATTTAAAAGAAGATATTGTTAAATATGCTACTTTAAATGAGGGGTTAGCTTTCGGAGCATCAAATATTACTATGGTTTTAAATCCAACATACTTAAGTAAAGTTGATACCGCTATAAACACACTAGCTAGAAAATTTGCTTATACAGACAAGGGAGTTACACAACTAAATAATCTTAGAACTGATTTTTTAATACAATTTGCTTTAAATAACTATAAAACACTACCATCACATTATAAAATTGATAGTAGTGCTAGAACAGAGACAACTAAAAGTTCTATTGTAGATTTTGGAGGTGTAGAGTCTCTAGGAGAATCTCAAATTTTGTATGATATAAAGACATCTAAAGATTTAAGAAGTAACCCTCCTTTGTTAATGTCTAACCAAAAAAATGGTGCTGTATATATAAGAGTATACATGGATGAATTAGAAGAAGGTGGTCACGCATATTATCAAAAAGTAGGAGACGGTCAAGAAGCGTTTAGTACATCTAAATATACATCAGATAAAACTGTAGGAGATTTACCATATGATCATAGTGTCTATTTTAGAAAAGATGTTTTAACTAGAGCTATAGAAAATTTATTTACTGAAGAAGGAGAGATTAAACAAGAAATTATATACACCCCTAGAAATAATAAGAAAATAAGAGGAGTGCAAGATGGAGGTAATATGATTCTAAGAACTTATGATGATCATACAAGGAAAAGAGCTGTTATGTATAACGTTCTTGGTATTGTAGATAATTGGGGTAAAGACACTGTTAAAAAAATAGCACAGTTAGAAGAAAAAATCAATTCTTCTAAAACTGATAAAACTATAGAAAAATATAATAAACAACTAGATGATCTTCTTGACAAAACGACAAAGAAAAGTAAAAATAGATATGATTATATTTTAGGACAGCCTGCTTCTTTGCATCTAGTAGAGCCTACTACAGAAACTATAGAGGATATTAATGAAACTCCTACTGTAGATATAAAGCAACAAAAAATAGATAAATTTGCTCAAGAACAAGATCAAGAAACAGTTCCTAAACAAATAATGGAAAACATTCTAAAAAAGCTACAAGCTAGATTTGGAATTGAATATAAAATTGAAAATGATAAAAATTTATTATTTAAAGGAAAGTTCCAAGACGGAATAGCTGTTGTTAATTTAGCTTATGCTACATTAGATACTCCTTTTCATGAGATAGCGCATCCATGGGTAGCTTCTATAAGAAAAAGTAATAAGCCTTTGTACACTAATTTAAGAAACGCTATATTATCAGAAGGTAATATTTTAAATGGAGTAAAAAGAAGATATCCAGAATTAAGTGAGGAGGATCAAATAGAAGAAGCTATAGTAGAAGCTATTGGTAAATATGCTGGAAAAGCTATTACTAACACTGGGAGTGTTTTGTTTAAGGTTATTGAAAAATTGATGAAATATCTTAAAAGGGTGTGGAAACAATTTATGAATAAAGATTATATTATTAAACCAGGAGATTTGAATGCAACTACTCCTTTAAATATTTTAGGATACTATATGGCATATGGAGAATCTAAAATTATGACGTCTGAGTCTGATTTTATGTCAAGTACTGGTATTAGTATTCAAAAGATAATGGCTGATATGTCTACAAAAGAAAATATTTCTACTACAGAGAATATGACTACTAGGTATCAGAAAATGGAAGAAGAGTCCGGCACTGACCAAACTAAAATGAGTAGTCCTGTTGATATTATTAAAGAGCTTAAAGATACTGCAGCACAAGAATTGTTAAATTTATCTCCAGATCAAAAAACATATGCAGGAAGAGATGGAAAATATGAAAGACTTACTAATGATATTCAAAAAAACTTTGGTAATGATCCTGATAAAGTTAATTCTGAATCTATAGCTAATAGTATTTTTGAAAATTATAAAAAGAGTTTAGAAACAGATAAAGTTACTTTAAATGGTGTAGAATATACATACACAGAGTTAGTGTCTTATTTTAATAAGAATGCAGCTACCGCAGCAGCTTATGGTAGTGTCGCTCATAAAATTATGCAAATAAATTTAGCAAAAAGAATGGTTGATCAGGGTAAAGAAACTGAAGCAACTATTGCAAAGCTGAGAGCTGAGCAACAAGAATTAATGCAAGCTAAAGGAGATCAAGATGAAATACACCAATACCAAGTAAATTGGCTAGAGCAAGTTAAAGACATATACATAAAAATGCTAGGTATAACAGATTCAGATAATATATCTGCAGAGTTAATGCTACATAGTCCTATAATGGGAGTAGCAACTCAAATTGACGTTCTAGTACAAAAACCTAATGGAACTTTACATATGGTAGATTATAAATCTGGTAGTAGGTTTTACTCTTCTGATACGTACGCAGAGTATATGCCATTTGCAGATGGAGCTACTAGTGATATTTATAATACTAAGTTAAACAGAGCTAAGTTAGAGCTTACTATGCGTGCTATAATGATTAAAGAGCATTCTCCTAAAGCTAAATTTTCTAAAATAATTGTTCATCATTTAGATAGAAGTAATTTAAAACAAGAACCAGAGCAAGTAAATTTAGAAGACTTCTTACCTATAATAGGAGAATTTTACAAAAGAACTAATTCTGATATTTATAATAAACTTAAAACTAAAGGGTTATTAGATTTTAGAAATTATTTAGCTAAAGATGAAAATATAACTAAAGATATCTTTATTAAAGGTGCAGCTATGCCTATTAAAGAAAGAATAGAATATTATAAAATGCAAGCAGAGCTACTTAGTAATAGACTAAGTATGAACGAATCTACTAATCCCACTAGAGATGAGAAAGATCTAAGAGAGTTAACAGATGAGTTAATGAAAACTCAACAAAGCTCAAAAGGAGATTTAGATGGATCTGAAAATTTAGGAGTATTTAAACAATGGGTTGGTATGCTTTGGAATATAGGCTCTAAAAGAATACAAACTTATACTAAGATGTGGGGAGATCACCACGACTCTTTTATGAAAGATAGATTTAATGAACAAGCAGCTTTTAGACAATATGTAGAAAACATAAGATCTGAGTATGTAGCAAGTAGATCTGTCAAAGGTGCAGTTGCTATGGTTACAGCTAGACAAATTAATCTTTTAAATATGAGGGATATGTGGAGTTTTTATTGGGTATATAGAGATTCTGGAATTCAGAATAGTCCTGGATACTATGCAAAAACTGTAGCAGAAGCTAAAAAAGAATTTAAAGACGGAAAACTTACACAAGCTCAGCATGATATTATCTTATATATGCATAAAAGGCAAAATGAAGAATTTAGTAAAGTAACTACTAAAACAGCTTATGTAGATAAATATGGATATAAACAGGATGTTGGTACTATGTTAAATTTAAAAAATAGAACTGATGTTACTAAAGAAGGGAAGTTAACAGAATATTTTGCACCTAGGTTACCTGCTAGTGGAGCTGAAATATTAGAACGTTATGAAAACGATTCTACTATATCAAAAACTGGTAAACGAGCTAGAGATAGTTTTAGAGACTGGAAGAGAAGAAATTTATCTTTTTACTACGAAAAAGTGTATCAAGAAGATTATGTAACTGCTGGTAATTTAATACCTATACAGTTCTTAGGTAATTCTTCAGTAATTAGTAGTGGAGAGCACAGTTTTGATGTAGAAAGAATGCATTTAGAATTTATGAACTCTTTATTTAAAAAGAATAATATGGACCCTGCATTGGCGTTTGCTCAAGGATTAAAGGGTTGGTATTCATTTAGAAAGATAGCTAAATTAGGAACTAAAGCAGGAAGAAACTTTAAAAGATTTGAAGCATTTATGGAAAAAGAAATAATGCTTAACATACTTAATCGTAAAATGATTGATGCTGATTGGGCTTCGCAAGATCTTACTGTGGAAAATCCTTTTAATGTAGATGAGAATGGAATTCCTAAAAAATATAAGATAAATCTATATCAAGCCATGATGGCAATGAAAGATTTAAGAACAGGAGTAGCTTTATGGCTAAGAGTTGGTGGAGGTACTTTTAATGGTGCTATTATTACTATGTATACATTAGCTGCAGGTATGAAAGGGAGTATAGCCAAGAGAGTAGGTGTGCCGGAAAGCGCTATAGACTTTAGTATGGGTGATATAAGATTTGGAATGAGAGAAGTCCGTAAATATTTTGGATCTCAGATTACAGGTACTAGGCATAAAAACAAGTTATATAATCTTATGAATAGATATAACTATTTACCAGATAATTATGATTATGCAATAGATAAGTCTGATCTTAGAGCCTTAAAGAACCCTGCATTTAGATATGGTAATTTATTCTTTTTCCACGCTATACATGAAGAGTGGGGACACGCAGTACTTTTAGCAGCTCAAATGAAAAAAATGAAGCATACAGATGGTAGTAGTATTTGGGATAATTATGACAACAAAGGAAATTGGTTAGAATATAAAATAGATAAAAACACAGGAAAGAAAAAATATAATGCTAGATTTGTTAAAAAAGACGCAGGAGGATTAGAGACAGTTGTTACAGATTTAACAACAGAAGAAATCCAAAGAATGTATAATGTGTCTACATTACTACACGGGGGATACAGAAGACATGAGCGAACAATGATGGAGGCACATGCTTTAGGGTCTTGGTTTTTACAATTTAAAAAATATTTACCTTCTTTACTTGCTAGTGCTTGGCAAGGTAAACAAAGCAGTCAATCTTTAGGTTGGTACGAGAATTGGCATGACGGTAATACAGAGGTTTACAATGGATTAGTAGATAAAAATGGTAATAGACCTGAAAATCTACAAACCATTACTACTACAGACGCTGCAGGTAATCAAATTACTTCAGAGTTACCTGCAATGGAATGGACTAACGCGGTACATAGAGGTAGAGCTTATGTTGTTTTAGGTATGTTTGCAAGAATTATTAGTTTAGGTAAAACTGGAGATAGATTTGCGTGGAGCGAATTGAGCCCAAGAGATAAAGAAGGGGCTATTGACTTTTTAACTAAAGCTGCTATGTTAACATTTATTATGCAATTATCTTTAGCTGTTGCTGAAGGTGATGGGGAAGAAGAAGAGTTTTATGGTCAAAAATTACAATTTTTAGCTAGTGATATGATGCAAGGGTATAATCCTTTAGAAATTGCACGTACTGCTAAGCTGCCTTTTGCCACCGTACAAATGGCTCATGATTTTAGTGCTTCTTTTATGGAAGTTATGGGTAATGGTATTATAGGAGGGGAAAGAACTAGAGATGGACAAATAAGAGGATTAAAACAATTAAGTAAAAATGTACCATTTTGGTCAGTACAGTACGAGTTGAATAGATATGGATTAATAAAATAAAATTATGGCAATAAAATATAAAGATACTAAAATAAAAGAATTTCAAATACCTAAAGGAAGCTCAAAAGAAGGAACACCTTATAATGCTGATAATTTTCCTTTACCGTCTGCTGCTAATGCATATAATCCTGCAACTCATACGTTATGCTATAAGATAGGTGATGTAGGTCCTGGAGGTGGTATTATTTTTGGAATACCAGGAAGCCCATCAATGATTCCTGCAAATGAATATTGGGAAATAAGCCATGATTTATCTAGTATTGATGAGCCAGATTGGAGACTAGGATTAGATTTAGGAATATTCTATCCTGCTCTTCATCCAAAAACAAAAGGATGTAGTTACCATCCCGGTGGTTCTGAATGGGGGCTACTTGGTGTTACTGGCTTAAATTCAGGTACAAATATGTGGTGGGGACAAGGTCAGAATAATACTAATACTATGTATACTGCTGACACTAATCTGTACAGCAGTGACCTTTCAATCAATCCAGGTGGAGATAGCGCATGTGCGCCGTACACACCTTGTTCTCCAAAAAATTCATCAAGAAGTGTAGCATTTAGATTAGCTAAAGACTATCAAGGTGGAAATAAAACAGATTGGTTTTTACCTTCTTTTGCTGAATTTTTAGTAGCGAAATGGACTGTAGGTGTTATGCAAGGAACGTCTAACCCTCAATACAATGCAGCTCAGTTTGATTTAGTAGGACTTGATGGTATTTCTCCTGTACATTATTGGACTTCTAGCGCTACTGACGGAGCAAATATACAAAATTTTAATCTTTCATTTCCTCAAGGACCAGAAACTGCCGCTATAAGTATGAGGTCTGACACTACAAATTGGGATTTTGATTCTAGCTATAGATGTTTTACGAGAAGAGTTAGAGCTGTTAGAAAGTTTACATGTGTTAAGCCTGTTGTAATAGGGCCAATAGATGATTTTGTACTTACAAGTGGAGGGGTTTCGTGTCCTGACATGACTCCTGAATGTGTTGATTATAATTTTAGAGATGGTTTGTGTGGTTCGGTGCCTGGTTCTACTTGTGGAAGTTCGCTTGTAGCTTTTAACTCTGGTAATCCTATTTATGACACGACTACTGTATCTTCTGGAGGTGGAGCATCTCCAGCACCAGCAGCTGGAACACCACAATTCCCTTTATGTAGTGATAGTGTGATGGGAAGTCATATTGCAACTTTTATGTTATCTACAAAAGACGTTAAAGGTCAAACTATACTTAAAAACGATTGGTTAGATGAATCAGAAGGCTATACAATTACTATATGGGATGCAGATTTTATGTTTCTGGGTAAATGGCATTATGCTAATCTTTACTATCTGCCAAATGTTTCCACTCCATACCTAACAGAGTGGAGTATGCCTGTAACTTTTCCAATGGAACCAAAGCTTAGTGTTAGGCTTGTTAATCCAACGCACCTACTTGGAGATTATCCTGTGATAGATTACTCTAGACATATAAATGGGACGTATGGAAGTGCTACTGGAGCATACATTAAAATTGAGTGTGCACATACTAAGAATCCTGCAAATAATTATGTTTTTGAAAATGGAGTTAATAATACTTGGCTGGGAAATCCGTCATCTACAACTTATTCTAATTATTGTACTGAAGATTACCCATCAATTTGTATAGATTGGAACTATCCTCCTGGAGGCCCTACTATGTGTTATCCTTGGGTTGCAACTTATCAACCTGCTGGGTGTTGTCCTGTGCATCAAACTCAAAATGACTGTATAGCAACAGGAAGTGATCCTACTAATCCATTACATTGTGGAGGTAGTAGTAGTAAAACTGCTGCACCTTCTAGCACACGTCGAGATAGTGGATTTTTTGATCATGCTAATCTTGAAGATGCTACTATACATCTTCCTAAGAATTCAAAGGATTATAAAGCAGAATTAGCTAAAAAACGAAGATCAGATAAAAAGAAAGCATATAATAAAAAACATAAAAAGAAAGATTAAAAAAAAGGGGACAATTAAG
>Ga0114994_10004015_pt1 | contig 10704 bp, 4 predicted proteins | sample ArcticOcean_MG_C_9_FD_87043 | JGI IMG/M metagenome (GOLD analysis project Ga0114994, IMG submission 87043) | Marine microbial communities from western Arctic Ocean - ArcticOcean_MG_CB2_152 | ecosystem: Environmental > Aquatic > Marine > Oceanic | place: Arctic Ocean: Canada Basin | collected... | reverse complement strand
TGTACTCCGTGTCGCAGTTCCTTATTGTCAGGTCAGTATTTTTATCGCACGGGCTTGGGCGCGATTTTACAAGGTGCTCGCTGGGATCCTAGTATACCAGTATTTCCACTATTGCTGCGGGATGCTGATTATCACATTGGCGAAACATATAAAGTCTGGTCGCCAGGACGTCCCCGCGACGCGCCTTTTGGCGGTGGAGAATTTGGATATGAAAAAGGTGGAACACAATTCAATGGGTTCTCTCAAGGGATCCAGCGTAGACTCGCCCAACAGCAGAGTCTCGTTGATGCGAAACAAGGGATGCTATCTGAAGTGCGGAGAAACTTTCAATCATTCTTAGATGCTCAGCCTGCCGGGCGTCCGTTTTGCTATTGGTTCGGCCCAACTAATGTGCACCGCAAGTGGATTAAGGGATCTGGTCAAAAATACTGGGGCATCGAGCCTGACGACTTACAAGGTCGGCTGCCAAAATTCCTTCCAGATGTTGCTGCGGTACGACAGGATTTCGCCGACTATCTTGGCGAAGCAATGGCTTTTGATGCGGCGGTCGGGGTGATTTTAAGTATGCTGCGTGAAAATCAGCAGTTGCAGAGTACGGCGGTTTTTATAAGTGGCGATCACGGGGCTCCAGGTTTTCCTCGTGGAAAATGTAATCTATATGATTTTGGTGTCCAGGTTCCCTTGATCGTTTCAATGCCAGGACAACGGCGGGGACGAGTTGTTGATGATTTTGTGAACCTAATGGATCTTGCTCCTACTTTTTTGGAACTCGGTAAAGTTCCAATACCATCTGTCATGACGGGACGGAGTTTAGTCCCGGTTTTGCGGTCTACTAAATCGGGTTGGATCGATCCGACACGGAATTGGGTGGTGACCGGTCGCGAACGTCATGTTGCGACGGTTCGCGAAGGAAACTTGCCTTACCCGCAACGCGCTATCCGTACGCCAGAATTCTTATATATTATCAATTTCAAGCCCGATCGTTGGCCCATGGGAGGGCCCAAGGCGGTCACTGATATATTCACGCCGTCAGGAGAAGAGTTGGAAAACAATACGTTTATTACCTTTGGTGATCTCGATGCCAGCCCAACCAAGGCCTGGATTGTGCAGCATCGCAACGATCCGCAATGGAAAAAGTTCTATGATTATGCGTTTGCAAAGCGTCCCCGTGAGGAATTGTATGCAATCGCTACCGATCCCGATCAGTTACGTAATCTTGCGAATATTCCAGCAATGGCAATTGTTAAAGAATCGCTACGAGAACAACTACTGCAAGAATTGAAAAGTACTGCGGATCCTCGAGTAACGGGTGACGGCTTATTGTTTGATAGCCACCCATATTCTTCGATACCTTATCAAGGATATTAAGATCCGCATTGAGTGTGATTTATTATTGATAGATAGAAGCGATATACAGAAAGAGTAGCTGACGTTATGAGGAAGAAAAATAATAAACTTGAGCGACAGGTTCCCTTCGTTTTAATGTGTCTTGGTAGCTTGTTGGTTGGCAGTAGTTTGTTAACTCCCTTGGAGGATATTGCGGCTGCAGATTCACCTAATATCTTGTGGATCACAAGTGAAGACCATGGCCCGGAAATGGGGTGTTATGGTGACAAGTTGGCCGTTACTCCCAACGTCGATGCGTTAGCAAAACGAGGGATGATGTTTAAATTTGCCTGGTCTTGTGCACCGGTTTGTGCTCCTGCTCGCACGGCAATTATTACAGGCATGTATCCCCCATCGGTCGGTGGACAGCATATGCGGAGTATGGTGCAGCTTCCAAAATACGTTCAGTTTTATCCGTTCTATTTGCAACAGGCGGGTTACTACACAACGAATAATTCCAAACAAGATTACAATGTTTTCAAAGAGAATCAGGGCTGGAACGCGTCCTCTAGAAATGCGCATTATCGAAACCGTCCTGACGGAAAACCCTTCTTTACCATCTTTAATAATACGGTCAGTCATGAGAGTAAGATTCGAGTACGACCCCATACTGCGATAACGGACGCCGCTAAAGTTCGCGTGCCTGCTTACCATCCAGACAATAAGGAAACCAGACAAGACTGGGCACAATATTACGACATCGTAACGCAAGCCGATGCGATTGCTGGTAAGCATCTTGCCCAACTCGATGCTGCTGGGCTTACAGACAGCACGATTGTCTTCTATTTTGGAGATCATGGCAGTGGGATGTCTCGAGGTAAGCGTTGGACCTATAATTCAGGTTTATCGGTTCCCGTGGTTGTCTATTTTCCTGAAAAATGGAAACACCTCGCGCCTAAAGAATACGCAACCGGTGGAAAAAGTGATCGTCTGGTGAACTTTGTTGATTTAGCGCCAACGGTTTTGAGTATAGCGGGTGTAAAACCACCGGCGCACATGCAGGGCCATGCGTTTGCGGGAAATCATCAACAAGCTGCCCCAAAATACATGTTTGGATTTCGCGGCCGGATGGATGAGCGAAATGATTTCATTCGGACTGTTACGGACGGACGCTATCATTACATTCGCAACTACAATCCACACTTTATCTATGGACAATATGTGGCATACAATTTTGTGACACCTTCTACGGCCGCATGGAAACGGGATTTTGATAAAGGAATCCTGGGGGCACCGCAGAAACAATTTTGGGGCTTGAAACCCACCGAAGAATTATATGACCTGCAAAATGATCCGGACGAAGTTAGTAATTTAATTGGGTCCCCCGCAGTATCTAAGAAGTTAAAGGAATTAAGAACAACACTTAACGAATGGTGTTTGGAAATACGTGATGTCGGGTTCTTGCCGGAAGGTGAAATCCATAGCCGCAGCAACGGGACGACGCCATATGAAATGGGGCATAATGACAAATTGTATCCTTTAAAACGAATCATGACGGCAGCAAATTGGGCGACTTCTAAAGCCTTCAATGAATTACCGGAATTGAAGAAGTATATCGACGACGATGATTCGGCTGTGCGTTATTGGGCGGCCGTGGGGATTTTGAATCGAGGGGCACCGGCGGTTGCGGTTTCTGCTAACGAACTCAAAATCCTGATGGATGATGCATCTCCGTACGCACAGATAGCAGCGGCTTATGCAGTGGCTAAGTATTCTGAAGATTCCGCTTTAGTTCAAGCAGCGGTAGCAACGTTGCTGGATCAGGCGCCTTGGACTCAGCAGCAAGATGTATTCGTTTCGATCATGGCGCTTAACGCGATCGATAAGCTCGACGGCCTTTTTACTCCGTCGCTATCAAGGATTAAAGCGATGCCTACAAGCGGCGGAAGGTCGCCAAATGCTCGCTATAACGGCTATGTGAAAGGGATTCTCGCTAAAACGATTGCGGATCTGGAACGTGGGTGAGTGGGCGTATCCGCGCGTTCGTTGTTTGCCACTGAAAATTACCGGTGAACAACCGTAACCACCCCTAAACTAGCGCTTTTTTGATGACATGCCCATGCACGTCGGTCAGTCTGAAATCTCGACCGGCGTGATGGTAGGTGAGGCGTTCGTGGTCTAAGCCGAGCGTCGCCAAGATGGTGGCTTGGATATCATGAATGTGTACGGCGTCTGCGGTCGGATGGAAGCCGAATTCATCCGTCGCGCCCATGTGGTACCCTTGTTTGATTCCACCACCGGCCATCCACATTGTGTAGGCTTGAGGGTGATGATCTCGGCCCATTTTTCGACCCAGTGTGGGGTTCTGTTCAATCATTGGAGTTCGCCCAAATTCGCCGCCCCAAATGACGAGTGTTTCATCAAGCAGGCCCAGTCGTTTCAGATCCTTCACTAAAGCAGTACTGCCTTGATCGGTCTTACCGGCATTGTTTGTTGTGTTCCCTTTGACATTCGAATGCGCGTCCCAGCCGCTGTGGAAGATATTGATAAAGCGGACGCCGCGTTGAACCATTCGACGAGCTAGCAAACAGGCGCGAGCAAACGAAGGCTTGGTCGGATCGCATCCATAGAGATCGAGTGTTTCTTGGGTTTCCTGTTTAAGGTCAATGAGCTCGGGCGCGGAAAGCTGTAATCTCGCCGCCATTTCGTAGGAAGCAATGCGAGTGGAAATTTCCGGATCTTGTATTACGTCCAGTTGTTGTTGGTTTAAGCGTTTAATTAGTTCAAACGTGGCTTGCTGCGCACTGTCGCTAATCCCCGCTGGGGTCTCGACATTAAGAATCGGTGGACCCTTACTACGAAAGGGGACGCCCGTATATACTGTTGGCAAAAATCCACTTGAATAGAGCCCCGCTCCACCGCTGACTCCACCTCCGGTGTTCATGACCACGTAGGCCGGTAAATTACTTGTTTCCGCACCCAAAGCATATTTGACCCACGAACCGATACTTGGACGACCGGGTTGGCCAAATCCAGTGTTCAAGAATAGTTGTGCCGGAGCATGGTTAAACTGATCCGTGTGAACTGCGTTGAAGATGCTGATGTCGTCAGCAACGGTCGCTAAGTGTGGTAAGGCTTCGGATATTTCCTGTTTACTCTCGCCATGGTGAGCGAATTTAAACTGTGGCCCCAAGACACCGGCGTCCGCTTGGATAAAAGCATACCGTTGGTCGCCGAGAATTGAGGCGGGTAGTGGTTGGCCTTCGAGTTTGGCTAACGTCGGTTTCTCTGTGAATAACTCGAGTTGAGAAGGGGCCCCCGCCATAAATAAATGGATCACCGCCTTCGCTTTACCCGGGAAATGGGTTTCGATGTTGCCGGGGAAATCCGTTGGTGCATTGGATGTGGGACTCGCCAGTAACGTCTCGTTTGCCAACAGGCTTGCCAAAGCAATTTTGCCAGTACCCACGGAGCAATCCCGCAGAAAGTGTCGCCGTGACATGTCAGCCGTTGTTTGATGATGGCGTGATTGGTTTTGCATGGGTCAGTTTTTAGTTACAGTTTCGTCAAGTGAAAACAGCGCTCGGACAACCATTGTCCAAGCAGCCCGCTGAGCCGTTGCGTTCTCAGTTGTTCCAACGACAGCCTGAGTGGCTACTTTGTTGGATATGAATTCAGCGAGTTGGTGGTGATAGAACGCGAGGATGTCGTCAAGTTCTGTTGGGGTGGGCGGGCGAGTGAGGATTCGTCGAAATGCATGGGTGGCTATCGCACTGTCACTGGACTCGAGTTTTGATTTCGTGTTCGTTAATTGAACGGCCGTGGACTGACTAATCTCCATAAACATAACATCGTTGAGTAACGTCAATGCTTGTAATGCTGTGTTTGATTTGTCACGTCGAGCTGTACAAAATTCGCCACTGGGTGCATCAAATGTAAGTCCCATAGCGAATGGTGCAGTGCGTTTTACTTTGGTGTAAATGCTGCGGCGATATCGGTCCTCGCCAGTACTAGCTTGCCACTTAGGGCTTCCATACGCAGTTTCTGTGATGCCGGCGGGTTGCGGTGGCTTGACTGGCGGCCCAAACATTTTGTCAGATAATATGCCGGCGCTGATTAGGCTCGCATCGCGTATGATCTCCGCATCGAGTCGAGTGCGAGGGAAACGACTGAGCCAGATATTACTGGGGTCCTTGCGTCTTTCATCAGCGTCCACGATGGATGATTGCTGATATGTCGCACTGGTTACAATGTACTTGTGCAGCCACTTAATTGACCAGTCGTTTGCTACTAATGAGGAGGCAAGGTGATCGAGTAACTGCAGGTGAGATGGTGGTTGCCCTTGAAAACCAAAGTCGTCAAGTGTCCGCACGATCCCTTCACCAAAAAACGCTTGCCAATTGCGATTCGCGATTACCCGAGCGGTTAGGGGGTTTTCGGTGCTTACGAGCCACTGCGCGAGTCCCAGTCGGTCAGCATTGAAGTTACCTTCAAATGGATGTAGTGTATCGAGCCCACTGCCCTTGAGGGACTCACCTTTGGTGTTTAGGAATTCGCCGCGGTGATGAATATACGTCTTTCGTGGGTTTGAACTGGGGCGTTGTTGTAATACCAACGCTCGTTGGTGAGGCAATCGTTTACGTAATTCGCGAATCACCTTGGCGTGTTCTGCGAGTTCCTTAGCATTGAGCAGGAATTCGTCTTTAAGCATTTGACGTTGTTCGTTGTTCAGCGAAGCTGGATCGATAAGAAGTAAACGCTCAACCGGGGGGGGTAATTCGTTGGCAGATAACGGTTTGTCATCAGTAGCGACGGACAAACGAAATTTTCCAAGAGAACTAGAAAAGTGCCGACCGAAGTGCATTTGGAGTGACCATTTCCCACTTGGTATTGGGCTTGCTGGTAGTAGCACCGCAACATGCCGTTGGCCTTGCCCTTCGTGTACAGACCAGCCTGTCTGGATATCACCATCGATCATTGTTTTGGCGGAGGTGTCTTTGTCACCATAACGGTTTTTCGCGTAACTATGCTCTGCCTTAATGAATTCAATTTGATTGTCGCCTGCCTCCAGTTGAAACTCCGTCAAAAAAAAATCGCCAATTGTGCCTTCATAATTGGTCATGCCGGGACCATTGTTAGGCAGTCGAGGATCAGGTAGTGCTTCGATTCGTAATGCGGTTACGTTGTTGAGGTCGACGGAAAATTCTAAGTGGTAAATATCGTGCTTGGTGGAATCTCCAGATGCAAATATTACGCCACCGTCCTCAAGTTCGAGATATGGTAGGTTAGCACTGTAAGCGGTTGGCTTAATGGTCGTCCAGTTTCGCACACGCGTTCTCTGTTGGGTTAGCCATTTGGCAAACCTCTGTTGGATAACGTTTTTTGCGCCCGCTTTGGCCGCGTCGGAATCACCAGTTGGCCAGTGACTTGGCAAGATCCGCATGAGTTGTTGAACCTTGTCGAGGTTAGCTTGGTATTGTTGGTCAACCTTGGCGTCGGGAATATCTAGTTCGGGTTCGTCGGAATTGTTCATCAACGCCATCAGTTGATAGTATTCGCGATGGGTGATCGGGTCGTATTTATGTGTGTGACATTGGGCACATCCGATAGTCAGTCCCAGCCATGTGGTCCCAGTGGTCGCTACTCGATCGGTCATTGCATAGAAGCGAAACTCCAATGGGTCGATGCCTCCTTCTTCGTTGAGCATCGTGTTGCGATGAAATCCGGTCGCGATTCGTTGCGAGGTTGAGGCAGCGGGTAACATGTCTCCGGCGAGTTGTTCGATCGTAAACTGATCGAATGGCATGGAATCATTGATTGCCTGAATAACCCAATCTCGATAGGGCCACATGTTCCGATCGCGATCTTTTTCATAGCCGTTGGTATCCGCATATCGAGCGAGATCCAGCCAGCGTCGGGCCCAGCGTTCGCCGTATTGTTTTGAATTGATAAGCTCATCGATCAGCGCGGTGAATTGGGAAGGTTTAACCGTGCCCCGTTGTGTAAAGGCGACTGTCCGCCAGTGGTCAGCCTGCTCAATAGTTGGTGGTAGGCCGATGAGATCTAGAAAGAGTCGCCGAATAAGGACGTAGGGGTTTGCTTGGGGGTTTGAACGGAGATCGTGTGGTCGTTGGCGGGAACGAATAAATGCATCGATTGGATGGTTGTTGCGAACGTCGCCCGTTTGACGGATGTGTTTGCGGGATGTGTGAGACGCTGCGACAGGACTAAACGACCAATGGTTCTCCCACATCGCTCCCTGTTCAATCCAACGGCGTATGACGTCACGTTCTTTCTCGGTGACGGCTGAATTTGACTTGACTGGGGGCATTGCAATATCTGGATCTGAGGCCGTGATTCGCGAGTAAATTTCACTGTTAGCAGTGTCCCGTGGGACTACTGGGGAAAGGCCCTCGTCAAATAGACCGCCGCGAGTATCGAGCCTCATGTCGGAAACGCGGGCGTCGTCATCAGGCCCATGACATTTAAAACAGCGACGCGATAGAATGGGACGGACGTCTCGAGTGAAAGATAGCTCAGCGTCGTCGATGTTTTTGCCCTGGACGACAGTAATCGCGGCAAAAAATAGCACCAAGATTTGATAGTTGTTAACCATAATGCCCATTGTAAAACAGACACCAAAGCTAGGGAATAGGTAACGCCGTTTTCGCGGTGTGTTGATTTATGTGATTAGCAAGTGACGTAAGTCAATTCTGTTGCTATCATTATCGTTTCCCTTACGAGCAACGCTGTGTCGTCTGCTCGTTATTATTACACACGTTAAGTAAGTTTATTAAATTATGTCGCTCGTTGTCCTAGAAGACTTAACTATCGGTTATCGCGGTCCGCCGTTACTTGAAGCAGTACATTGCCGCATAGAAGTCGGTCAACGAATCGGTTTGCTGGGCCGTAATGGTGCGGGAAAAACAACGCTGATGCGTTTGATCGCTGGGGATGAACAACCCGACGCCGGCGCGGTAATTATTGAACCCAATACAAAGGTTGCGCTGTTGCAACAGAATGTTCCCAGTGACACAACTGGAACGGTCGCTGAAGTAATTGCTGAGGGTGTGACGGACGAATTATTAGAGGATTGGGAACGTGATTACCAAGTGGATCAAATTGCGGCTCGCATGAATCTTGATTTAGATCAATCGTTTGAAGATATGTCCTCTGGAATGAAACGTCGAGTGTTGCTGGCACGAGCAATTGTGTCGAATCCTGATCTCTTACTGCTCGATGAACCGACGAACCATCTGGATATTGATGCCATTAATTGGCTGGAACAGTTTCTCAGCGTTTGGGAAGGCGCGATATTGTTCGTAACGCACGACCGTACTTTCCTTAAACATCTGGCAACTCGAATTGTTGAAATCGACAGGGGTCGCATTTTCGATTGGTCGTGTGATTACGAGACGTTTCTGGAACGCAAGGAAGCATCGTTAGCAGCAGAAGGCAAACAGAACGCATTGTTTGACAAGAAACTGAAGGAAGAAGAGGTGTGGATCCGCCAGGGAATCAAAGCCCGTCGTACGCGTAATGAAGGACGCGTGCGAGCACTCAAAAATCTGCGTGAAGAACGCAGTGAGCGGCGGCAGAAGACGGGTAATAGTCGGATCGAGATTCAAGAAGGACAACGCAGTGGGAATCTAGTGGCGAAGGTTGACGGATTGAGTTTTACGTATCCCGACTTGCCGATCGTGCACGATTTTTCGACCATTGTTATGCGGGGGGATAAAATTGGTTTAATTGGGCCTAATGGTGTGGGCAAGACAACTTTGTTGCGCCTGTTACTCGGGCAAATAAAACCGGATGAGGGTAATGTAAAGCTGGGTACGAATTTGCAAATCGCCTATTTTGATCAACTGCGTGAAATCCTCGACGATGAAGCGTCGGTAATCGATAACGTCGGAGATGGTTATTCCACCGTGACGATCAATGGACGGACTAAAAATATCATGGGTTATGTGCAGGACTTTCTTTTTGCGCCGGACCGAGCTCGCATGAAAGTTAAGTACCTTTCTGGTGGTGAGAGGAATCGAGTGTTGCTGGCCAAATTATTTGCCAAACCGGCAAATGTAATCGTTATGGATGAGCCAACCAACGACTTGGACGCGGAAACATTGGAATTGCTTGAAGAACGCTTGGTTGAATATCAAGGGACAGTATTGGTCGTAAGTCATGACCGCTCGTTCTTGAATAATGTAGTGACAAGTACGATTGTGTTCGAGGATGGCCAGCGAGGTTTAGTCAAGGAATATGTCGGTGGATATGACGATTGGGTGCGACAACAAAGTTCAGACAACACGTTGACGGGTGCTGCGGGCTTGAGTCGTTCAAATAAAGCTAAAGACACATCGGCGTCGAACGCCACGACGACCGAGAAACGGAAGTTGACATATAAGGAGAAGCAGGAATTGGAGTCATTGCCCAGGTCTATTGATGAACTCGAAAAGAAAGTTCAGAGCCTGCATGAAGAAATGGCTGATCCGGCGTTCTATAAACGCCCTGCTGATGAATTGAAATCCAAAGGCGATCTGTTAAAAGATTGTGAAGATCAAATGGCAGCGGCACTCGGGCGTTGGGAAGAGTTGGTTCGCGAATGATTTTACCTAATTTGTCGCTGTGATCCAACGCGTTTGAAATAATCAATGTGTGAATTGCGATTACATTACGCGATTTGGAATTTATGTTAATTTCCGTAAATTCGTTTGCCAGCCAGTTGCAATCGGCTTGGACAGGACAATTGAATCGTGGATTCAAATCAATTTAATGCGTCTCTGAATGGTTGTTTGGAACTGAACAGAGCGAATAGGCCAGGGTAAATGAGAAAGCCTAAAGACAAGACGTTGCCGAAGATCATGCTACCTATCAAAATAGCTCCCGCATTCGGAGTTGCCGCCATTGTTTCGTCCATCGTTTCCAGTTGATAGGGATAGATGTGTGTCCATGTTACAACCGAGACCACGATCGTTGATAAGACGCAGTAACCAGCCCATACCAAGCCTGCGGTTCTGCCCCACTTCTTGTTTGTTAATAAACCAATGCCACTGACAAGCAATACGACTACAGAAATAAGTGAGCATGATGCTGATGTGATGTTGTAAAAATACAGGAATGCATTTTCATCTTGTGTCACGAACGCGGGATTTGACGGCCCTTTTGGAATGGGTATGAGATTAAATGTGGTCATTGCCAGGATTACTCCTAATCCGACACAAGTTACCAGTAATCCCAGTCCTCCAAAACAGACGTTGAGTATCCCAAACACTTTGATAGCTTTGGGCTGTACTAATTGTTGGACCTGAGTTGGTACCTCATAAGGCGTTTGACTTTCGAATTGGTAGGGATTGGACGGAGGTTGGCTGGCCATTTGTT
>Ga0114994_10004011_pt1 | contig 10709 bp, 7 predicted proteins | sample ArcticOcean_MG_C_9_FD_87043 | JGI IMG/M metagenome (GOLD analysis project Ga0114994, IMG submission 87043) | Marine microbial communities from western Arctic Ocean - ArcticOcean_MG_CB2_152 | ecosystem: Environmental > Aquatic > Marine > Oceanic | place: Arctic Ocean: Canada Basin | collected... | reverse complement strand
GCGGCGGCGGCGGCCCGGGGCGGGCACCGTCGACCGCACGGGGGTAGGACCTGCGACCAAGACCCCCCCCTCTACCGACTACAACGGCTCCGGATGGTCTGAGATAGTGGTCGAAATCCAGGGTCCGACTACTTTCCGACTACTTCAGCCAGGGCGGGCCCGTTGGACGGGGCTGCCCGGGGGCCAGTGCGGAAATCAAAATATTATAGGAGTAGGCCTCGGATATCTCGGCTGTGTCAGGTTGAAGTTCAACGTAAAGTTGAAGTAGGGTAAGATTAGAAAAACCCGTTATTTGGGTTCCAAAAAATCCAAAAATTGGGCCTAAACCCACGAAACTCGGCAGAATAAGGTTCCTCCGGGGCCCAGGCTGCGTCTCTGGTGGCCCGGGATACTCAGTTGGCGGATGTGGAGCATCGCGCGTTACCCTAGTTACGCGGCGGAGGGGGGGGGTAACGCGCGAGCGCGGAATTTTAGGAGGGGTCCGCCGGCCGAAAAACTTAGTTAGTTAATTAATAATATTCCTATGGGCCGACCTATCCCTATGTTTGATTTCCGCACTGCCGGGGGCTACTATACGTGGTCGTGGGGCCTTCCCATGCCGACCAGTGGACCTTGGGACCATTTCCAGGCTAGGACTAGGTCAAAGGACCGGCGAATGGAGCCTTGAATACATTTCCGGGCATGGTATCGCCAAAAGTACCGAAATTTTACCCCCATGGATAATTCGCAGGAACTCGGGGGATGGATGCAGCTCGTAGAGATACGTCGGTTTCCGACCTAAGACTACAACGACTACTTTACGACTACAAGGTCCCCTGAGGCCCGGTCGCAGGTCCTACCCCCGCGCGGTCGACGGTGCCCGCCCCGGGGGCGGCGGCCAAGTTAAAGTTCGGAACGGTTACCGAGGACTACGAGCAGGCGGACCTACGCGCGGAAATTGAAGCCCTGACGGCCGAGGTCACGCGACTCACGGCGAGTCTCAGGCAGGGGATGGCCGAGGTCACGCGACTCACGGCGAGTCTCATGCAGGGGACGGCCGAGGTCACGCGACTCAGCGGGCTGCTTGTATTGTGCGACCCCGTGTTGGGCACTTAACGTGGGTGCCCAAGTGCCAATGGAGTCTGCCGTTTATAACGGGGCTTTATCTTATACTTCTACATAACTGCGGCTGCGCCTGCGGGACCCCACGAGGATAGGGACGCCCGGCGCGCGCGGGGGCTCAGCCGAGGAACTGGTCGTAGGCCGCGTTGGCCTCGTAGGTCTTGGCCCCACTTTTCTTCGTCTTGATGCCGAACTTCTTCCGCGGCTGGGGCGCGCGGCTAGAGGCGCCGTACTCCTCGCCGACGTTCTTGCCGTCGGCGAGGGCCGGCCGTCGCACGGTCGCGCGCGCGTTCGACGCGTAGCCGCTCTGCTGGGCCGCGCCCGAGGCGCGCTGCGACGCGGGGATACCCGAGTTCCGCTTGAGGAAGGTGCCGTCCGGGGCGCTGCCCCGCTTCTCCAATACACCGGCGCCCGCCTTGTAGATGGCCTCGCTCGCGGCCGCGTCCTCCTCCTTCCGCGGGGCCAGGCCCATCTTCCTCCGTAAGGACGGGGGCAGGGCGGTCTTGGGCTGCTTGGGGCGGGCGATGCGCGTGTCCAGGTCGCTGCCGTGGCTGCATCGCAAGCCGCCGGCGCTGGCGCCGAAGTGCTTCAGGGGGCGCGACATGCTGCCTCGCTGGTTGCAATTTGCAATTCTGGCACCGTGAAAGCGCTGCAGGCGAGAGGGCAACGGGTTTCGTGGGGGCTAGTGCCGGGCACCGCGCAAGCACCGGTGCGCGCAGCCTTCGGGGAGCAGTCGGGGCATGATTGGAGGCTGAAGAGGCCAGAGGAGCGAAAGACACGGGTTTTTTCAGGCTGCTCTCAGATGAGAGGGCCGCGCATACTGCAGTGAACGCACCTCGCGGCTCTATATTTGCAGGACTGTCCTCACAACTCAGCCGCCGCGCGTGCAAAAAGCACACCACAAAATGAACTTTCAGCTGCGGCTCCTCTCAATGCTCTCAATGACCGCAGCTCTGACGCCAGGCAAAGTGATAGTGGTAGGCTCACACAACCAAGACCTCATCACGACCGGCGCGCGCATCCCGAGGCCGGGCGAGACTGTGCTGCACGACTCGTTCTCTCAAGCCTTCGGCGGTAAGGGCGCAAATCAGGCGGTCCAAGCAGCATTGTTGGGTGCTGACGTCCATTTTGTTGGCAAGGTCGGCGATGACGCCTATGGCGTCGCCGCGCTAGAGAACTTACGAGACCGCGGCGTCGTCGTGGACCGCGTGCAAACCACCATGACGGCGCCGACGGGTGTCGCGTTCGTTGCCGTGGGCACCGAGGACGAAACAAATTCAATCGTGGTCGTGCCGGGCGCCAACTTTGAGCTGGCGCCGGATGACGTAGACGCCGCGGTCTTCGACGATGCTCGAGTCGTGTTGTGTCAGATGGAAATTACACCCGAGACGACTTTACGAGCGCTGGAGCTCGCCGAGGCCGCGGGTTGCGTGTCCGTGCTGAACACGGCTCCCGTGCCGCCGGGCGGCGTCGACGACGCCCTTCTCCGAGCGGCTACCATTGTGTGTCCGAACGAGGTCGAGCTCGCGTTGCTTGCTGGTGCCAATGAAAAAGCTACGGCGGCGACCGTGGCCGGCGCCGTCTGCGCGGCGAAGGATCTCCAACGGCGCGGCGCGAAGTGCGTGCTGGCGACGCTTGGAGGGAATGGGGCGCTGCTCGTCGAAGGCGACCTCGCTATTCACGTGCCGGCCGTGGCTGCTGACGTGGTCGACACGACAGGCGCCGGCGACTCGTTCCTGGGCGCGTTCGCGGCCGCGAAGAGCGCGGACCTCTCGACGCTCGCCGCAGTCCGCGCCGCGGGAATTGTGGCCGCACGGTCGGTCCAGGGCCGCGGCGCCCAGCCGTCCTACGCGTCGGCGGGTGATTTCGACCTCGACGCGCTTCCGGCCGTCGAGGCGCCGCCTACTGGGGCGAAGGGGCTGTTGATCCTCCGCGCGGACGGGTCAATCGGGGGGCGTTAGTGTGTCGGTGTGTAATTTGTGGCTTACTTACTCGTCCGTCCAGCTCGTGACCCGCGTGTCACGGTGCAACCACCCCCAGCCGCGGAGTCTTTCTTAGTGGTAGCGCGATGCTTTCGGTGTTGAAGATACTTGGCGAGGTTGCCTCAGGATGGGTCAAGCACCAGGGGGTCAACAGCGCCGCTGCTCTGCGAACGGCGCTGCGGTCGACATCAGGCTGCCCCACGCCAGGCGACGCAGCACCATGGCGCCCATCATCTCAAAGGAAGCATCACTCGTCTACGGCAATGACGACGCGCGCGAGGCGGCAGCGCTGCCCCTGTCCTTCAAGGCGCTGCGGCAACGTTATGCCCAGGCCGCCGAGTTCTACCTCGCGGAGAAAGGTGCGGCGGGCCAGGCCCGGTCGCAGGGCATGCGCATCCGGTCCGAGAGCGACTACCAGCTCATCCGGGAAAGCGACGTGATTATTGTGAGAGACACGAAGAAGCACGCTCCGGACGCCGACCGGGAACAGACGACGTACAAGGCCGAGTACGCATCAGTAAGACCCAGTCGTCACAACCAAAAAGTCCGGGACGACGCCGGGGACATGCCCGTGTGTCCCACGAGCTTCCGGACCATGCACCAGAACGACTTCCGGCCCTTCCGCGTCACGAACGGGCCCCAGTACGCGGCGGCACCTATCATAGGCCCGAACCCGAACAAGACCGGGGGCACCACGTACACCGACGAGTTCGTGGAGCCACCGCGCTCCTTTGAACAACCCTCGGTCTACGACGACGACGTGGAGGTCCCGGCGCCCTACGAGGCGCCCTACGTCTCAGCCTACAGCCGGGCCTTCGCCAAGCCGGGCAAGCAGCCGTTGCGGGGGGCGTTCCGGGAGCCGTACCCGACGAAGCCGTCCGGGGCGTCGGCTTTTACCTCCACGTACCGCGGCGAATTTCTACCCGTCGCGGGCGTCCAGGCGCCGCGCGCGCCTATTGTCCAAGCCCGAGAAGACGTGCCCCAGTGGCAGTCGTTCCACTCGTCGTCCCGAGAAATTGGCCGCGTGCCCGCGGCCCGGGCGAAATGCGTGTTTATGGAGCCCGAGGGGCCCCTGCAGTAGCATCTTTTCGTAAGTTTTATCAGGAGCAGGGCAGGGGGGACCACCCCCTACACCATGCACCACCCTACCTACCCTCTATCAGGGAGTCCTGACCCAAATTGCGAAAATAATATTCCAATTTACCCCCCCCCCCCTTCCCTTTGGCAGGGTCCCCGCGGGTCAACCGCGACCAACCGTCACCAACGTAACGTCGACTCAACGAGTGCGCCGCGTCAAAGAGCTTAGCGACAGGACCAACGTGCGGACTAGAAGAAATTAAAATTGCACAAGCCGACCTGCGGCTTGTCGCCGGTGGCCCGACCCCCCTACTAAGCCCCTCAGATTGCGACCCCCCACCTACCACACCACCCTACCTACCTCTCTCGAGGGGGGTTTACCAAAATCGGCATGGTGCTAATAACTTTTTTAGTGCCCTGCTCCTGAGTTTTATGGTGAATTTGCGCGCTGAGGGCGTATGGGCGGGGGGAAGTGGCTGTGATTTTTGTTACGGTGCTAGAACTAGTGGGCGGGGCCCGGGGGGGGGAGACACCGCGCTTCGCCGATTCATCGGATGGGTCCGTGCGCCGCGCGGGTTTTATCGCGCGGGTTTTCGTCAGTAAACTCAGCAAAAAATTGAGTGCTTGCCGCGTGCTAGCCTCAAGCTGCAGCAGGAATCTGTTTCAAGTATCGCAGCGATCACTATCTTGACCGCTGTGCAGCCGCGGCACTTTAGGAGCACCACTGAGGGCGTACAGACACAGCGACAGACTTGCACTATGCGCGTCGGCATCATAGGCGGCGGCGTTTCGGGCCTCGCGGCCGCAAGACATTTCCTGCAATGCGGCATCGCGTGCACGGTCTTCGACACGGGGAAGAGAGGCGTCGGCGGCCGCTGCAGCTCCCGCACAAATACCGACTTCCCCGGCGCCGTCGACCACGCGGCGCAGTTCGTCGAGGCGAGCGGCAAGAGCGCCGCCTTCACCGCGTTCGTCGACGAGTGCGCGGCCGCGGGCGTCCTGCGGCCGTGGGACGGCAAGTTCGTCGGGTCTGAGAAGGAGGGTTTGGGCGCCCTCCCGAACTTCCTGGCCGAAGGAATTGATGTCAGACAGGACCGGTGGGTCGCGCCGAACGGTGGCGTCTTCCAGCGGGGCGACAGCACGTGGTCGGCGGACAAGGAGCAGTTCGACGCCATCGTCATCGCGCACAACGGCAAGTGCGCCGAGCGCTTGACCTCCAAGGTCCGGTCGCCCGTCGCCAAGCTCTGCAAGGCCTCCTTCGGCACGAAGCCCGCGGCCGGGCGCATGACGCTCAACAGCGTCTACTCGCTCGTCTGCGAGGTGCCGGCGGGCTCCTTTTCCAACGCGGACGTCGCGCGCGTCTTCGACGACGATAGCGTGCTCGCCTTCGCGGCGAACCAGGGCAAGAAGCTCGGCTGGGCGTCGGAGGACGACGCGACGGAGACGTGGACGGCCCTCTCCACGGGCGCCTTCGGGAAGAAGAACAAGCACCCGCAGGAGCAGCTGAAGGGCACGGACGTCGAGGAGCGCGTGAAGACCGAGATGCTCGCGGCGCTCGGCGCGGCGTTGGGCGCGTCGGAACCTCTAGTACCGCTCCGGTGGCGCCTCCAGCTCTGGGGCGCGGCGCTGCCGTTGAACGCCCACGTGTCGGTCGTGCCCTTCGCCTGGGACGCCGACAACAAGATCGGCGTGGTGGGCGACTGGCTCGCGGTCGAGGGCGGTCCGGTGGCGTGCGTCGAGGCGGCCTTTTGTTCGGGCGACGCGCTCGCGAAGCACCTGGCCGCGGCGCCGTCGGCCAGCGCGGGCCTCGAGGGCTCGTACGCGGCCTCGGAGACCGTCTTTTCGCGGCGCCCGCCGCGCGCCGAAGTTGTGCCCGCCGCGTCGAAGCGCAGCGACGCCGAGAAGCAGAGCAAGAAGCTTCGGAAAGCGCTGAAGCGCATCGGCGAGCTCCGGCGCATGGACTACCTGACGCTGACGACGGATCAACGGGTGAAGATCAGCGGCGAGGCCGACGTGCTCGAGAAGCTCAAGGGCCTAGGCGTCGCCGATGTCGAGGCGTTGCGGCGGAAACTGCAACCGGGCCTCGAGACGCCCATGCCGAGATCGAGGTCCTACACACGAGAGCGCGACGAGGCGCGCGACGAGGACAAAAAAGTGCGGGAATGGGAGGAGCGCACCATCGCCAAGGGCCAAGTCCCGCGCGCGGGCGACTGGGACTGCGCCTTGTGCGGCAACGTGAACTGGGCCAAGCGGGCGCAGTGCAACAAGTGCGGCGCGGAGAAGAGTGTCGCCGTCTAAGATTGTGTTCTTACTTGGTATTCTGATGCGCCCGCGTCAATTCCCGCGTCATATGCAGTTCCATGAGAAGAGTTGTTAGTCACTTGAAGTTAATTAGACGGTACGCAGCGGCGACAGCACAACGCCGGAGCCGCGCTCACCACCCCGCCGAAGACGCGCCCGCCGAGGACGCGTGGAACGCCACGGACGCCGCCTTGGGCGCGGGCGGCGGTGTGGCGGGCCGCCCCCGGGGCCGCGCCGGCCGCGCGTAGAGCTCGCGTAATAAGCCGGCGCCCTCGGTCGCCCAGCGCGCCTCGGCCGAGAAGCCCGGCTCGTCGTCGCCGCGCGCGCACGCGTCGTCGGCCACGATCCAGTCGTCCAGGCTCCCGGTCGACCGCGCGCTATTGTCGTCCGAATCGTCGCCGGACTTGGAGCCCACGCTCTCGTCGTCGGAGGCGTAGAGGACGCGGCCCGCGAGGGCTTCGACCTTCGAGGGCTTGCTAAGCACGGGCGGCGCCCGTTTCCGCACGACGCGCGGCCCCGCAGGGCGCGTGCAGCGCTTCGTGTCCAGGAAGGGCCGCGGCTTGACGCGCGCCGGCGCCTTCTTCGTGCCCGGGCAGGGCAGCGACGCGAGCGAGTCGAGCCGGGGCCCCGGCCGCTTCTTAGCCGGCCGCGGCGCGGCGGCCGGCGGCCGCGGCGCGGTGTGCTGCGGCCGCGCCGCCGCGCCGCCCGCGGCGACGCGCGGCGGCTTGAGGGGCCGGGGCTGGATGCGCCGCTTCTTCAGGGGCGAGCGGCACCGCGCCGCGTCGGCCCGCTTCAGGGCGCGGAACGGGCGCTGCTGGTCCGCGTCCAGGGCCTTCCAGCGCCGCGAGAGCTCGCGGCCCACGTCCCCCAGGCTCCAGTCTGTATGTTGCGCCTTGATCTCGTCGCGCGTCGCGTGTCCAAAAAATACGAACGCCGACGCGGGCGCGGCGGACTTCTCCGGCGTCGGCGCCTCCGCGGCGTTCTTCCTCGTCGGCTTAGCATAGGTCTTGCCCGCGTCCACGAGGTCGGACAAACGCTGCGTCGGCTGGCGGGCGCGCCCGGGTTTATCGGGTGAGCTGTTGGGCGAGCCCGCGTTCTTGAGGCTGGCGGGCGTGGCCATCATGCTGGTTTGCACGGTACGTTTGCGGTCTTTGCGCGCCGCGCGCCGCGGGAGAGGTGAAACAGACAGTGGTCAAGAGTTGGATCTGATTCCCGGTCGCGCTGACGGCGTGGGAGCGTATCGCTTGCAGCGCGCGGCGCTCTGGAACGGAGCACAACCGAGCTGTCGGCGCAGCAATTGGTGCGCACGGAGGCGTTGCGAGGCAGTCCTCTGGCGCAGGCAGAGGCGACAAAAAACAGGAGAGCTTTTTAGTGGCGGCCCTGCAGTTGTCGACGAGGCGTCTCAAGGAGCGGTGGAAGCGCTTCAAGGAGCAAACAGACGCACAGACGCGTCCTCTTGCGGGCAAAAACCCGCCGCAAAGAGGAACTCGCAAAAAAAGCTCCTCGTCCATCGATTACAGATCGACCTCGTCTTTTTCAGCGCGCTACGCAGCACGCACAGTGATCGACCACTGCTCTCAGCGCGGCGGCTGCAAAGAGAGAACACCACCGCAGCGATGCGTCCGCAAGCGCTCCTCTGCGCGCTGGCGCTCCACGCCACACATGGCGCAGTGCCGACGGGCATCCTCCAACTAGAAGGCGGCGCCAGCCTCCACGTCGCGCCCGCGGCCCTCGGCTCGCTCCTCCCGGCCTCCAAGCAGCAGGCGCTCCACTTAACTTTAAGGTGGGCCGGCGGCCTCGCGGACGGCTGCGACCCGGAGGTAGACAAGTGGTCCAGCACCGCGACCCGGAAAGACGGCGTCGCGGTCCTGGCGGCCCGGAGCCCGAACTGCACCTTCGCGGACCGCGCGAAGGCGGCCGCGAGAGCCGGGTTGCGGGCCGTGGTCGTGTACAACACGATCGAGGGGATTTATCGGAACCGGACCTACGCCGAGGACAAGTACGACTACGATTGTTCGCGAGGCAAGGGCGTTGTTAATATAATAAAGCAGGCGGAGAAGATGGACGGGTTTAGAACAAGTCCTTGTGCTGAGCAATGCGATTCGGGGCGGTGCTTAGTAACCGGGAAGAAGCTCGGGAGTTCGAACGAGATCTGCTGCGCATGGGACACCTACACCATGATGGCTGGGGACGAGGTGCTGAGCAACGTGGACGCGGTCTTCATCACCATGCAGGATGCGGATACGTTGAGGGAGGACTCGAGACTGAAGACCCCGCACCCCAACGCGCTGCCCATCTCCCTGTGGGACGAGAACGAGGAGGGCTTCTTCAGTTATTCCGGGATTCTGATTTGGCTCCTGGGCGTGCTCACGTGCGCCTACGCGGCGCTCAGGGCGGCCGACGACGTCCGAAAAAAGCGGCGCCAGGCCCTGCCGTCGTACGAACCCGGGCAGGACACGGACGACGAGGAGGAGGACCCGACCTTCGATCTGACGCCCTTGCACGCCGTGGGCTTTATCATGATCGCGTCCACCGCGTTGATAGTGCTGTTCTACATCGACCTGCACATGGTGATCGTGGGCATGTACGCTGTAAGTGCCGCCTCGACGAGCGCGGCGGTCGTGTTCCGGCCCATCTTCAAGAAGGGCCTGCCGTTCCTGGCCAGGCATTCTATAGATATCCCCAAGGTCGGCGACGTATTGCAACTAGATCTGGTGAGTGGCCTGTGCGGCGTCACGTTGGCGATCTGGTGGCTGTGCGTGCAGCACGCGAGCTACGCCTGGCTCTTCCAGGACCTATTTGGGATCTGCCTCTGTGTCTTATTCCTGAGCGTGATCAAGTTGTCTTCCTTGAAGGTCGCTACGCTCCTGTTGTGTATGGCCTTCTTCTACGACATCTTCTTCGTCTTCCTGAGTCCTCTACTGTTCGGCGAGTCGGTGATGGTGCGCGTCGCGACGGGCAAGACGCCCACAAAGGACGCCGACTACTGCGAGAAGTACCCCGACGACGCGGACTGCCGGTCGTCGTCCCTGCCGATGCTCTTGTTGCTGCCGAGCGGGGGCGGCTACACGATGCTCGGGCTGGGCGACATTGTCCTACCTGGACTATTGGTGGCGTTCGCGGCGCGGTGCGACGCGTGCTCGCTGCGGCGGCGCTACTTCCCTTTGTTAGTTGCGGGCTACGCCGTCGGTTTGGGGGTGGCGAACGTCGCGGTGGCCTACTTCGCCCAGGGCCAGCCCGCGCTGCTCTACTTGGTGCCCTGCACCCTGGGCCCGTTCCTGCTCGCCGCGTGGCGGGACGGCACGCTGGACCGGCTGTGGGAGGGGCCGCCGCACCTGCTGGACCCGACGCCGGTCCGCGCGACGCGCGTGACCGCGCCGTACCAGGCGTCCAAGGGGGACGACGAGAAGCCGCTGATGATGTCGATCTAGGGCCCGTCCACGCCACCGGGCAGATGCACGGGGCCGCGCCGGTGGCGTAAAGTTATGTGTGACTACTTGTCGTGACGGCCCGGGTCGTTCGTTCATTTCATTATTTCATTCACAGTAGTTACTCAGAAGATCTTGCACACCCGCCACTCGGGCTCGTCCAGAGACGAGAGGAACCGCCACGTCGACAGTTGCTTCTTCTCTACCACTAGAGATTGGCCGGCCAAGTCCACGGACATCTTCTCGTTCGACTCGAAGAGCACGTCGAACTCCGCCGACACGACCGCATCCACCTCCGAAGCCTCGCTCTCCTCGCGCTGCTTCCGGAGCTCGAACAGCTCGGAGGCGATCTCCGCGATCCGCGTGCCCCTTTCATTCATTTCCAGGGCGTGGAGCCCGTCGTCGTAGCCGCGGAGCGTGTGCTCCAAATCCCGCTCCCGTGCCGACGCGAAGACGTCCGCGACGCAAGCGTGCAGCGAGCGGCGCGCGAGGTCCGAGACCTCGAGCGTCATCGGTGCGTCGCCGGCGTGGAGCTCGTTCGCCGTCGTCGACAAAACACGAGCTATTTGCGGCGTGCACGTGTTGGCGAGCAGCTCCGCGTCGTCGTCGGTCTGCTTCCGGTAGACCAACTCGTTGAGCACGGTGTACGCGAGCTCGGCGCCTTCCACGAACTCCGCGTAGTCAAAGGCTTCGAAGCGCGGCGCGTCGAGTGGCGGGATCGAGCACTGCAGCGCGAGCGCCCAGCGCGGCACGGTCCACATCAGGCTCGGATCGACCGCCTTGCTCGCGACGAGGGAGTCGTTCAAGGCGCAGGCGCGGC
>Ga0114994_10004009_pt1 | contig 10711 bp, 11 predicted proteins | sample ArcticOcean_MG_C_9_FD_87043 | JGI IMG/M metagenome (GOLD analysis project Ga0114994, IMG submission 87043) | Marine microbial communities from western Arctic Ocean - ArcticOcean_MG_CB2_152 | ecosystem: Environmental > Aquatic > Marine > Oceanic | place: Arctic Ocean: Canada Basin | collected... | reverse complement strand
GAATAAATTAAATACTATACAAAAATAATCAATACTGTAAAAATTTAACATATGCCTAGAGAAGCAATGGATTATGATGTGGTAATCGTTGGTGGAGGTCCTTCTGGACTATCTACAGCAATTAAACTTAAACAATTAAATTCAGAATTAAATGTTTGTTTATTAGAAAAAGCCTCAGAGATTGGTGCACACATTCTAAGTGGTAATGTTTTTGAAACTAGGGCATTAGATGAGCTATTTCCTAATTGGAAAGAATTAAACGCACCAGTTAAAACTAAAGTTTCAAAAGAAAAATTTTTATTTTTAAGTAAAACTAAATCATTAAGTTGGCCAACTTGGTTATTACCTTCTGTACAACAAAATCATAAAAATTATATTATTAGTCTTGCAAATTTATGTAGATGGTTAGCTGAACAGGCAGAAGCATTAGGTGTCGAAATATTTCCAGGATTTCCTGCAAGTGAAATTTTGTATAATGATGATGGTTCAGTAAAAGGTGTGGCAACTCAAGATATGGGTATAGATAAAGGGGGAAACAAAAAAGATAGCTTTGAATCTGGAATAGAGTTAATTGGAAAAGTTACAGTTTTTGCAGAAGGCTGTAGAGGACATTTAGGAAAGGAGCTTATAAAAAAATTTAATTTAGATGAAGGTAAAGACCCTCAACAATATGGAATTGGTTTTAAAGAAATTTGGGAAGTTGATGAAAAAAAACATGAAGAAGGAATGGTTATGCACACCGCCGGATGGCCTTTAGACAATAATACTTATGGTGGAAGCTTCATATACCATGCTGAAAATAAGCAGATTTTTTTAGGATATGTAATTGGTTTAGATTACAAAAACCCGTATCTTTCCCCTTTCGATGAATTTCAAAGATTTAAAACTCATCCAGCAATTAAAAAAGTAATTGAAGGTGGAAAAAGAATATCTTATGGAGCAAGAGCTTTGATTGAAGGTGGTTTACAAAGTTTACCAAAAATGTTTATGCCTGGTGCTTTGTTGGTTGGTTGTGAAGCTGGAACCTTGAATATGCCTAAAATTAAAGGATCGCACACTGCAATGAAAAGTGGGATGGTTGCAGCAGAAACAATACTTGAAAGTTTAAAAGAAAGTAAAGATTTATCTATTTATGAAGATAAATTTAAAAAAAGTTGGGTTTATGAAGAATTATATGCAGCAAGAAATGTTAAGCCTAGTTTTAGTTGGGGTTTAATTCTTGGAATAATATTTACAGGAATAGATCAAATTTTATTTAGAGGAAAATTACCTTTAACTCTTCATCATAAACATGCTGACCATGAAACTTTAAAACCGGCAAATGAAATGAACAAAATTGAATATCCAAAGCCTGACGGAGTGATTACCTTTGATAAAACTAGTTCTGTTTATCTTACAGGGACAAATCATGTAGATAATCAACCCGTTCATCTAAAACTCAAAGACTCTAATTTACCAATTAATTACACTTTAGAAAAATTTGATGAGCCTTCCCAAAGATACTGCCCAGCCGGTGTATATGAAGTCCAAATGGAGAATAATATAAATAAATTTATAATCAATTCCCAAAATTGCATTCATTGCAAAACTTGCGATATAAAAGAGCCATCTCAAAATATTACATGGGTTACACCAGAAGGCAGCGGAGGACCAAAATATGGAAATATGTGATTAACTTAAATCAATAGCATGTTTTTTTAATTGATCGATAGAGATAAATTTTAAAGTATTTTCGTGAGTTTTTTTTACATATACTGAGCATGCTTTTCCCGCTTTTAAAGATCTAGCATAAGAACCTGCGCAAACACACCAGTTATCTCCATGTTTTAAACCAGAAAAACCAAATTCAGGATGAGGAGTAATTAAATCGTTACCGTCGCTTTTACACCATTGTAAAAATTCATTTGTTACTTTTGCGCAAACAGTGTGTGCACCATGATCGTTTTCATCTGTATTACAACATCCATCTCTAAACCAACCAGTAATTGGATCATTAGAGCATTCTTCTAAATCTTCACCTAAAACATTTTTTTGAATTTTATTTTCCATAGACATTATATATTTCATCATCGATATCTGCATTAAAAGAAATTGATCTTCTTTCTTCATCTGTGTCTTTAAACGGAAAAACTGTATGCATTAAATAGTTAGGAAAAAAATAAAAATCACCTACCTTAGGAACTATGTCAAATGTTGAATGTGATAAAAACATTCTAGCACCATGTATTAATTGCAAATTACCACCTCTGTATTCCTTATTTTTTTTATCTTGTATATGCGTCCCAAAAGTTTTAGGAACTTTTAAAAATCCTGCACCTGAAATATGACCATTGTGCCAATGTGTTGGATTATATTCATTTTTGAATTGTCTAACTATCCACGATTTTCTTATTTTAAATTTTGTAAGTTTTTTTCCTGTTTCTATTTCAATCCATCTACTTGTACATGTTGATAAAAAGGCTGCCCACCCAGACCGTTTCATAAATTCTGGTTCAAGCAAAAATTCTTGAGTTACATCTCCCACAAGAAATTCACCAGCATTTATTTTTTTAATTTTTTCTTTATCGTTTATGATTTCGTCTATATAGACATTTATAATCTTAACAATATTTTCTGGAATACTAACCTTAAATATCGGTGGTCCAAATTTTCTTATAACATTATATTTAATTTGTTCCATTGGATATGTTAAATTTTAGTTGGATTTTTTTGGTCTTTGTAAACTATCTTAGGGTCAAAAATTTTTTCTTTTTCTTCAAATTTCATTTCAATTTTTCTAGCATTATTAATTGAACCTAATGGAATTGACCTATAAAAGCATGATCTATACCCAACGTGACAACTTGCACCTTCACCAATATCAACAGTAAGCCAAATAGAGTCTTGGTCATCATCAATTCTAATTTCTAAAATTTTTTGCGTAAATCCACTAGTTTTTCCTTTATGCCAAATTTTTTTTTGTGATCTACTAAAATAATGAGCCTCTCTTGTTTCAATGGTCCTTTTTAAAGCTTCGACATTCATATAACCATGCATTAAAATATCTTTAGTTTTAGAACACATTGTGACAACTGGAATTAACCCATCATTGTCAAATTTTGGAGAAAGCAAATTTCCTTCTTCAATTTCGGTGATATTTTCTCTCTTTTTAAACATATTTATGTAATTATGTAGCACATTAACAAATATAATAAATATTTTAAAATTAAGAATTTATCTGTATAAACTGGATTCATGAAATTAGTAAAAGACAATGATAATAAGATATTAGAAACAAAGAAAGTTTCAGATCAAGAGGCTGAAGAAGCTTTTAGAACAATATTAAGCTGGATAGGAGAAGATCCAAGTAGAGAAGGTTTGTTAGAAACTCCAAAAAGAGTAGTAAAAGCTTTTAAAGAATATTTTAACGGATACACAATAGATCCAGATAAAATTTTAAGTAAGACTTTTGGTGACGTTGAAGGTTATGATGACATGGTGGTAGAAAAAAATATTTCAGTCACAAGCCATTGTGAACATCATATGGCTCCCATAGTTGGTACTGCACATGTTGCTTATATTCCAAAAAAAAAGATTGTTGGCCTAAGCAAACTTGCTAGAGTAGTTGATGTATTTTCAAAAAGACTCCAAACTCAAGAAAGACTTACTATGCAAATTGCAAATTCATTAATGGTTGCTCTTGATGCAAAAGGTGTTGCTGTGACTATCGATGCAGCGCACCAGTGTATGACAATGCGAGGAATAAAAAAAGAGAACGCTACAACTGTTACAAATTATTTTTTAGGACAGTTTAGAGAAGATTTAGGTATTCAAAATAGATATTTAAGATTCATAAGCAAATAACAAAGTGTCAGAAAAATTTAAAGCACTAATAATAAATCAAATAGAGAAAAGCTTCACTAGAGAGATAAAATCTATTGACAAATCCTTTTTAAAACATGGTGACGTTCTTGTTAAAGTTGGCTATTCAGATTTAAATTATAAAGATGCTCTAATTTTAGATAATGGTGCAAAATTAGTTAAAGAATTTCCTCACATTCCAGGAATAGATTTTTCAGGAACAGTTCTAGAAAGCGATAATCCTAAATTTAAAAAAGATGATGAGGTAATACTTACAGGGTGGAGAGTAGGTGAAATTTATTTTGGTGGATTTTCGCAGTTGGCTCAAGTAAGTGGAAATTTTTTAGTAAAAAAACCAAATAATATTACAACTATGCAAGCAATGGTTTTAGGAACAGCTGGTTTAACAGCCTTAGCCTGTTCATTTGCAATTAAAGCTAGAGAAGAACTTTTATTAGGTGAAAAAGTAAAAGATGTTTTAGTTACTGGAGCATCGGGTGGTGTTGGAAGTATTGCTGTAATGGTTTTGTCTAAACTTGGATATGATGTAACAGCAGTTACAAGCAAAACTGCAAATGAAGAATACTTAAAATCGTTAGGGGCTAAAAACATTATAAATAAAGCTGAATTAGATAAAGATCCAAGACCACTAGACAAAGGGTTATGGGATGGAGCTATTGATACAGTAGGTGGAAAGATACTTGCAAATGTACTCGCACAAACTAGAGACAATGGAATAGTTGCTGCTTGTGGAAATGCGTCTGATTATAAATTAAATACAACAGTAATGCCTTTTATTATTAGAGGTGTTAAACTATGGGGTATTAACTCTGTGACTATCTCAATAAAAAGAAGAGAGTTTTTTTGGAATGAAGTTAAAAATCTTATTGATTTTGAAAAATTAGAAAAATCAATTAAAATAATTAGTTTGGAAGACTTAATAGATATATATCCAAAAATGCTTAAGGGTGAAACATCAGGAAGATATATAATTGATTTAAATAAATAATGGATTGGGATAAATTAAAAATTTTTCACGCAGTTGCGGAGGCTGGCAGTTTTACAAACGCTACAATCAATCTTAATTTAAGCCAATCCGCAATAAGCAGACAAATACAATCTTTAGAACAAGAGCTAAAGGTTCAACTTTTTGAACGTCATGCTAGAGGTTTAACCTTAACAGAAAATGGAGAATATCTTTTTAAAACAGCCCGTGATGTAATCGGTAAACTAAAAGAGGTCGAAACATCTTTGGGTGATCAAAAGAATAAACCTTCAGGAAAATTAACAATTACCACAGTTAGAAGTTTTGGAACTCATTGGCTAACTCCAAGAATTCAAGAATTTATGACTTTGAATCCTGAAATTGAAGTTGAGTTAATTTTTGATGATAAAGAATTAGATTTAAGTACTAGGCAAGCAGATATTGGTATTTTTATGAGAAGACCAAAACAGCTAAATTATATTCAAAAAAAATTAGTAGATATTAAGTATTTTATTTATGGATCTAACAAATATTTAGAAAAATATAGTATACCAAAAAATATTAATGATTTAAATAAGCATAGATTTATTTCATTTGGAAAAGGTGCTCCCTCACCAGTTTACAATCCTGATTGGGCATTAAAATTGGGAATTAAAGATGGAAAAAAAAGAAAGACAATAATGAAAGTAAATAGTGTAATGGGTTTACTTCTTGCTGTAGAAAGTGGTGTAGGTTTAGCGGCATTACCAGAATATCTAGTTTCTAATTCAAATAATGTTATTAAAGTTCTTCCAAATTCAGAAGGACCAATAACAGAAGCTCATTTTGTTTACCCACAGTCATTAAAAAATACAGCTCGAATCCAAGCCTTTAGAAATTTTCTTTTTAGCAAAATAGGCGATTGGAAATAAACTTAAGATACACTCTTTAAAACAGTAAAAGTCTTATATTTATCAATTGCGAATGATAATCATTCCTGCGTCATTCTGTGCGATTGATAATCATTATCAATAATAATATTTAGCATTATAATTAAATAAATAAATAAAAAGAAAGATAAAAATGAAAAAACTGGCAATATTTGCACTTTTTATAACTTTATTTGCAAACATAACATTTGCATTAGAAGTTAACATATACAGCGCAAGACACTATGATTCAGATGTTCAACTTTATGAAAAGTTTACAGCTAAAACGGGAATTAAAGTAAATATTATATCTGGTAAAGATAAAGCTCTTCAAAAAAGAATAACCGAAGAGGGAGCTGATTCAAAAGCAGATCTTTATATAACAGCTGATGCAGGAAGATTAGGTGCATTTGCAGCAAAGGGAATGTTTCAAAATTCTATGTCATCAGTAATTAAAGCTGCAGTTCCATCAAACTTTAGAACAGCTAATTGGACTGGAATAGCTAAGAGAGCAAGAATAATTTATTACTCTCCTGAAAGGGTTAATGCAAATGATCTTAACGGTATGCGATATGAAGATCTTGCAGATCCTAAATGGAAAGGAAGAGTTGTTATAAGAAAATCTAACAATATTTATAACCAATCACTTGTTGCTTCATTAGTAAAAAATAATGGAAAAAAAGCAACTGCAAAATGGGCAAAAGGTTTAGTTGCTAATATGGCTAGAGACTCTAAAGGAAATGATAGAGCTCAAATTTTAGCTGTAGCAGCAGGTGAGGCTGACTTAGCGATAGCTAATACTTATTATTTAGCTTTGATGTTATCTGGAAAAAAAGGTCCAGAACAACAAGTGGCTGCTAAAAAAGTTTTACCATTCTTTCCAAACCAAGGAGATAGAGGAACTCACATGAACATTAGTGGTGGCGGTGTATTAAAAAATGCTCCTAACAAAGCTAATGCAATTAAATTACTTGAGTTTTTATTAACTAAAGAAGCACAAGCACACATAGTAAATAACACATTTGAATATCCAATGATTGATGGTGTTGAGCCACATAATTTAGTTAAACAAATGGGTTTTGGATTTAAACAAGACTTAAATACTAAAGTAGCAAATTACGGAAAAAATCAAGCTGCAGCATTAGAAATAATGTTAGCTGCTAAGTGGAAGTAAGCAATAAGTGAAATTTTTTTTATTTAATATTGATTTAGATAATTCATCTAGTGTCTATGGATCACATTCTCTGAAAGCTTGCGCTCCCTGTGCTGCAGAGTGCAAAAAAATCAATAAAAAAATAAATAATAGAAAATTATTAGATATTAAAGATGAGGAGGTTGCACATATCCTTTCTCCTTTTAATATATAATTTTCCTTAAAATTGCGCTCATAATCTCCCTCCAGGTGATTTACCTCACCTTATGTGATATGAACATTTTTAAAAATGAATTTAAAAAAAATTAATATTTGGTATTTTAGCTCTTTCTTAATATCTATTGCTGTAGCCATACCTATAGTTACTGTTTTTAGCAGTTTTTTTGAAGATACCGGTAATTATTCTTCAATTCTTAAAGAAACTTTTCTTTATGATTATATTTTTAATTCTTTAACGTTGTTAATTGGTGTTTTATTTTTAACATTTCTAATTGGAGTTGGATGTGCTTACTTAGTTTCATTTTATAATTTTCCAGGGGTAAATTTTTTTAAATGGGCGCTAATTTTATCTTTTGCAGTTCCTGCATATATTTACGCTTATTCTTTAACAGCTTTTTTTGAAAACTATGGAACAGCTTTTTCAATTTTAAAAAATTTATTTGGGGAAGGTAATTATAATTCTCTTATTCCTAAATTTGATGGGATGATGGGAGCTATAATTTCAATATCATTTTCTTTATTTGGTTATGTATACGTTTTGACTAGAGCCTCATTTCATTATCAATCGCAAAACTTAATAGAACTTGGAAAAAACCTTGGCTTTTCAAAAAAAAAATCTTTTTTTAAAATAATACTTCCTTCAGCTAGACCAGCTATTGTGGCGGGACTTTCACTTGTTGCTATGGAAACTCTATCAGATTTTGGTTCCGTATCATTTTTTGGAATTTCAACTCTTACAACTGGAATATATAATGCATGGATTTCATTTGATGATTTAGCACTAGCTAATAGATTGTCATTTTATTTATTAATTTTTATTCTTGGATTATTTATCTTAGAAAATTTATCTAGAAAAAAAGCACAATACCACACTCCATCTAAGGGTGGTTTTAAATCAAAATCATTAACTATTTTAAAAGGATATAAATCAATTTTGGCATTATCATTTTGTGCTACAGTTTTTTTTATCAGTTTTTTATTTCCAGTTTTACAAATGTTTTATTGGACAATTATTTTTCCTAAACATTTAGCAGATTTGAATTTGATAGAATTATTTTTAAATACAATTATGTTAGTATTCTTATCAAGCATTGTATTAATTTCTTTAGCTTTTATTTCAAATTATGGAAACAGAGTTTCTAGAAGTAAATTTCTTCAAATATTAACTACTTTTTCTATATCGGGATATGCAATTCCAGGAACTATCTTGGCAGTAGCATTCATTACTTTTGTTTCATGGTTTGATAACAATATTATTAACTTTTTTGGATTTAATACAATTAAGTCAATTTTTATAGGCTCTGTTTTTGGGTTGGTTATTGTTTACTTTGTAAGATTTTACTCTTTAGCTAGTAATGGTATTAAGTCTGGTTATTTGAAAATAAATTATTCAATTGATGAAAGTGCTTATTTGTTAGGCTATTCTAAATTTAAAACTTTTAAAAATATTCACATACCTTATTTAAAAAACTCAATGATTTTAATTGGAATCTTGATAGCTATCGAGATTATTAAAGAATTGCCAATAACATTAATAATGAGACCTTTTAATTTTGAAACTTTTGCGACTACTGCTTATGTTTTTGCATCTCAAGATCTACTTGAAGCTGCCGCCGCACCTTCATTATTTCTTATTCTTATTGCAAGTTTCTTTATTTTAATTACATCTAGATATATTCTTAAAGATTAATAATTATGGCTAAAAATTTTTTAGAAATTGATAATGTTACATTTGCAGCAAGCACCAAAAGCAAGGTTAACAATGTTTCTTTAACTATTGAAAATGAAGGTGAAATTATTTGCCTATTAGGACCATCTGGTATTGGTAAAACTACAATTTTAAGAACTATAGCTGGCCTTGAAAAGATACAATCTGGAAGAATTTCATTAAAAAATAAAACTATTTCATCTAAAGATACTCACGTAGAGCCTGAAAATCGAAATATATCCTTAGCTTTTCAGGATAATTCACTTTTCCCACACTATAATGTTATTCAAAATGTTGAGTTTGGTGCTGAGAGAAATAAAAAAAGGAAAAAAGACTTAACTATAAATGAAGTAATTAAATTTCTTCATTTAGAACATGTTAAAGATAAATTCCCTCATCAAATAAGCTCTGGGGAGGCTCAACGAGCATCATTGGCAAGAGCGCTGCTCTCTAAACCTGATTTATTATTATTAGATGAGCCACTATCAAATGTTGATCAAAGTTTTAAAGAGGAAATCCAGGTTAAGTTAAAACAAATTTTAACTGATTTCAAAATCACAACAATTATTGTAACTCATGATTCTTATGAGGCATTTTATCTTGGAAGTAAATGTGGAATAATTTTAGATGGACAACTAAGACAATATGACGACCCTTATAACGTTTATCATTTCCCAAATTCTGTTGAAGTTGTAAATTTTTTAAATAGGGGAATTTTAATTCCTGCAAAAGTAACTGGTGAAAATACGTTAGAAAACGACGATCTCGGAACTATTAAGGGGAACTTCATCAAACATTACCCAAAAGGTTCTGATGTTCAGCTTTTACTACAACCAGAAGATTTAGAACATGATGATAAAAGTAATTTAAAATTAGAAGTGGTTGACCGAAAGTTTAGAGGAACCAATTTTATTTATACATTAAAAACTGAAAGTGAAAGATTAATACCAGTATTTGTTCATTCACATCACATTCATCAACATGAAGTTGATGAAAAATTTGGTATTAAAAGACCTATTAATATTGATCATATAGTTTGTTTTTAATAAAAACCTAATATTTAAAATGCATATTAAACTTAAAATTTTTGGTAAGGGAATACTTGATGTAAGTCCGTTAATGATACCCGTTGTACCTTTTGGAATAATATTTGGTGTGATAGGAATGGAATTGGGTATTGGTCCCTACATGACATTTGGAATGTCAATTATAATTTTTGGAGGAGCTTCACAAATAGTATTATTACAATTATTTTCGGGAGGAGCATCATCTTTAGTAATATTAAGTTCAGTTGGTGCTGTAAATTCAAGACATTTGTTGTATGGCGCTGTTCTTTCAGAGAATTTATCTAGTTTAAAACTAACATGGAAAATTATTTTATCTTATGTAATGGTAGATCAAGCATTTGCTGTTTCAAATGAGTATTTTAAAAGAAACAAAAAAAATAAAAATAAACATTATCATTTATTGGCTGCTGGTTTTACTTGTTGGACTATTTGGCAATTTTCAACTTTTGTAGGTATTGCTTTAGGATCAATTATACCCGACGAATTCGGGTTAAAATTTGCAATACCTATTACCTTTCTTGCTTTATTGATTAATGATTTTAAAAAAATTAAAAATGTTATTGTAATGCTAGCATCAGGTTTGATTGCTACTTTGGGATACAATATAATACCCTTTAAAGCTTATATAATAGTTGCATCATTATCAGCTTTGTTAATAGCAACTTTTTTAACAAATATGAAATTGAAAAATAAGTAATGCATTGGTCTTTAATTATTTACTGTGGAATGATTACTTTTTTAACAAGATTTTCTATGATTGCATTGCTTAAAAGAGATACATTTAATGAAAAAACAAAAATAGTTTTAACTTATGTTCCATCTGCAATTTTT
>Ga0114994_10004005_pt1 | contig 10715 bp, 6 predicted proteins | sample ArcticOcean_MG_C_9_FD_87043 | JGI IMG/M metagenome (GOLD analysis project Ga0114994, IMG submission 87043) | Marine microbial communities from western Arctic Ocean - ArcticOcean_MG_CB2_152 | ecosystem: Environmental > Aquatic > Marine > Oceanic | place: Arctic Ocean: Canada Basin | collected... | reverse complement strand
GGACTCGGAGTCGGACTCGGACTCGGACGACTCGGACGACTCGGACTACTCCGCCCCCCCCGGGTTTGAAGAATGAGGAGGATATCGCCGCCGCCGCGCGGGCGGAGAAGAAGGCCGCCGCCGCGGCCCCCACGCCCGCGCCCGCGCCGCCGCTCACCAAGTCGCAGGCGAAAGCGGCGAAGGCGAAGCGCCAGAAGATGCGGAAGCAGGCGGCCTTCGTGGACACCCTCAAGAAGGGCTCCAAGGTGTTCGTGACCAGAAAAGGTACCGAGACCATAGGCACCGTGGTCAAGATCCACAGGGACGACCCCGAGGAGTACTACGTGACGGTGCGCGACACGAGCGGCCAGGAGCGCCAGACGCTGCTTTCTTACTGCCGAGAGGCCAAGGGTGCCAAGGTCCTGAAGGCGGAACGCGTGGCACGCGTGAAGGCCGCCGCGGAGACGGGCGAGCGCAAGGCGCGAGAGCAGGAGGAGCAGGACCTCGAAATGGAGCGGTTGGCGAACGCGTTAGGCGACAAGCCGCTCGTGAAAGACAAAAAGAAGAAGAAAAAGAAGCCCCAGACCAATGGCGAAACAGGTGCGAAGAAGAAGGACCCCGTGACGGCCGTGGCGTCCTCCGAGACGAAAAAGGGCAAGGGCGCCAAGTAGGTAACTGTTTTAATCTTAATCCCGAGGCATAGGCCGCGGAGACCGGCGGACGAACGCCGTCTCGAACCAGCGCCGCGCCAACACAGGAGGTTCGTCGTCGTCAGACCCGGCGAGCCGCCGCGGGAGCGGGCGAACGCGGGTCGGGCCGACGCAGGGCCGCACCGCGGCGCCTGACACATCTAGGGGCTCGCCGTCGGCCGCGACGTCCACGGCGCCGGCAGGACTCTCGCCGACCGCGGCCCGCGGCGCCCAGTCGTGGGCACACCGGTAGCAGTCCTCCAGCAGGGGCAGCAGCACGCCCCAGTCGCCGGCGTCGCAGCCGGCCTCGGTCGCCGGCGCCGCGTGCCGCCACCCCAACTTGACGTTCCAGTCGCGGAGCACGCTCAACGCTTTCCGCAGGTTCGCGAGCCGCAAGCCTCGCGTCTTGGGGGGCAACGGTGAGAGCCTGACGCCCGTGACGCGCTCCGCGAGGGCACACAGGAGCACACCGTCGGAGAGGTCCCGTTTCAGCACGTCGACGTGCAGCGCCGGCGCCCGCTCGCAGACGCCGAGCTCCGCGAGCCAGCGATCCAAGGACCGCCGCACCTGGGCTCGGTCCGCGGGCGCGTACGCGAGGCGCCACGGCCGCGGGAACGGCGACGGCGGGGCGGGGTCCGCCAGGCGACGCGGTGGCGTCGGCGCGGGCTCGATGGGCTCCGCCGGCGCGGGCGCCGTCTCGTGCAGGCCGGCCGCGACGGTCCGCATCCGCGCGCCCGTCGATGTCCGCTCCTTCGTGCTCAGCGCGTCGCGCGCCCGCGAGGCCGCGAGGAGGTCGTGCGCCAGGTGCTCCGCCTCGTCGTCCGACGCGTCCCGGACCGCGGCGGCGAGCCGGTCGACCTCCGCGTCCCCGGGCCCGCGCTTTAACTCCGCGTCCAGCTTCGGCGGTCGCTGCTCGACCCGGGCCAGGGCCGCGAGCAGCGGCCACGCGGCCGAGGGTGAACCGACGAACGGCGCCGCGCGGCCCAGGTAGCTCCGCGGCACGGCCAGGTGGCGGAGGCAGCGCAGGACGCACCGCACGCGGGCGCGCGCGCTCTTGCGCGACGCCGGCCGCCGGCCGGACGCGGCCCGGTCGACTATGGCGCGGTCGCGCGGCGGGATCAGGCTCGGGTCCACCATCGATAGCGCGACGTCGGCGAGCAAGGCGCCGTTCGTCAGCGGATTACTCAGCGACGGCCGCGCCGCCGCGCTGCGGAAGCCCCTGCGCGGGAAGCGGGCGGTGAAGTATGCGCAGCACCAAACTCCGCGCCGTCGCTACGATCTCGCACGTTGAAGGACCGAGGGACGCTGTGTGCGAGACAGGCCTGCGAGCCACGCGCGCGCGGCCAGCTCGTCGCGCCGCGTCGCCGGCGGGAGGTAGTACGCGCCGTCGTCGGACGACTCGGACTCGCAGTCGGAGCAGGGCTTCGGGGCCCGTTGGGGCGGCCGTCGCCCCGGCCGCGGCGGCGCGGGCCGCCGCGGCTTTTCCCGCGTTGTCGCGGGGTCCACCCACGCCTTGGCGCGTTTTGAGGCCTCCCGGCGCGCCCGATGGTGCCGCGCCGTCGCAAGGACGGCCTCCGGCGGTTCCGGGAGCGGTGGGGGCTCGCGAGGCGCCCGCTTTGGAGGAACGGGGCCCTTCGACGCCGCGCGTTGGGGGCGCCGCCGGCCCGCGGGCGAGGAACGCGTCCCGCGCCGCGCGGCCCGCCGCGCGGGTTCCGTCGGCGACGGCCGCGTGGGCGCCGGCGCCGCCGGCGACGGCGCGCGGCCGCGCCGCGCCTCCATGTCGCGCCGCCGCAGGAACGCCTTCAGCTTGCCGACGTTGCCCGTCGCCGCGAGGGCGCGCGTGTCGTCGTCCTGCACCGGCACGAACTCGGACGTCGAGCGCAGCTCGCCGCGCCGGGGCGTCCGCGCGCGCGCGAGGGGCGGTCGCGGCTCCGGCGGGGGCGGCGGCGCGGCGAGGGGCGGTGTGGCGCGCGGCGCCGGCGGCGGCTTCAATGGCCGGACCGGTCGCGGCGGCGGCGGCGGCTCGTCGGGGGCGGTTCGGCGAGGCGGCCGCGCCGGCACTGGCGGAATCCTAGCGACCGGGTGCTTTGAGACCGCCGCGCGGCCCGGCGAGCCGCGCGAGCTGCGCGGCGACGCCGGCGTGGGCCGCCGGGCCGGCGGCGTCGGGCACGCCGGGCGCGGGGCCTCGGCGTCCGACGACGCTTCCGATGACGCTCCATCAACCGCCAGCGGCCACCGGTTGCGCGGCACGGCGAGCGCGTCGAGCGCGATGCGCAGCACCCGTCGCAGGGCCTCGGCGTCGCCCGCGGCCACGGCCGAAGCGGGCACGGCCGCCCGCAGCCACATCTTCGGGTCCAGCGCCGCCGAGGCCCGCAGCGCCGCGAGCGCGCGCCGCACGTTCGCGACGGCAGCGCCCGACGAGAACCCGGTGCGGTCCGTGCCCGCGAGCTCCCAGCGCCCGTGGGGGAGGGGCCGGACGCACGTCTTCGCGGCGCCGTCCCTCCGCAACACGCGCGCCGCCAGTTCCACGACCACGAGGCTGCGGTGGCGCCGCGCGGCGGCGTCGCAGAGGGCCCGCGGGTCGGGCGGCCGCAGCGCCTCGGCCACGTCCTCGGATAGAGCGGCGCCGCAGAGCTCTCTACATTTATTGCAGAGCGCGCGGTCCGTGGCGTTCGCGTTGTAAATGATGGTCGTATGTGGCCGCGCGGGCCCCGGCGTCCGTTGTTTGCTCTGGAGTGCGTTTAATGTCAGGAGCTGCGCCGCACTTTCGCGCCGGTCCAGGCGGGTCGCACTAACACCGCTCTGCGCCTCGAGCTTAGCGTGGGCGTCACAGGCGTCGCAGCCGAGGACGTGCACCGCCGCCTCGACCACCGCGCGTCCGTCCTCGAGGTCCTGCACCGTCGACACTAATGCGCAGGCCAGGCTCGGGAGGCCGTTGAGGAAGTCCACGAGGTCGGCCTCCATCGCTGCGGCTCCGGGGCTGCACGCCCATCATTTTTGCCAACTGTGCCCCGGGTTTTCCAGACCTCGTGCGAACTCAACCTCTCCAGCCGCGCACATCTCCACCCGCCGGGCGATGCGTCGTTGGACTCGTGAGCGCGGGTTTCCCCCTATTAGATTCAATTCAGGGAGAGCTGCGCTAATCGTCGCAGGGAGGCTCGGGGCGCAGCCCAGCATGGCCCACACGACGCCACCGGGCTGACGGGAGCTGCCCATCGACAGCTATGGCCGACTGGGACGCATGGGCTGCCGAAGTGGCCCGCGAGGACTCCGTGGTCAGCCGCGTAAGCCGGGGGTCGTCGCGCGGGCTGGCCGAGTCGCCGCTAAATGACATCGCGTCGCCCGTCGGGAGATTAAGAAGGGTGAAGCTGCCGCCGTCGCGCGAGCGGAGTCTGAGCCCGACGCGCGAGGAGCTGGTCCTGCTCTCGAAGCCGCAACGCCAGGTCCACCGGAGACGAAGGCGGACGCCGCCCGCGGGGCGGCTCCAACCGCTCTACGATCCGAATGAGCCGCCCGAGCTTGCCGAGCTTAGGAGGGAGCAGGCCGCGACGCGCGCGACCTCGCCCGGTTTGTACGGGGAAGCGTCCGAGCAGGAGATCGTGCGGCCGCCACGCGTCCCGTCGGCACGACACGCGGAGCGGGGGCGGCGGCGGCGCGGCCGACGGCGGGACCGGAGTCAAGAGACCCGTAGCCGGTCGCCCGACACGGTCACGTCCGCGGACCCCGTCGCGGCGTTCCGGGAGCTCCGGGCGAAGCAGACCGTGGAACTTCCGCAACGGGAGGACCGCGGGGCCTACTTCGACCAGCTGACGTCCATCGAGCACTTGCGCGACTCGCTCCCCATTTCGTTCTTGATCGAGACGGGCCAGCACAAGGAGGTCTTGCGGCGGCGCCTGTCGTACGCCATGTCCATCTACCGGCGGGAGCGCTTGAAGAATTACAAGTCCGTGGTGGACCGGTGGTGGGCCGGGTGCAAGTATTTACGGAGCACGGAGTTCGTGGAGAGGATCGGCTTAAAAGCGCGGCAGGACGCTTGTGAGTGGTGGGAGAAAGTCTTTGAGATGTCGTGTAATTTGGCTTTACAACGGCGGATCCGCCTCTGGTGCCGGAACATGCGGCTGTTGCGCGCGGCGGAGCGGCGGAGGATCCGGAACGCCGCCACGCGGATCCTGCAGAAGTTCGTGCGGCAGATACTAGCGCGCTGGGCCGGGCACCGGTTGTTGTTCCGCCTCAAACGGAAGCGGGCGCACGCTGACGCGTGTGCCGATCTCACCATCGCCCACTTCCAGCGCCAGCAGTTCCGCGCGGCGCGGCTCGTGCACTCGAGGGCACTGGCCGACACGGCGTTCACCAACGCGTGCACGATCCAGCACCTCTTCCGCCTTTGTTTGTCGCGGCGCCAGCTCGCGCGGCGCATCCGGGAGGCCCAGCTCGCGCGCGAGGCGGCGGCCGCGCTCCAGATCGGCAAGTTCATGAACTTTCTCAACGCCGACGCGTCGCGCTCGAACCGCATGGGCGGCAATTTATTACGGTGGCGCGAGAAGAAGCTCCTCGCCAGCAAGGGTTTGTTGACCGAGGAGGAGTACCAGTCGCGGGAGCAGAAGATGGCCGAGATGCGGCGGATGATCGCCGAGCGGAAAAAACGGGCCGAGGAGCTGCGGCGGGCCAAAGGCCGTAAAACCGCGGACCTGGACGGAGATGGCGTTATCGACGCGGACGAGTTGGAACAGGACGCCCGGGCCAAAATAGAAGCAGCGAAGCAGGCGGCCGCGGACCGCGCCGCCGGGCGGGTCATCAGCGCGGACGCGTCGAGCGCTGCCGTGTTGGCTGGTGGGGACTTAGCGGAAGCGGCGGAACAGGCGGAGATGGAGGAAATCCGCCGCTTGGAGGCGGAGCTCGCGCACGAGGAGGAGATGGCCCGGTTACGGGCTTTGCAGGCGCCGCCGAAGCCGGCGACGCCGGAACCGCCGCCGCCGCCGCCCGACCCGGAGAAGTGCGCCGTCATGATGCAGAAGAGGGTGCGCAGCTGGAACATGCGCCTGGTCCTGCAGTTGAAACGGAAGGCCCGGGAGGCGTATTTGATGCTTTTTTATGACATGTGCGACCACTTACAAGAAATGATTGGCGCGGCGGTCATAATACGAACATATAGAAAGATTTTGAAGTGGCGGGACTGGCGCGCCGCCGAACGGGCGTCGGCCGACGCCGTGGCCTTGCTCGCGGCAAACTACTTGTTTATGTTATTAAGTGACGAGCATAAAGCGAAAACAGTGGTGAGGGACGCGGCCGCAAGGTACGAGCAGCGGATTTGGCGGGACCGGCGGCGGCGGCGGCGGGATTGGCATTATAGAATAGCGAAAAAGCTGCAAGTGCAAGTCTACATGTGGCTGGCTCGAAAACGCGTGCAGGACAAAAGGGAGGCCCGGGCCGAGTTCGTGCGGCGGACAAAGGCTTCTGATGTCATCTTCCATTGGTATCACAAAACCCTGCAGCGGCGGGCGTTGTTGCTGCGGTTTTCCGCCGCCGATGACTTGAGTGCGAGCGCGGCTCAGCATGCGGCATTACATGCCGTGGTCGCGATGCTCCGTAGAATGTTTGACGCGCGGCGGTGTCGACAGTATATCCGACGGCGGGTACATGGGCGGCGACGCCTGCGCGAGGTCGAAGCAAGGCGCGTCACGCGCGATAGAGCGGTAGCGCTGATCTCCATGAACTATAGGCGGCACTGGGACCGACGGCACGCGTACTTGCGCAAGGTCGCCCATATGCAGCGCCGCCGCGTGCGGAAGCGCCATTCGAAACGCCAGGCGTGTTCCAAATTGCTAGCGAAGCACTGGTTCGCCATGCAGTGGCGCTACAACCAACCTCTTAGGATCATCGCGAGACGACGGATAGAGACCCACGAGCAGCGGTGCCGGGAGGTCGTCGAACAGGTGCGGAAGGACGACGCGGCGCTGGTCTTTCGGCGGGCTATTAGAAGATGGCTCGACTGGAAGTATCTGTGTCGGCGCTTCGCGGCGCAACGGGAACGGGTCGACCTGGAGGAGGCCCTGCGGAGGCGGTTACGCGGCGCGGAGGCGATCCAGCAGAACTGGCTCGCGTATTTAGAGCGATGTGCCGAACGAGCGAGGGTCTTAGCGTTACGGGACCGAGACGCGCGACGGGAAGAATTAGAACTGCAGGAAGACGCCGCGTTCCAGATCCAGCGCTGCGCCCACTGCTATTTGTTCAACCAATTGCTGGAGTTAAGGTTCCAGGCCGCCAAGCAACGACTCGATGCGGAAAAGGAACAGCGGCGACGAGTCGACGCGGCGCGGCACGAGAGGAGGGACGCCGAGAAGGCCCAGGAGCTGGCTGAAGCTGCTTTGAAACAAGTCGAGCTCTCTAGCTGGAAGATGGGCGCCGACGAGGAGGGCACGAACTACTACTACAACTGGGTCACCGGGGAGAGTTCCTACGACAAGCCCGAGGGCTGGTACCCGCCGGCCGAGGAGGTCTGGATCAAGCAGACGGACGCCAAAGGAAATGTGTTCTACTTCAACCAGGATACGCTGGAGAGCGCGTGGTTTCCCCCGTGCATGATCTGCATGCGCTTGGAAGCAAAGAAGGTGTGCTTTTCGTGCGAGGATAGTGGACCGGACGGCATCTTCTACTGCTCGGAGTGCTTTGAATCGAACCATGATGAAGAAGAAGTGCAGAACCACAAGTGGCGCGGCGCGGACCAGGACAAGGAGGAATTGAAGCCGGGCGAGAAGCACTGTTTAGTGTGTGGCAAGGCCAAGGCGAAACTCGTGTGCAAGGTCTGCCGGGACGCCTACTGCGACAAGTGCTTCGAGGAAACGCATTCGCACGGCCAACTCAAGGCGCATCCTACTATTCCCTTTCACGAAGCTCGTTTAGGGTGGCAGAAGATCGTCGGCAGAGTGGCCGGCGAGCAGACCTACTACTACAACGTCTCGACCGGCGAAAATAGGTTCGACAAGCCCGAGGAGTTTATGTTGGAAGATGAATTGCGGGAGCATAATAACTTCCTCAAGTTCCAGTTCGCGGCCGAGACCCACTCTAAAAAAGTAGGGGAATTGCAAGTGGAAGTGGAACGTTTACAATATGAAAAGGACACGACCATGTACAACTTATCGAAGGCCAAGACCAAGGATTCCGAAGAATTGGACGAACTGCGGCGCTTATTGATGGAGGACCAATCCAAGCTGGGCTTCATGGGCAAGTACGGCGCCATGTTGGGGAACCCTTACGGCTACTGGAAGGAGAATAGGGACCGGCGGATCCAGAAGCGCAAGATGTACCGCAAGATGTTGCTCCTAAATAAGCGGGAGCGCGAAGCCGCCTTCCACGACAAGGACACGGTCTTCGCCGCCAGCGGCGCGAAGACAGAGCAGAACGCCGCGGGCCTGACGGTCGTGAAGGACCTGGAGTACAAGAACTAGGGGGCTAAATTGTGAAAATTTATGTAAAATCCAGCCCGCAGAACATCGCCCCGACGTTGTAGCCCGACGGCGCGTCGTTCTCCCGGTTTCTTCGGGCGCGGTGCCTATCGTCTAAAACTGCGACGGCAATTCTGGACCACTCCCGAAGCATGGACGCGGACTGCTCCGCGGACTGGTACGTGGACGACTGCGCCAGGATGTCCACCAAGACATCGGCCGCGATGCGCCCGCGCCCCTCCGCGTCGAGCGCCGCGACGACATCCGGCTCGGCGCCGGCGTCTAGCAACTCGGCCACGTCGAGAGCCCCGCCGTCCGAATTGTCGTCCAAAGACAGCCCGGCGAGCAAGCCGGAGAGCGCGGCCCTAAAGTGGTCCGCGGCGCCGGAACCGCCCTTGGCGAGTTTCGCCTCGGCGGCGTCGCGGGCCGCTTTCGCGCGCGCGAGGTCATCGTGAAGGGCCTGCAGCCCCGGTGACGCCGCGGCTGTGGGTTGCCGCGCGAGCTCGGCCTCGGCCTTGGACCGCGAGGCCTCGGCCTTCTCGGCCCTCCGCACCGCCGCCGCGACGGCCGCCTCCGCCAAGTCCGCCGCGGTCTCAGCCGTCTTTGTTCTCGCCTCGGACGCCTTTCCTCGCCCGATGGCGGTGGACATGGCTTTCTCCGCCCGCGTGGCGCGCTGGGACGCCTCCGTCCGCCGCGCCTCGGCCGCGTCGGTCCTGCGGCGCTCCTCGCCCGCATTTGCCTCGGCCGCGTCGGCGCGTAGCCCTTCCTTCGCTATTTTAACTCCAGCCTGCGCGATGACGGCCGCATAATCGCCGGCCACCGCGTCGCCGGCCGCCTCGGCTCGTATCGATGCCGCTGCGACCGCGTCGCTCGCCGCTTTAGCGCGATGGACGGCCGCGGTCATGGCAGTTTCCGCCTTTTCCGCCCGGCGCTCCGCGGAATCAACGCGTCGCGTCGCAGCAGTCACGGCGTCCGCAGATGACGCAATAGCTGATTCAGCGGCCGCGGCCCGGCGTTCCGCGGTGTCCCTCGCTATGTCGGCGCTCTCGACTCTGTTCGTGGTAAGCGTCAAAGATTCAACTTCTCGCCGCTCGGCCGCCTTGGCAGACGCCTCAGCGACTTCGGCACGCTTCGTCGCGGCCGCACACGCCTCGTTGGCGCGTTTCGTCGCGGCCGCGCACGCCTCGTTGGCCGCCGCGACACGCTTCTCTGCGGCATCCGATCGCGTTATAACGGACTTCACATCAGATCGCGCCGCCGCGAGCTGCGCGCGGAGGCCCTCGTCGCTCGCGGGCGCCTCGCCGTCCTCGGCGCCGCGGACGCGCTCGTTCGCGTCCGCGAGGGCCCGCTCCAGATGTTTGATGCGCTCCGCGGTTTGTTCGGCGCAGCACGACTTTTGCTCCAGGCGCCGGATGCGGTCTCCCGTGCCTTCCGCGTCGGCCGTGGCGTCCCGCAGCGCCGCCCGGGCGCGGCCGAGCTCGTCCTCCGCGGCTTCCAGTCGGCCCCGCAGCCCGTCGGCGATGCGTCGCCCCTCCGCCGCGGCCGACTCCGCTCTGCGGCCGTCCGTCGTGGCTCGTTCGGCGCGCGTCCGCGCCGCGTACCGCGCGACGTCCGCCTTTTCTTCCGCTTCCGACCGCGCGAGGTCGGCGGCCTCTCGCGACGCGGCGGCCGCTCGCAGGCGGAACACCCGTCCACACAATGCCACGGCCTCCGGTAGCAACTTGACGGAATCGTCGGCGTTATTCTTGCCCAGCAATGAGACAATGGTCCGCACGAAGGCCTCGCGGTCGACGGTGTCGGCATCTGGACTCCCCACCATGGTCGCGGTCTTGAACCCGACGCGCTGCAGCTCCGCGACCTCGAGGCTTCCGGTGCGCGCCTCGTCCAGGGTGTCGAAGACGGCGCCGAGCACCGCCCGGGCCAGGTCCAAAGGCACGCCGCCGATCTTCTGCTGCTTCCTCTTGGAGGCGGGGCTGAGCAGCGGCATGGGTGCCTGCCGCGAGGAGCGGGCCTTGGTCCCGTGCCGACACTCCCGGGTGCGGCGGGCAGCCCAAAATCCGTCCCGAACCTGACCTGACGGGTTTTACTCCCCGACACGAAAGCGCGCGACGAAGGAAATAGCCAGCCGAACGATTTCGTGCGGGTCTTTATTTTCGTGCGGGTGCGCGGCGCGCCGCTAGTCACGCTGGGGCCATACAACAGAGCGCGGTGCCGCCCTTCGTCCATTCGACGTCTGAAGCCGTCGTCCTGAGCCCAACATCATTCGCCGATAGCAACCAACCGTCGTTGCCGCTTTCCTCTGCCCCTGCTGGTGGAGCGTAAACCGCCCGCACACGCCATCGGCGCGACCATGCCCCCCATCAAGTACGACAAGCAGAAGCTCGAGAAGAACGACGCCTTCAAGGACCTGCTGCGCGCCCTGGACGCCCAGGACGGCGAGCTCTCCGAGCGCCTCGAGCGCGTCGAGGAGAAGGTCCTGAATTTGGAGGCCCGGAACCAGAAGGACTCGCAGCCCATCGCGTCCGTCTTCGCGGACCTGGCGCGGCAGGCGGCCTGGTCGACGTAACCATGGAGCCTTCTTTTGACCGGGCGGCGCTGGGCCGCG
>Ga0114994_10004003_pt1 | contig 10718 bp, 24 predicted proteins | sample ArcticOcean_MG_C_9_FD_87043 | JGI IMG/M metagenome (GOLD analysis project Ga0114994, IMG submission 87043) | Marine microbial communities from western Arctic Ocean - ArcticOcean_MG_CB2_152 | ecosystem: Environmental > Aquatic > Marine > Oceanic | place: Arctic Ocean: Canada Basin | collected... | reverse complement strand
CTGAACATTCAGGATGCGATCACTGATGAATGGATACACCAACCAAATACTTTCGCTGATAAATCATACCCAGGTCGGAGTCCAACCTATTCTCACCCCCTAACAGGCTATTACGCGTACAAAGGAACTGATCGACAGTATAACTCCACCATTTGGAGGCTTTTCTCCGATTCAAATGATACGCAATGGAATTCTATAACGGTGGTGAAGTTTGCTCAACTCGTGATACCACCAAAAAAGAAGTTCAGAATAGGTGCATGGGCAGCGATTGGACATGGATCCAACCAAATGGAGGGTATCGTCATCAGTTGGACCAAGTTGTGTGTAGATAAATACATATAACTGTAGGTTTTTGTGTTGTTTGTGTATAAATAATATTGTGAACAAGTACGACAACCTAGTGAATCAATATTTAACCGAGTCATATTTTGGTGGCTCTCCATACAATCGATCATCTGGTCTCAAGACTCATGTCGATGGCAAGCGACAGCTAGCTAATGAAGAGGAAGACGAGAAAGACTTCCTGTCAGCTGCAGAGGTCAAAGCTATACAATCTGCTCATCCTAAAAAGAGAAGCTCGATACAACAAGTAGACAAGAATCAATTGTCACCAGCCGGTAGAGAGTTGATGGATAAGGTGTTGAATTCAGTTGATATGTATCAACGCGGCAGTGCCATCAAAGGTGATGCCAGCTTGAGAACCAGTCAATTGGAACTAGAAGACAATGCTCTAGAGGATGCTTTTGGTTCTACTACTATGGATTATGTTGCTTGGGATAAATCTGAAGGTTACAATGGTGCACATGTGTATCGTTATCCAAACTCTGCTTCACATCTAGGTGTTCCATATGACAAGGATGGTTTCAGAGTGGAGGTTCATTCACCTGCAGATCGAACTGACGAATTACCAGAAGAAGCACCACTATATCCGTTGGATCAATGGGACATAGTTAATTTCTTCGCCAAGGGTAGCAACGATCCATTCACAGTAAAAGGAAGGACCACATCATGAGAATAGAAGACGGTATATTCACATTGATGGCCACCACCACCGGTCCGATTGACAAGATGTATCATCTGAATCACGGGACTCGTAAAGCCACCACTACTGATATAGCTCTGTCAGGTGGTTTGATGCCTGGTACATATGGCACAGACAATAAACCAGTAAGTGGATTGAATGATGATATATTCACTTGTGCCAATCCTGGAGTGTCATGCAAGGTGTACACCAACAATATTGGCTCCACTGAGGGTCAGATAGTTACGTTCAAAAAACTTGATGGTGAAACCATTGAAGTTACTGTGTTTGCTGGGATGATGTTACCGATCGCATCTATTGGATGTGACACTGCCGGTCTGACAGTTTTTCCTTGATGTGTTGCATTTGTGTTGAGGTTATGTTATAATCTTATCAATGCAACGAACATACAACATATATATAACAGATCAGTTCACTGACCTATGTCGTCAGGTTCAGATACACTCTACAGATTCGAGAGAAGCTCACAAGATAGGCTACTTCAATCTGTGCAAATCATACGAAGAGGTCACCAGCATCGCTATTGACCTGGGTGATGATCAAATAGAAGTGTACGACAGTAATCGTGGTTTCGTGCAGATGGAATTTTAAGTTGCATTTACAATTGATGTATACTATTATTATAATATGAACAAAATACAAGTGAGGAATCAAAACGCAGCATGAATACTTTAAAGAGCCTTGAGGACAGAGTGGGTACAGATATATGTAGTTATAAGAATCTGGATGAAATTTTACAATCATCACAGATGGATTTTCAGATAGAGAAGGTTGAATGCAATTCTCCAGAGCTGGTGCCAGTTCCTGGTAAGTATATAATCAGAAGAGAAGACAATCACAAACCGTTGGGTATCGTGGGATCAAAATACAATTGTGTGTCGACCAAGGATATGTTGGAACCGTTCCACGAGATGGTGATCAAGTACGGAGCTGAATATGAAAATGCTGGCGTCATTGGCGATGGTCGTAGATGTTGGGTCACTGCTAGGCTCTCAGGCACCACTGTTTTAAAGAGAAGACCAGATGATGCTACTGAGCAGAGAATCATGGCTGTTATATCTAATGACGGAACAGGGATGAATAGCTATGCGAGTATCGCTCATAGAATTTTCTGTAACAATCAGATAAGATTGATTGACAAGGCTTCAAATAATTCTAATTATAAAGTGAGTCATTTCCGCAATTGGAGAGATCAGTTGGATCAAGCGCAATTAGGATTTGAATGCGCGTTGGCATTGCACAAGGAATTTGAATACACTGCCAATCAACTTGATGATATGAGCATGACTGAATCAGAAATGAGAGGGTTCACCAGAGAGTTGATCCCAGATGCTGTGTATGATTATCAATTGAAGATTGTGGATAAAGACAAAAGGATGAAACAACTGAATCGTGTGAATGTCAAGAGAGAAGAAGTGGTTCGATTGTTTCATTCAGGTTTGGGTAATCTAGGTAAGTCTAGATGGGATGCATTGAATGCAGTTACTGAATTTCAAGACCATCATTATCAATCCAACAGATTGAATCACTTGAAGAATGGAAAGGTCAACACAGAGAAGAGATTCATGAGTAATGTCATCTCTGGAGCTGGTGTCAATCTCAAGATCAAGGCTATGAGACTGCTGCAGGACAAGTCAATTAAATTCAAGAAGGTCAAGGAGCAATCATGAATATAATGGAGGATCCTGAGAGTGAGCTTCAAGATGGTGTTATTCATAAGAAAATAACACACGATTATATCCTGGATCTATATAAAGAGATAAAGCAAAAGAAAATATCTGATGAAGAACAGGAGATGCAGCTTGCAGTTCTGTCAATTTTAAGTGAACATATAGGAGAGTTTATGATACTCAAGTGTAAATAATAACCAAACAGAATAAATAATGAAATCAGTTAAGCATATCAAGATGGCGATTCTATCGTCTAGCAATGAGAAGGTAGTGCATGCAGCAGTGCATCTAAATCATGATACAAGAGACGTTGGTACGATGTATCTGACTCGCCCGGAGTATGAGGATGTATTAAGCATACTACAGAAGGGATGTATCGAGACAGATACAGACATAAGTATAGATGATAATTCGTCCGTGGGTTCTGATACAGAATATGAATACTGATATATTTCCTATTGTTGATAGTAACATGATTCATGAATACTTCAACATGGCCAACATACCGCTAACCAGTGTGAATAAGTACAGAGGTAATCTAACGCAGATTGAAGGTATATGCAACGGGTCAATACCCTTCCACATAACACTCAATAGCAATGATCAGATATTGATCAAAGCAGGTAATCTCGTGAGATGCATCAATATCTCTCACGTATGATTAAGTGAAGATTATATCAGTTAACTTTCATGATGTCAGGCATACGTTTGCTGTGTCATTTGATGACGGAATAACTATCATTCTGAACATGAAGTTAGAACTAGAGAACATGTTATCAACCGGACTAGACTCAATATTCTTACAGACATACACATGGCCAACTGAGAAGGACTTGCAGAACAGAGTTGAGATGGGAATCGCGTGGGTGAGCAAGAACAAGAATAGGTACAAGCATTACAAAAAGCTAGTTGCAGTTAAGTAGATTTTACGTTATTATTAATGAACAATAGGGGTAACAATCAACAATACAACAATATGAATCTTAATTTTCAACCAACTAAACTTCAGAGAGTATGCGACATCACAATACCAGATATCTTCAACAGAAGACTCAAGACTGGTATCAGCAAGATTGATGCATTATTTGACGATGGTATATTACCTGGCTCAGCAATGACTCTCACTGCTCAAGCTGGTTGTGGTAAGACTACATTCATGTTGCAGATGCTTCAAGGTCTTTCAACTAATGGATACAATGTAGGTTATTTCTCTGGTGAAGAGAGTATATATCAGTTGGCTTATACTGCCAAGAGAGTTCAGTCAGAGCAAGTCCAGATTGGTAACGTCACTGATATAGATGAGATCAAGACATACATGAACGGTGATCTTGACTTGATAGTGATTGATTCATTTCAAGCACTGACCAGTGAGAAGAAGTTGAACTCAAGAGCCTTAGAAAAGTACGCGGTTCAGGAGTTAACCAAGCATGCTAAAGAGACTGAATGTACTGTTGTGTTCATCATGCACTTGACCAAGGGTGGTGAGCTTAAGGGTAGTACAATTGTACCTCATACTGTTGATGCTAATGTGAAGATTTCACGAGTAGCTGATGCTGAAGATGACGGAGCGCGTTGCATATATTTCGATAAGAATCGATTCGGGCCGTTGAATGAACTCGAATGTGCGTTGACTAGAACTGGTTATGATTTCGATGTTGAAGTTGTTAAGGATGCAGAGCTTGAGAAAGCTCCATCCAAGCATAATCGAAAGAAAGCAGACCTCGACAAATTGTTGAACTTGATCGATTCAAGTGGTTTGTCTATAGTCAATGCTGCTAAGGCACTAGATGGTAATGTCAATAGAGTTAAGCATCTATTAAGAGAGCAAGAGATTATCGGTGCTGTGAGTAGAGACGGTCGAGGAGTAGATACAGTTTGGTATAAAGCTAGTTAATAACATTAAACGATACATACAAATGAACATCAAATACAGTAAAATAATCAAGTGGAGTGCATTAGCATACATGTCAGTATGCATCTCCTTCGCGGATCAGAATAATTCTACAGAGTCTAATCAGACTAAACCACCCATCATGCAGTTCATTGATGATAACTTGATGACTAAGAATGGTTCATACACCAGTAGACCTGAGAAATTTGTCGCGTTGTATTTCTTTGCGGATTGGTGTCCGGCAAGTCGTCAGATGGCGCACAATGTGGTGGCGTTTGACGAACTATTTGGAGATAAGGTATCTATAGTAGGTCAATGCTGGAGATAAAGACGATTGGTTCTTTGGTAGATACAGAATACCGTGGAAAACAACCACTAGACCTGCTAGGCAAGACCTAATAGATCACTTTAGTATCAGACATATACCTAAATTTATACTACTGAATGAACAGGGAGCTCTGATAACTGGTGATCAATTCAAGAAAGCGATCAACTATGAAGAAAATTGATCAAATAATAGCCCTCAAGGTCGACCTAGATAAGTTAATATATAGATATGCAAATGAATTTGATCTAGACTATCACTGCATAGTGGGTATACTAGAGGATAAGAAACTAGGTGTACTGCTAGGAGAAGGGATGGTCTTTGATGATGAAGATGAAGATGAAGATGATGGTCAGATAAATATCGATAACTTTGAGAATGAATAATAACGACACACAATTAATACTACCAATTGACGGACTGCATGATAAGATGGCCGAGGATGAGAGACTAATGAACGCGTTGAGGAACACTCTACAGCTAGCACAAGATAGAGTTCATGATATATACGATAGAGTCAGTCCAACCGGGTGGATTTGTGCTGATGAGATAATCGCTCGGGAGGCGATTGATTACATCAAAACTAAGTTAAACGTTAGATAACCTTGACTTGATATAACTCACTCTCATCATCCTCAGATACATATATAACATCACCCTCAGATACATCTGAGGTGTCGATCTGTTCCGAGCAGTCACTATCCTTGCAGGCAACTTGATGATTCGCTCTCAATTGTTGTAATGTACATTTAAATCCGTAATATTCATCAGGTTCTGATGATTCTGATAGACTTATATAAGCATCGCATATAACCATATCCATCTTATTTACCATGTAAATACTTATGGATATGATTAAATATTTACGTGAAAATGTTTCCTATGTTTATTTTTGTGGTGGCGCTGCTTATAGCAGGAAACGCTGCATATTTCTCTGTTAAAGGTATTGGATTACTCTTCGCAGGGAGCTTCATGAGTGTTATTATAATGGCGAGTAGTCTTGAGATTGGTAAGCTTACCGCTGTTAGCTTTATCTACAGAAAATGGTATGACATGAAGTGGTTGATGAAATTATATCTATCGATATCTATATTGATTCTGATGTTGATAACATCAATTGGTATATATGGATTCTTATCAGATGCATATCAAAACACCAAGACAAAGGTTGATATGTACAGGAGTCAAATTGAGAGTATTGAGAGTATTAACGTGCAGACTAGATCCAGAATTGACAATATTCTGATAGCTGGTAAGATGGTAGATGACAAGACGTCTGGGTCACTCGATCAATATCAACAGATATATGATAATTATATATCTAGAACTAATGTACAGGTACAGAGACATCAACAGAGAGTATCAAAACTTGATGAGGATGTTGCGTTAGTTCAGTCACAATCAGGTGGGTTGTTCAGTTCTAAAAAGCAAAAATTGAAAGCTATCAATGAATTACAGGTCCAGGAGAGAGAATACATCAAGAGTGAGCTTGATAGTATTGATGATCAGAATGACATTGAATATAATAACTTTATGAACAAGGTTGATGAGCTGAGCAACAGACCAGTCAAGGCTGATGATTCAAACTCAACTGCTATGATGTATGATGATATAAGAGTTAATGAGGAGAAGATTGTTGAGCTGAAGAGAGGTATAAGTGACACTGATATAGGTAGCTTCAAGTTTATAGCTGAGTCTCTAAATGTAGAGACTGATGTGGCAGTGAAGTGGTTTATACTATCGATTGTGTTAGTGTTTGATCCGTTGGCTGTATGTTTGATGCTGGGTTATAATATGTTTGTGATGAGAACACCTTATGAAGGTTATGTTAATGAATCACCCATCAAAAAGAAAACCAGTTCACAGAGTTCCAATGTGAGTTCAATTAAGGGTATAATACCAAATATAATACACAAAGCCAAGGACATGGTTGTCAAGCCTCCCAAAGATGTATTAACTGGACCAGCGATGGAGCCGAGAAGAAGACAAAATTCGAAATAGATACAGTGAGATATGATGATTATTTCGATCTGTTCGTATTGTTGGGTAGAATATCGGTTCTGGTAGATGTATATTATGATTCATATGATAGTGAGCAAATGGACACCATCAATACATATTATAGTACCTTGATGTTTCATATCGACAGACAGAGTGACCGTAAGGTGATTCTCAAGGAACTAGAGAGAGTGACACTCTATATTGACACACAATTGAAGAAAAAGAACTAGTTGCATTTTATGGTGATCGTTCATATAATTGTATTATGGATAAGATTAAGGAAGTTAACAAATTTAGAGACACCAAGGGTAGATATGCATTCGATCCCGGGACACGATCACAACTAGCGTTACAAGAGTTGTACAGATCGTTCAACTTCTTTAATGATCGGTTTGCTGATGGTAAGCTTCCTAGAGTTATCATAACCATTCAGGAGGCTGGTAGAAAGAATGCATATGGTTGGTTTGCTCGTGAGCGCTGGGAGGATAGTTTATGCAATGGATCAGCATGCGAGATAAATTTAAGTGCGGAGCATGTGGGTAGAAATGCATCAGCTACGTTAGGTACATTGCTTCATGAGATGGCTCATTTATGGAACGCAGTTAACAATATTAAGGACTGTAGCTCTGGTCAATATCACAATAAACACTTTAAGACAGCCGCAGAGAAGTTTGGATTGAAAGTTTCAAGAGGTGGTACTAGAGGTTATGCATATACAGAGTTGACTCAACAATCTGAGGATGCGATTGAAGAGCTGGATCTTGACCACGAGATGATATCGAGCTTACAAAGAAAACCAATGAAGTCTAACAGTGTCAAGAGGTATATATCTCTTATAGTAAGCGCTGATTTAGAGTGGGCTCTACAACGAGCAATCGACATCTCTGGTTTATCTAAGAAAGAGTTTGTAGAAAATTCTATAATGAAAGAGATAAATAAAGTTACAGAACAAGATGGAGAAGCGGTACGAGTATAAGATAACATATACAAGAGCACGGTGTTGTGAGCCTAGCGTCAAGTATACAACAGGTAGAGATGACACAGAGGCTGTTGATTCTATAAACTACATGATGAGTAAAATACAGCATATAAAAAGTAAAGTTATTATGATAGAGCGATATTGTCCTTATGGTAAGACATGGTCTATACTACCACTTGATCATTTTCATGATCTTATCACTGATCCAACATCATATAGCTAAGTGTACAGTTGCACTTGACACTCAAATTTAATATAATAAAATTATGAATAAGATAAAACTAAAGTTAATCGCGTTTCTACTAGCAGCTAGTATGTTAACATCCACATCCTTTGCTGCTGATGGATGGGGGCAGAAGCAATCACAAGATACTATCAAGGGATTACTACTGGGTGGCTCTCTAGGAGCAGTTGTAGGTCATCAGTCCGGGAAGCAAAAGGAGGGTATTATTATAGGGTCAGTGATTGGAAGTTTTTTAGGTAACAGAACTGGTAAGGGTAGAGACACTCGACATGCTGAAGAGGATATGCAGAGAGCTAGATATGAGCAGAGTAGATCTAGATTGTATCAGACTTCTACTGCTAGACCTACTCCATCATATTCATCATATAGCTCCAGTACACAGACCGACCCATTGGTGTTACAGGCTAAGCAAAGAGCTGAGCAGGTTGAAAAAGAACTAGCGCAAGAGAAAGAGAGAATTCGAGCAGAGCAAGAGAGGTCTCGGTTGTTAGCTGAGCTTGAAGCTAGAGAGAGAAACGCTAGAGAGCAGTTGCAGTCATTGAGAAGGTAATACAACAACGGGCCTGTAGCTCAGTTGGTTAGAGCATGCGACTCATAATCGCCAGGTCGTCGGTTCGAGTCCGACCGGGCCCACCAATTTAATTATGATACAAATAGAAGATTCAAACAATGAGAAGTTCCATATAAACCCCAAGCAAGTTATATATGTTAAAGAGAGATTTCTAAATCCTGGAAGAGGCTTTAAGATACTATTGAGCAATGGAGAGGTGATCATGACCAGAAATGAAGAAGGTGCCAGGAAGATAATCAATTGCATCAAGTGTAAAGTAAGATCATGAAAAAATTTAAATACAGCATATCACATAGAGTCAAGGGCAAGAAGCAGTATATAAACTTCAAGAACAAGGACAAGTTGATCAATCACCTAGAGAGTAACAAGGTTAAGATGAGCGCTCTACAGGCAGTTAATATAAACTTCAATCAAGTGTCTCTGCCGCTGAATAGTACTGTATGGAACAATGTGACATGAGCAAGATGAAAACTAAAACATTAATTGATGATATACTTGGGTATATACCACCTAAGTTCAAACCAGAAGTGAAGCCGTACAGAGGAGTTATGGTATATGATCACAAGACAGCTGGTCGTATTCAAGTCATGGATGCTGATAGCTACACCAACTGGAAAGGCTATCAACCTGGGCGACATGGACGTAGTGCCACAAAAAAAGCTGGTGCAGTTAACACAGCTCATATTTGATATGAATGACTTGAGACTAGCTCCAGTACCGTGGAACGATCCAGTGTTCTGGATGAGTGTGTTTATTGTATGCTTGTTCGTGATGGATGTATTTATTAACATATGGAGGAAAAAATAATGGAAGATCACATCAAAAGTAAAGACGATCAAGTAGCGAATCAGTTGAGTAATTATATAATGATAGATTACTCTAGACCTGATAATATATATAAACCAGACAAGATCATCCAGATGACTACAGATGAATGTCACGAGAAGAACCGAGCTTTAGCGTTCAACCGTACTACATTTAGATATATACCGCATGACGATTGATACAACAAAACCATGGGTTGAAGCTATAGTAGACACTCTGCTTGGGACTGCGATCAATCTACCTCTGAATATTATTCTATTGTGGTTAGCTCACAAGTGGAGTTTGAGTATAGTAGATACAGGTGTACTACTAGCCATAGTATTCTTCATCATCGCTATCATCAGAAAGACTATCGTTAGAGTATACTTTAAACATAAGGAAGATAAATACATACATGAAGTATAAACTAATAGTATTAATGCTAGCGTCTGGATTGTTAGCCAACGCAACACAAACATGTCCTTTGATGAAAGGAGAGGAGAATGACCCAGACGAGTCAGTGACTGTCAAAGGTGAACAGCTTGACTTCTGTTGTGGTACATGTAACAAGAAATTCTCAGAGAACAAAGCATACTATATCAAGGCTATTCCCTATCTATACGAAAAGTTCACCACAGCTCAACGAACAGAGCTAGGTGTAGACAAGGTCAAATTACTAGATCAACTCAATTGTCCGGTTTATCCAGAGCGGGTTGTCAACCCAAATAGTCCATCAATTGAGCACAATGGTAAGACCATTTACTTCTGGTCAAGCAGTGCTGTTCGTAGATTCAAAAAGAATCCAGAGAAATATTTAAATCAGTAGTTGCATTACATCACAACATATGTTATAATTATAACATAACGCCGATGAGTCGGTGAATCGTTCTTTCACATTTTAATTTTAATACCATGACTTCGACGGTCGTCATGGTGGGACGCCAGTAGAAGTCGCTACCTTAGCGACACTGGCACACATGTCCTTGCTGCGGCAAGGGGTCGACGATCAAGTGATTGAGGCTAGGCCACGGAGGGTCTATCGAGCTAACAACTCGCCATGTGGTACACGTCTGCCAACCCCTATATGTAAACTATAGGTATGTCTCCTGGAGGTGAGAAGTAAAATTCAAGGCCTTCCTTAGTCGCATAACAACGAATCTAGGAGCGTAGTGCGAACAAGATCTCTGTAGT
>Ga0114994_10004001_pt1 | contig 10719 bp, 6 predicted proteins | sample ArcticOcean_MG_C_9_FD_87043 | JGI IMG/M metagenome (GOLD analysis project Ga0114994, IMG submission 87043) | Marine microbial communities from western Arctic Ocean - ArcticOcean_MG_CB2_152 | ecosystem: Environmental > Aquatic > Marine > Oceanic | place: Arctic Ocean: Canada Basin | collected... | reverse complement strand
TCGTCGCCATCCCCGCAGTCGTAGGAACCGCTCGGCCCGCGCGTCGGCGTCGGCCCCGCGGGCGGCCGCTCGTCGCCATCCCCGCAGTCGTAGGAACCGCTCGGCCCACGCGTCGCCTGCGGCCGCGGCCGCGCGAGCTCGGCGAGCGCGTCGTGGTCGTGCGAGCCCCGCAGCGACCGCGTCACCGAGGGCGTCGCCGAGGCAAGCTTGGCCTCGCGCGCCGCGACCGCGCGCAGGTCCCCATAGGACGCCAGGCGCGTCCGCCAGAGCACCGTGTCCCGCCACCGCGCCGCGAGCATCGTCCGCACGGACGCCGGCAGCGTCGCGCCGCGCCCCACCACGCCCTTCTGCACCTTGGACGTGCGGTGCTCCCCCGCAATGCCGATCTGGCCCTTGAGCCGGTGGAAGACGAAGTGGTCGTCGTACTTCGCCCCCGCGGCGCTCATGGCCTGGAGGGACGTCCGCGCCGCGACGCGCTTGACCGTCAACCAATCATGTGCGACGCCCATGAACTGGGCGATGCGTTTAATCTCGCGCTCCGGGTCTTCTTTGAGGCTTTCGTAGCAGACCCAGCAGACGTTCGCGTCGTTCCGTCTCGCCCACCACCCGCAGAAATGCGTCCAGATGCCGCCCGATACCGAGAGGCCCCCGAAGACGCCCGCGCAGAAGGCCTCGATGGACATGGGTGGAGCATGCATGTACGACGGCAGGAAGCGGTAGAATGACAATAGGGCGTCGGCCGGCTCTCTGCACACATAGACGTACCGGCCGCCCTTCGCGATCGTAGCGTACGCCTCGTGCGACTTGAAGAGGCGCGGCGACCTGCACTGCTCGGCGTTGCAGTCCTGGTCGCAGTCCAGGGCAATAATGTCCCAAGGCATCTCCTCACAAATCTCCGCGAAGTCACTTTCGTCGCCGCCCCGCAGGTGGTGGCAGATCGCGGAGACCCAGGTCGTGCCGCACTTCGGGTAGGTGACGACGAAGACGTCCGTCGGTCGCACGTCGAAGTTCCGTCCGTGGTGAATGGCTGCACTCGAGTGCATGCGGGCGTTGCGTTCGCCGAGCACGGCCATGGCGCGCTCGTCCTGGGTCTTTTTGTGTGCTCGCCGGCGCCAGGCGAGGAAGGCGAGCGCGGCGGCCGCGGCGGCTGCGCTCGCGGCGGTCGTGGTGCTGCGCAGAGGAGGCATTATTATGGAAGCAGCCTTCTGCGGCCGTCGGTGCGATATATGTACTGATTTAATAGGTGCGCCGGCTAGGTATCGATGACGACCACAGCGCGCAAATGGCTGTGATGAGGCTCTCCGAGACTTTGCAGCCGCTGGTGCGGTAGATCTCTGAATTCAAAGTGCGCGGCAGCCAGGCGAGTATCGGTGACGACCTCTGCGCGTGCCAGATGCTATTTCAATCACGATGCGCCTCGACGGATTGCAAACCCGTATTACCTTCGAAACCCGCACGCGCGGCACTCGAGCTAACTCAGCCATTTTGCCCGGAGACCAACACATTTGTGCGCTTGTACTTCCTCTCGTCTTAACACTCGCAACGTTTCAAGCAGCAAGACCACTAGCGGTGCAATTCGCGCAACAAGCCACCGTCATTGCTCGGAGAGCAGCAGCGAGTCAAAGACATTCAGCCTAACGCGCGCGCAAGTCAAGCACGCGAGCACAAACCGAGAAAAATGACCTCCACGACGTCGTCAAGCTGGCAGCAAAGAGAACACGACGCCGTCGCGAAGCTCCTCGAGGCGCTGCCGCGGTGGACCGGGTCCTTAGATGAAGACGCGTCCCTCCCACAAGGCACGAAGACCCAGACCGGCACGCTGGCGGAGAGCGGGTTGACATACTACTGGCGGAGGAACAACGAACCGCAGGACCGCGTGGAGCTGGTGTTCGCCGTACGCGCGGGGTCCATCGACGAAACGGACGAGGAGCGGGGGCTCGCGCACGTGCTGGAGCATTTAGCCTTTCGCGCGCGAACGGGCGAGGACGGCACGCGCTGGGCCGCGATGCGGGAGCTCGAGGCCCGCGGTGTGTCCTTCGGGGCGCACCAGAACGCGTACACGTCCTTCGAGGAGACCGTGTTCTTCCTGCACGTGCCTTCAGATTTCTTCGGGCGCGCTTTGGAGTTATTAGCTGCATTAGTCGGCGAGGCCGCGAAGGTCGACGCGTCCGACGTCGACGCCGAAAGGAAGATCGTGCTCGAGGAGTGGCGCCAGGGCAAGGACTGGGGGCAGCGCTCAACAGAACACCACTTCCGGCACACGTTTGAGGGCACGACCCTCGCCGCGCGCTTACCTATTGGGGACCTCGAGGTCGTGCGCACCGCGCGACCCGAGACGATCCAAAGGTTCTACGAGCGGCACTACAGGGGCGACGCCCTGGCCATTATTGTGGTGGGCGCGGTGCCGGAGGAGGTCCAGCGGGAGCAATTAGATAAGGCCTTTTCGCCCTACTTTAAGAGGGGCGCCGCGCCGCAGTGGCCCCGCGCGCCCTCGACGTTCTTCCCGGACGAGGACGCATTTGGTGCAAATGTTTTCTCGGAGACGCCGAAGCGGCGGGTCCGCTCCTCTGTTTTCGAAGATAAGGAAGCCACAAGTGCGTTCGCGGCCGTCAGCGTCGCCAAGCGCTACGAGGCCGCGGCGACTATTGGCGGCTTCAAGCGCTGGTTGATAAGTGACGTGGCGCAGAACGTGGTCAACCGGGAACTGGGCAAGCTGGCGATGAGTAGCGCCCCCCCCTTCGCCTCGGCCTCGATCGGCACGCAGCCGCCCATGGCGCTGAGGCGTAGTGACCAAGGTATTCGAGGCGTGTCCGTGAGCATGTTGAGTGCCGTACCGCTGGCCCACGACCGCGTTGCCGAAAGTTTGCGGAGCGCGTGGTGCGCCGTGTGCCATAAACGAGACAACGTCACGGAAGACGAGTTAAGGATGGCCCGGCGGGAGATTTTGGGCGACCTCCAGACGCAGTGGAAGGAGCGGGACCAGACGGAGTCGAGCCCGCTAGCGGACGAGGCGCGGGACCACTTTTTGTTGGCGGCGCCGTACGTGGACGACCGGGACGAGGTGGCCCTGGCCGCGGCGCTCGTGCAGACCATTACGGTAAAGGACGTGCGCCGGGCCATCGCACGCATGTTCCCGGACGCGGGTCTGGACGCCGTTGTTGCCGTAACGCGGCCCGCGCCCGGGTTCCGGTGGCCCTGGGTGGCTCCAGTTATTCCCGCGGCGGCGCTGGAGGCCGAACTTGTTACATTACTGGACGATGCGTCCGGCGGCGCCCAGGCGGCCACCGAGGCCTTCGACGCGGACGCGTTTTTTACGCCGCCGTCCGGAGTAGGTGCGCCGGTCACGAGCCGGCGCCTGCCGCTGCCCAATGGTCTGGAGGCGCTCGAGCTCGCGCTGGGCAACGGGGGCACCGTGACCTTTGTGCGGACGGACTTTAAGGACGATGAAGTGGTTCTTTTTGGTTGTGCGGCGGGGGGCCTGTCCCAGCTCTGCGGGCGCGACACAAATAGTAAACTGGCTATGAGCGCACACTGCGGCGCAAGCCTCGCGGGCCGCTACGGCGCCGTCGGCGCGCCGCGGGCGGCGCTGGGCGACGCGCTGGGCGGACGGCGCGTCGCGCTCGGGGCGGACATCGACGCCTACCGGCGCATCGTCAGCGGCGACTGCACGGCCGACGAGGTGGAAACATTGTTCGGCCTCCTCGCGCGCCTCTTCGCCAACGCGCCGCACCGCAGCGAGGCCCAGGCCAAGACCTACGTGGACGCGTCGCGGGACGCCGTGCGGGAGCGGGAGCGCGACCCCGGCGCCCGCTTCGGGAGCAAGCGGGACGAGCTCGTCACGCAGGACCACCCCTTCTGGCGCCACTGGACGAACACGGACTTAGATGAGTTCGATCCACGAACCGCGTCGGACTTCTTCGACGCGGGCTACGCCTCGCCGGACGGATTCCACATCGCTGTGGTGGGGAGCCTCCCGGAGGACGAGACGCTCGCGGCGTTGGTGCAATCGTACTTGGCGCCCTTACCGAGCCGTGCAGCAGTGAGCGTGGCGCACCCGCGCGCGGGGGAGTTCGGCTTCGCCAAGGACGACGCGCCGATCACCGCGGAGGCGTGCCGCCCGCTGGGCGCCAGCTTCCCTTCCAAAGGGACGGAGGCCGTCGTGCGGGCGTCGACCGGCCTCGGCGAGACGGACGACGACCAGCAGCTCTCACGGGCGCAGAGCCGGTGGTCCTGGCCCGTGCGCATCGGCGCCGCGACCGGTAGGACGGACGACGAGCGGGCGGAGGAGCGCCTCGCGGAAAGCGTGCGCGTCGACGTGGCGGCGCGGTGCCTGCAGGTCCAGCTCACGGAGGCTCTACGGTTCGACGCCGCCGACGTTTATAGCGTGAGCGCGTACGTCGACTACCACACGGCCGATCCGTTGGTCGATGCGGTGCGACCCCTCGATGGCATCCTCGACGTCAGTTGCGGGCACCAGCCGGAACGCCACCAGGCGGTCGACGGCATGGTGCGCTCTGCGCTGGAAGCGGCCGCCAAGACGGGCCCCAAGAAGCGCGACCTCGATTCCGTGCTCGAGGCGCTGGCCAACGACCGCGCCGAGCGCCTGCGGACGAACAACCACTGGGCGGCGACCGTGTCCTCGACGTACCTCTCGCCGCGCTACCGCGGCGACGTCGGGGCGACGGTCGCGGAGACCTTTAGGGTGAACGAGCGCGTGCGGGCGGCGCTGGCGGGGCCCGAAGGTGTCGCAGCGGTAGGTGCGACTTTGACCCGCGCGCTGCCGACGTCGCTGGACCGGTGCGTGCGCGTGCGCTTGGCGCCGCCGCCGCCGTTCTTCCGGAGTCGCGCCGTGCTGGTCGCCGCCGCCGCGGCGGCCGTGGCGGCGGTGGCGATCGTGCGGTCGCGGCGGACGGCTGTTTGAAGGATGTTTCGCTTATAAGTTTATTTATTCGGTTATACTTAAATAGGGCCCTTACCCGATGCGCGGACATGCCCGATTATTTTCCGCAACCGGGTGAGGTCACTGAGCATATCACCCGTGACTGGATTTTTCGGGCCGAGGACCCGCCGCGCTTTCTCAACACTGTCGCCCAGCGTCTTCTCAGCATCTAAAAGGTCACCAGATTCTGCATGTCGGTTTGCTTGGAGGCCTGCCGGAACCGCGTGGCTGTATTTTGCGCAAAGCTTGAACGTAACATAATTTTCAGGCCCCACCACCGTCCGAGACACATCAATCGTTTCACGCAGCAAGGACCGCGCCTCGGCGAAGTCTTGATTTTTGATGAGCATGTCCGAGAGATTAAGAATCGTTTGTAAGTTTCGCTCGTCTTGCTTTCCGAACAAAGATACTTCCTGCGCATAGATTCTACGCTGCATGGCCAGCGCTTCGTCGTTCCGGTCGAGCTTTGACATCAAACTGGCGATATTGCCCTTGCTGGTTAGGAGAACACTCTCTTTGACCCCGAGACGCATTTGGGTAGAAAGGATTGACTCGAACACGTCTAGGAAATGGGCGAGCGCGGCGACCGCGCGCCCATCGTTTTTGACGTAGCGGACCATTATCTTCGAGGTCCGACGTCGGAACGGTTTTTGTTGCGACGCGGCGCGGCTTCTCCAGCGAGCCGGCGCGGCGTTGGAGGGCACTGAGCGCTCGCGTGTGGCTCCCGCCTCGCGCTTTGGTCCGGCCGCGCGCGCGCTGGCGCAGGGTGGCTTTTAAATGAATGAGAGGTTTGACCTCGTCGGGCCGGTTTTGGCGCGCCTGTCGCTCTGGCTCAAGGCAACCGTTAGAGTAGTCGCCAAGAGAGCGGCCACTTGATTGGCGTCTGAGGCCATACAAACTCGAAACCTGTCTAAATCTGAGGGCGCGGGTATTGAGGCCGGCCATTCGTCCTGCGCGTGCGGCGAGTGCTCCCGGTATCCTGACTATTACGAGGCGTCGTCTTGCTCCGCAAACCATGCGGTGCGGGTTTTGCGGTGCGGGTTTTGAATCCAACTATTCCTCTTAGAGTAAAGTGGTCCTGCGGGTGCCCCGGCTGCGGTTCCCACGAACGACCCGCGCCCGACCCGGGGTCTAGTAGGTTAGCGCGTGCGGGGCTACTAGCAATACTGAAACGATCGATGACATCCCAGCCGATTATCGTACGCACTGGCCGGTGAATTGAACCTCTAAGGCCACAAAACTGCAGTTCTGACAGCCTACAAGCTTCCAACCCAGTTTCGAGCTCCAGCAACGCGCCTGCGCACGCTCCGAGGCCATATAGCGCACGCGGCTCTCGCGCCTAAAATCCCGTAACGCGCGTGCCGCGCCAAACCAGCTGCCGCTGCAACGCGCCCAGGCCATAGCGCACACTAACCGGAAAACGCGGCCGCGCCGCGCCCGCGCAAACCAGCCACGCCCTTGCGCGCCGCCGCCGCCGCGCCGCGCACCACAACCATGGCCGGCACCTCCGCCCGCCTCGCGCGCCGCTCGCTCTCGCAGACCTTCTACCGCAAGCCCCTCCCGCGGCACCTCCCGGCCCTCTCCTCGCCGGCCGGGAGGCAGTTGTTTGGGGAAGCTCTGGCCGCGGGCGGCCTCAAGTCGTACTTCGCCCTGGCCGAGACGTATGAAACGCAAAGTGAACCGAGCTTCTGCGGCATCACTACGTTATCCATGTCCCTCAACGCGCTCGGCGTCGATCCCCGAAGGCGGTGGAAGGGCGTCTGGCGCTGGTACACGGACGCCATGCTGGAAAGTCACGTGCCCCTGGAGACCTTCGAGCGCGACGGCATGTCCTTCGACGAGTTCGCGGGTGTCGCGCGCTGGAACGGCGCGGAAGCGAGACCCGTGCGCGCGGGCGACTCAACCGTGGACGCGTTTCGAGAGGCGGTCAATAGTGCGTGCGTCGGCGAGGACGGGAGCGACGGCGAATTGGTGGACGGCGTCCTCGTGGCGTCGTACAACCGCGGCGTCCTCGGCCAGACGGGCGAGGGCCACTTCTCGCCCATCGCGGGCCTGGCGCCGACCTCGGACATGGTCCTGGTCATGGACACGGCGCGCTTCAAGTACCCGCCCCACTGGGTGCCCACGTCCCTACTGTGGCGGGCGATGGCCGACATCAACCCCTGGAACAACAAGAGCCGGGGGTTCGTGTCGTTGAAGACGTCGGAGATGCGCAAGGACGAGTGCCCCGCGAAGGTGTTGGCGTGGGCCCCTGACCATGCCGCTCCTCAATTGCCGCGGGTGCGGGCGCCCGTGGACATGGCGGACAAGCGCGTCGCCTACTCGTTCGGTTAACTAAGTCCTTGTTTTAAACGGGCTCGGCGGCGCGCGGGGCTCGTCGGTCGGGCACGGCGAGTTTTTACTTCTTCGTCGTCGCCCATTGGACCAGTACCCGACCGAACGATATCTCAGACAGCTGCATGTCGCGGAAACGCAAAAGCTCCATGCATCGTGATGAGAGACGGGTTTCGTGCCGACCGGTCCCACGTCTCGTTTGGGCCCGCTGCGTGCGCAATTGCGACGCAGAGAGCAGTCAGTGCCGTAGGAGTGCGTAGCTTTGCTGCGCCGCACCGCTGTGCGAATACCGTACGTGATCTCGCAGCGCAACAGCTGCAAAAACTGCACAGCGCTCGGGTGCCACAACGCTGCGTAAACGCGAGCGCAGCATCATCGTCGCTCGTTGGCGCACCACAGCACCAAAAGCAAATGCCAGCGCCGCCGGCGCGCCCGCAGCGCCGCCGCCGGCGGATCGTCGAGTCCGACGACGAGAGCGAGGAGGAGGTCACCTACGAGGTCGCGCCGAGCGTCGCACCGCCGCAGAAGAAGAGCCGGCCGCCGAAGCAGCGCCCGCCGCAGCGGCCGGCCAAGCGGCCCTGCGCGCCGCCGTAGCAGGGCGGCCGGGCGCCGGTCCTGCAGGAGAACGCGCGCCCGGCCCCGACCCGGCCGGCGGCGAAGCCGCGGCGGCGCGGCGCGGCGCCGACGCCGCGGGGGCCGCCGCCGCCGACGCCGCCCGAGTGGGACGTCGAGCCCGAGGACGAGGACGCGCTGCGGGCCGAGCGCGAGGCCCGGGAGGCGGAGAGCTTCGAGGCGAGCCAGGCGCGGGCCCCGACGACGAAACGTGGCAGCGCGGGCGGCGCCGCGCGCGTCGAGGAGACGACGTCCAGCTGCTTCAAGTGCGGCGGCGTCGGCCACTGCGCGCGCGACTGCCCGAAGAAGACGGACGGCGCGCGGCCGAGCGGCGGCGCGGGCGGCGTTGTGGCGCCACCCCCCACGCCGAAGCTCACGGCGGACCAGCGGGCCGTCGCCGCCTGGCGGCCGCCGGCCTGGGCCGCGGACCGGCACGGCAAGCTGGTCAGGGTGGTGGCCCACGCCGGCACGGGCAAGACGATGACGCTGACGGCGCTCGCGGCGAACCTGGCCGTGTCGGCCGCGCCGAAGGCGAGCGAGCAGCCCTGGCTCAAGCTGAGCTACTGGACCTTCAACCGGTCGGCCGCCCAGGACGCCACGGCACGGTTTGGCGGGCGGACCACAAGACACGGCGTCGACGCGCGGAGCATCAACTCGGCGTTACTGGCCTTCGTGCAGAAGGGCGAGCGCGACGCGGGGCGCGAGCGGCTGGAGTGCCCGACACGGTTGCCGCAGACCTTTGAGGTTCTAAGTCAGATGCTGGACGCGTTTGGTTTGGGCGACGTCGCCGAGGACCGGATCTCGTCCCAGAAATTGAAGGGTACGCATGAAGCGAAGACGAAGGCCAAGGATGCGTTACGACGGAGTCTGGCGCGGGCGGCCTGGCGCACGGTCGAGGACTTTTGCCGGTCCGCGGACGACGAGGTGAGGGAAACGCACGCGCCTAGGGACGTCGTGCGAGGCGACGACGCCTTTCGGGCGAAGCACGCCCCGCCGAGTGGCGCGTTGAAGCCCTACTGTTCAAGGTGGGCCAAGGTCTTGTATAAACGGGCCGCGGACCCCAATGGCATTTCTATAGCGTGCACGCAGGAGGTCATGCAGAAGGTGGCCCTGAAGAGACTGAGGGCGAACCCGGAGGAGAAGATGGGCTGGGGCTGGGGGGGCGGGCCCCCTCCGCACGTGCTGTTGCTGGACGAGGCGCAGGACCTCGACGAATGCATGCTGGCGGTCGTGGACATCCAGCGGAAGCGGGGCCCCACGGCGGTCGTGTTGGTGGGCGACCCAGCTCAGGCCCTGTACGGGTTCCGGGGCGCGTCGGCGGACGCGTTAAGAGACACGGCGCGGTTCGGAGAAGCCGACGCGGAGTTTGCTTTGGCGCGCAGTTTCCGGTTCGGGCCGGCTATTGCAAGCGAGGTCAATCGACTATTGGCGACGAAGCGACGGTACGACCGGACCTTTTCGTACACGCCCGTCGTGGGCTTGGGGCCCAAGAACAGTTCTGAGAAGGACTCGGTCGTGGCAAGCTGGGGTGAGGCGGGGCATCCACCCTACGCCTATATTTGTAGGTCGAACCGCGGCTGCGTCGACGCGGCCGCGTAGGTGTACGTTCTGGACGCGGACCGAGACGATGTGACCTTCGACCCGTTTAGTGAAGACGCGGCCATTTGTTTCGCGGGCGAGCGGGGCGCGCAGCTGCTGGCGAACCAGCTGCGGACGCTGGAGGACGTCGCGGCGTTAAAAGCGGGGCGTCCAGTCGAATCGAGGGGCGTGAAGAAGTGGACCAGCTTCCAGCATCTGGAGCGGGCCGTGCTCGAGGAGGACGCCGGCGACGGCAAGGGGAGTTTAGTCGAGCGGGCCGTGCGCGACGCCTTTGAATTGTGTCGGCGGTGGGGGCCCCGGGCGGGCACGCTCGCCGCCGCCTTACGACGGGCGGCGGCGCGCGGCGCGACGGAGGAGGGGCGCGAGCGGGCCGTGGTCTTCACGACCGCCCACAAGGCCAAGGGCGTGGAGTGGGACACGGTGGTGGTGCACGACGACTTTTCGCCCTTCTGCGACGACCTCGGCGACCCCGTGGCCTTCCTGCACGCGGAGGAAATTAACGCGTGGCACGTGGCCGTGACGCGCGCGATGCATTCGTTGTACATACCGCCGAAGCTCGACCCGCTCCGGGCGTGGTCCGAGCGCGCCGAGGCGGCGCCGGGGCGGCCGGGCGCGCCGGCGACACCGCGGCCGCGGGGCGGGCTCAGTCTGGCGGCCCTCATGGACGGCGGCGGCATGATGGGCGGCACGGTGTCGCTGGCGTCGCAGCGGTCCGTAGGGCGCGGGGCGGGCGGCTGGTGAGTAGGGCCACGTTGTAGTACTTCTAGTAATTATATATGCCTAACGAGCTGATCACCGGCGGCAAGTTGACATGCTACCTCGCCGCCGCGAGTCAACCGTGGCGCCGCCGCAAGAGTACAATAGGCTAGTTTAGGAGTTGGGGACAAGATGGAGAAGAAGACGGACGCGACACCACCCGATTAGACCTTGTCGGCGGCGCGCTTGGCGAGCTCCGAGTCCTCGCTGAAGACGCTCGCGTAGCTTACGACCGGCGTCGAGCTAGCCTCCAGGAGCTGGATCTAGTGCGAGCGCGCTACCACAGCGGCGTATAAACGCAGGGGCGCGGAGTCGCGGAATCGCGCGGAGCTTATGGAACAACAAATCAGGCTCAGTAACCGTTCTGGTGGGCTGGATGGCCTCTACCACTATCAAAGGGATGTAAACACACCTAACGAAGGGAAGTGTCTAGTAGAATTCTTTTCCCGCCCTCCGAGCGCGGGCTATCGGCTCCAGTT
>Ga0114994_10003999_pt1 | contig 10721 bp, 8 predicted proteins | sample ArcticOcean_MG_C_9_FD_87043 | JGI IMG/M metagenome (GOLD analysis project Ga0114994, IMG submission 87043) | Marine microbial communities from western Arctic Ocean - ArcticOcean_MG_CB2_152 | ecosystem: Environmental > Aquatic > Marine > Oceanic | place: Arctic Ocean: Canada Basin | collected... | reverse complement strand
GGGGGCGACCACCCATGGTGGCGCTCAACGCCGCGCGAATAAAAAATTACCTTTTTTGCCCCCCAATAAGCGCCCTATTGATCTCGTTGAACTGGTATCCACCCGAACGATGCTCAAAGAACTGCATGTCGCGTTTCATCATTAAAAGCACTCGACGGGTTTTTGAAATCCATTTTGCCCCAACTTTTGACCAAGGTCAAGCTGTCGCCAATCGACACCCGCGTTGCCATCAGCCGCACTCATCGCTGTGCATAAATACGGCAGCTGCACATTGCATTCTAGTATTTGCAGCTCACGATGCCGAGCAGAACAAGAGCAGCCCTGCTGCTTGCCAGCCCAGCCAGCGGTTTCTTAGCCGCACCAAAAATTGCCACCAGCACACGGCGTCACTTAGCCACGACGCCGGACGAGCTCTCCTTCGCCGCGCACTACAACTCGTACGACTACAACGCCGAGTCCGGGGGCATACAAGAGGACGACTGGCGCGGCCTAGCGTTGGCCGCGGGCGCGATGGAGGAGTCTGCCGAGAACTGGGCGGGGCTGTTCACGCCCTGGGACGCGTCGGCCGAGGCGGACGCCGAGAACTCGAGCCTCGAAAAGATTTACGCCGTCCAACGCGATCCTGTGAACCTCCCGCCGACGCCGCAGGAAAGCTGGGGCGGCCTCTTCTCGCCCTGGAAGAGCGACGACGACGACAGCCTCGACAAGATCTACGCCGTTCAGAGCGACCCCGTCGCCGACGTCGTGCCGCGCTATGAGCTCGGCTTCGAACCGGAGGAGGTGCCGCAGGCCGGCGTCGCGCCTTGGAACGTCATCCAAGCGTAAGTCTTTTGTGTGATGAGAGTATTCGCGCGTGGAACGCTATGCATGTTTTCGTGCGGGTTTATCTCGCGGGTTTTGTCAATTGCAAAAGACGGCGAGGCTCGCGTTGTGCAGCTTAACACACACACAGGGCACCTAAGCCCACCAACACATCTCTATAGTGACACCGCAAACTTATTGCTACTGCGAGACAACAAATTCTAGCAAGGTCAGCGGCGGCGAGCTCGCACTTCACAACAGCACTTCACTCAGCTCGAATTGCAACACTAAGATGGCGCTCACCCGGCGGAGACGCGCACAGCATGTCGTAGCAGCACTCCTCAGCGCGCAAGCGCTCCGGGCGCCCACGCCCGTGTCGAGACCACGGCGGCATATCAGCGCTGGCGCCGCGGCCGACCTCGCGCCGAGCGAAAAGGGCGTCGTCTGGGCGGCGCCCAAGGTCGTGACGATCGACCCCCTCGGCACGCTCGTGCGGCGCGCGGGGCCCGAGGGCCTGCTGTACCGGGACGCGCTGCTCGCGGCGACCGGGCTCATGCTGCCGCGGCCGGACATCTTCCAGGGCTTTTACGAGGCCGCCGTCGCACAAGCCCCGCCCCGCTTCGGCACGAACGATAAGGGCGCCGAGGACTGGTGGAGGAAGGTCACCAAAGCTACTTATGATGCGGTGCTCACGGCGCCCGACCAGGGCGTCGGCTACGACGCGGACGAGATGGAGCTCTACGAGAATGCCTTCGACGAGCTCTTCGCGAGTCTGCACGGCGACCTTACTTTAGGTGAAGACGCCTGGGTCGTAAGCCCGGACGCGCCGCGCTTGCTGTCCGCCTTGCGCGCGTGGCGCGACGGGCGGGGCGGCCCGCGCGTCGTCGCCGCCACGGACGGTTTTGATGATCGCTTGGAAACATTGCTAAGCAACGCCCTGGGCGAGGACTGCGTCGCGGCCACGTTCGACCACGTGATCACGGGCACGGGCCAGGCCTCGTGCTTCGACATCGTGTCGAGCACCATAGACGTGGCCGACGCGGCCTGCAAGCACGTCGCCGTGGAGGCGCCCGCGGCCTGCCCCTGGGTGACATTAGTCGTGGACCCGCGCGACTATGAGAACGAGCGCGCCGACGACGCGCGCGGGTCTTTATTAGATTTGCTGGACGACTGGGGCCTGGAGCGGGCCGAGGGCGACGACGTCGTCGTGACGTCGCGGACGTACTCGGTCTACGACGCGGAGTACCCCGGCTTCGACGGCGAGAACATGGACACCTGGCCCTGCGGGCCGCCGACGTCGCCCGAGACCCGCCCGCCCTTCGAGTTCCAGTCGGGCGCCGACAACCGAGGGACCTCGGCGCCCGCCGTTGGCGAGCGGGCCGTGTGGAGGCCGAAGGAGGAGTAGGCGCCGGTCGTCCCTCCGGCCTAAGAAGACGTTTATTAGCCGCGTTCAGGGCTCGCTGCCGACTGGCATCAAACATATTATTATGACACGCAGAGCTTGCACACGAGCTCGTCCTTGTAGTACGTTACCGTCAACGGCGGGGGGCAGCGGGCCGCGGCGGCGAGGCGCGCCTTCGCATTCGCGGCGACCACGGCCAGGTGTTTCAGGTCGACTGTGACGGTGTCGTTCGTCTTCTTTGCCTCCCCGGCCGATGGGTGCGGCGGTCGTACTGACCGCACGTGTTCGAGGATCACGCCGGTGCCGCTCAGGTAGTGGCTGGCGCTGCCGTAGATGAATTTCTGCCCGTTCCAGAGGTCCCACGGCATTATCTCGAAGACGATCGTGTTCGCCGGCGCCTGTGTGGAACTCACGCAATCGAGGAGACGTCGCGTCGATGGTGTGAGGTCGACGCGATAAGGCGCCGCGAAATTCTAATATCCACCCTGGCCGGGCGAAGAGTGCCGTGACCAGGTGCGCGCCGTGGCTCGTCAGGACGGCCGTGGCGCCGTCGAACGTGGCTAGCTGTTCGCAGAATGGCACCTCGCCCCCGGCCGTCGTCCGCTTCACCGCCTTCACTGCGCCCGCGTTCGTAGTCTTCACCTTCGTTTTCCGGTTTATCGTGTACCGTCCGCCCTTCGGGAGAGCGAGGTCGAAACAGAGACCGGGCGTCACGCGTCCTGAGACCGCGGTCACGCCGAGGAGCACTAAGAGGCCGGGCGTCACGCGTCCCGCCGCCGGGGTCACGGCGCCGAGGAGCACTAACCAATGCCGAGTCATTGCCGAGTCAATGCCGACCACCAGTCTGGTGAATCAGTGGTGATAACCACAGCGATGGTTACCACAGCGTCGACTTTCGATGAAACGACGACGTCAGGTCGAATCGTAGGCCACGCGTAGCAAGACGCAACCTAGGGTAGCTCGAAACTTTAGAGGTATTGCTGAGCCAGAGAAAACCCGTCACACTCAGTCCAAAGCACCAGGACTCCTCGCCGGCGGATGGTCGTCCGGCGACGCGGTGCCAGACGTGCTCAGTGCGTGCGGGTTCCTGTTCTCAGAGCGAGTTCAAAGAGTGTCAGTCAAGAGCGGACCCAAACGCCGCCACACATGCACTCTTGACACGTCCGCCAGCAGCCGTTGCGAAACGCGTCGCACTAAGGGCAGCATCAGCAGCCGGTGCGAACGCGTCGCAACAAGGGCAGCATCACCAGCCGCTGCGAAACGCGTCCAAGGGCAGCATGGGTCTCGTCCACGCCCAGAAGCTCCTGAGCTACTGGTTCATTAGTGTGGGCTCCCTGGCCATGCAGTACAGCTTCAGCATCATCTTCGTCGATTTGTTGGAGGCGTTTAAACAATCGCGCGCGGCGACGGCGGCCGTGGGGAGCCTGTGCTGCGGCCTGATGGACGTCCTGGGCGTGGCAAGTGGGGCCTTGATCGCAACATATGGAGAGCGCCGCTGCGGCGCCATGGGCGCGGTCCTCAGTTTGGTGGGTTTATTGGCCTCGAGCCAATGCTATGCCCTGTGGCAGCTCTACGTCACCTACGGTGTTGTGTTGGGCGTCGGCCAGTCGCTGGCCCTCTACAGCGGCATCATCGCCTGCAACAAGTGGTTCCCCGACCACACCGCGCTGGCGTCCGCTATTGCAAACACCGGCGCGGGCCTGGGGCCCTTCGCGCTCCCCTTCCTCTGGCGCGCGCTCAAAGCGGAGGCGGGCGGCTGGCGCGGCGCGCTGGCTTGTCTGGGCGCGATCGTGTTCGCGGTGTTGCTCACTGGCGCGGCCGGCCTCGCGCCGCCACCAGTTGTGAAGCGCATTTCTACCGAAAAACGCGCGGTCACCTCAATCCCGGGCGTCCGGCGCCTCATGCGCAGTACGTTCGTGTTCGGCTTTGGCTTCTGGATCCCCGCCGTGCACCTCGTGCGCTACGGCCTGGACCGGGACCTCTCGCCGCGGCGCGCGGAGGGGCTCCTCCTCTACCTGGGCATGGGCGCCCTGACGATGCGGGTGCCCGTGGGCGCCGCCGCGGACCGCCTCGGGCGGAGTCGCGTGTATACAACCGTCTGCCTCGTCTACGCGGGGACGCTGGCCGGGACGCCCGCGTGGCAGCGCTCCTACGCGGGGCTCGCCGTCTTTTCGTTGCTCTGCGGGTCCTGCATCGGGTCGCTGCTCTCGCTGAGCCCGGCGCTCGTCGTCGACGTCCGGGAGGTCGCGGGCGACCCCGACGCCCTCGCCCGTGCCTCGGGCCTCATCTGCTCGTGCCTGGGCTACGGCGGGGCGCTCGGGCCCGTGATCGCCGGCGTGCTCTGCGATGCCTACGGCACGTACGTACCGGGAATGATGTTCGGCGCCGGCGCGCTCGCGCTCGCCGCCGTACTCGTCCACGTCGAGCCGGCACCGCGACCGCTCGACGTCGCCGCCCAGAGCGATGTGATTTAATTATGTTGTCTTACGACTAGTCCCCCAGCAAAACGCGCTTCCCCTCGTCGTCGAGCGGCCGCTGCAGCCACTGCGCCGCGTCCTCGACGGGGTCGTACGTGACTTCCAAAACGGCGTCCTCCGGCGTGTCGCGGGGCCCGGCCTGCAGGCTCCGGGGCTTGTGGCGCTCGCTCAGCACCGCGGGCCGCTCGATGATGGCGCCCGAGCGCACCGCGACGCGCACGCGCGTACCGTCGTCCAGGAAGCGCCGCGCGACGCGCGTCGGCAGATTGGTCACGGGGCAGACCAGGTTCACGTTCGAGTAGTGGATGCTCCGGGGCGCCTTGGTCGGCGACTTGACCTTGTCCTCGTCGCCCTTGGCGTAGAGCATGCGCTCGCCCACGTTCACGTCCTCGATGATGAGCCTATTCGTGTCTCGCAGCACCTTTTGCACGACGCCGGACTGGCCCCGGTGGCGGCCGTTCACGACCACGACCTTGTCGCCCCGCAGGATGTTCCAGCGGAGGATCGGCGCGGGTTGCTTCGTCCGCTTGGGCCGCGCCCAGGGGTAGCTCCGCAGGGGCTTCTGCTCGAGGAAGGAGGCGAGGCGCGAGGCGCGCGCGGCCATGCTGCACTCAGTGACACAATGCTGCAAAAGCTAGCGCTGCGGCGCGTTGCAAATAGCAGGTCAGCGCGGCCGGCGCCGTTGAACTGTGCACTTACGGTGTAACGATATGTGCTCTATCTCGCAAGAGCAGGCCTGTGCCGTGTCTTTTTCAAGCCTGAGTTGCGAGACGAAACCCGCACTTATTATTAGGATGCGCGCATCTTCCCCTTAACGCACCGAGACGTCTCGTGCTTCATCCACCGCGTCCCAAACCACCGAACTGCCGCTTGCGTCCCCCTTCGATTTTCAAGCTTTTGCAGCATTTGAGCGGCCCAACCTCTCAAAATCAAGCCATAAACACGCGGCAGTGCTGCACCAGCCAGCCGAGCACTCGGCAAAAGTTGACTGCAACCACCACTGCTCAAAAGCGCCAAGCCGCAGAGCTCTGGGAGGCACTGCCGGCCGTCGCAGCATGGCGGCCCAGACGCACACGGGCACCAACGGCAAGACCAATAAAGCCATCCCCCTCATCCTAGAAAATGAAGGACGGTATGAGGTGAGCGACGCGGCCGTGGCCATGCTTAGTGCATTACCGGCGCCGATCGCCGTCGTGAGCATCGCGGGCTTGTGGCGCACCGGTAAATCGTACTTGTTGAACCAGCTGAGCGGCGCGACGTGTGATAATGCCAAGACCGGGTTCTCAGTTGGTGCGTCGGTCAACGCCTGCACCAAAGGGCTGTGGCTGTGGGGCGAACCCGTGAAATTAGCGGACGGCCTGACCGTGCTGTTTGTGGACACCGAAGGCTTAGGATCTACTTCTAGAACACAAACGGAGGACTCGCAGATCTTTTCCTTAGCTTTGCTCCTGTCCTCCCTCTTCGTGTGGAACTCAAGAGGCGTAATTGACGGGAATGCGCTCGAAGATTTCGCTCTAGTGGTCAATTTGACGAAGCACATCCACGTCCGGTCCAAGGCGGCGGACAAAGCTTTAGCATCGCATAACGAAGAAGACAAGCAGTTTGTTGGAGGGCAGTCCGGCTTATCCGCGGGGGCCTCCGCCGGCGCGTCGGCCGCGGGCCACGAGCTGGACGAGCTCGCCCAGCACTTCCCGGGCTTCTTGTGGGTCGTCCGGGACTTCACTTTGAAGTTAGAAGATAACGGGCGCCGAATCAACGACCGCCAGTATTTGGAAAACGCGTTGAAGCCCCAGCGGAGCTTCACGTCCGAAGCGGCTTCTAGGAATCAAATTAGAACGTTGCTCGGTTCCTTCTTCCGGGAGCGGGACTGCGTCACGTTGGTGCGGCCGGCGGAAGACGAGTCGACGCTTAAAAAATTAAGCGAGGTGCCGCTCGAAATGCTGCGGCCCGAGTTCCAGAAGGGTTTGGCGAACTTGAAGGATAAAGTTTATGCGCAAACGAGAGCGAAGAGCGTGAACGGCCGGGCTTTGTCGGGCGCCATGCTCGCCACATTAGCCAAAACGTATTGTGATTCCCTAAACGCGGGCGGGGTGCCTACCATATCTACCGCGTGGGATCGCGTATTGCAGAGTCAGGCCGCGGAGGCCGTCGGGAAATGTTTAGAAGACTACGACCGGGCGTGCTGTGCGACGCACGGTTTACCTTCAGTTGACGTGTTAGCGTCCAAAGCATTGGACGAGGACGCCATTGACGCCCTCATCACCGCGTCGCAACTCCCGACGGCCGAAGGGGACATACGCACGGAACACCAGAACCGCGTCGCGAACTGTGAGAGGAGATACGCCAAAGCCGTTTGGGCCGACTCGAGCCAGAACCCCGAGCAGGACCAGCTCAATGTTTTGGACTACGCCTTGGATGCAAGGCTCGCACGGTTCTTGGAGATCAACGGTCGAGCGAGTCAACAGCACTGCGAAAATATCGCGGAGACCGTGTCCAAAAACTTCGAGACGACCCTCAATGAATTACTGCCCACGCCGGACCGGCCGGCGGGCCAGGCCTACGGCGAGGTAGTGAGAGCAGAGGTGCACGTGGATAGAAAGGCGTACACGCGCGACCTCGACGCGCGGCGGACGTTTCTCGAGAAATGGCGGCCCGCGTGCGACGACGCCTCGACACGCTACTTCGACGAGGCGCGCGGCCCCCGGGCGGGCGACGTCTACTGCGCGCACGTGGCGCCGCGCTTACTGGCGACGGTGGCGGCCTGGGCGACGACGTTGGGCGTCGAGCACCGCGCGGTCCAGAAGCTGGCGCGGAGCGACGCCGCACGCGCGGAGGAGGCCGCCCAGGAGGCCCGCGGGCGTTTGAAAGCTTCCAAGACCGCGGCCGCGCGGGAGCGCGACGCCCTGGACCGGGCCGCGGACGCCGCGGAAATTGAAGGGACTTCCGCCTTACAAGCTTTGGAGCGGCTGGCCGCGGGACGGAGGGAGGAGGTGAGTCGCCACGAAGCGTCACAGCGGAGATTGGAGGAGGCCTTCCAGTACGCGTCCTCGTGCCTGGACGGCCAGTGCGACGCCGTGAACGCGATCGGGGACGGGGCCAAGGAAGGCCTGAACGTCGTCCGGGAGAAGTCCAAGCACGCCATCGAGGACTCGGCGAACGCCGCGTCGGACCACGATGCGGACGGGACGTGGGACGCGCACGACCTGGGCTTCGAGCGGGACGAGCTGGCGGAGTTCGCGCCGTTGCGGCTCGACGCGTTGCGGGATCGCATCGCCGAGGACGAGAAGGAGCTGGAGCTCATGCACGAGCACGCCGCGTTGACGATCGAGCACGCCAAGGTGAAGAAGATGTTGTTGGCCGACAAGGACCACGAACTCCGGGAGTACGAGTACCAGTGGGGCGTCGCCAAGGCGAACGTGGCCGCGTCCGAGGGGGAGCTCATGGTCGTCGAGGAGGAGGTGGCGGTGCTGCGGGGCCTGGTCCTGCAGATGCACAAGCACCTGGCGGACGCGTCGCGGTCCGGGCGGTTTCCGGCCGACGTCGCGAGGGGCCTGCCGCGGGACCAAAGTGACCTCCTGGAGCAGCTCCTGGACGGGCGCTAGTTTTGGCTAATACATATTTACACGTTTAAACGTTGCCGAGCTCAAGCACGACGCCACCGCCCGGTGCCTCGGCCGGGAACTGGGGCGCCGCGCCGAACTTCGCCTCGTGGAGCGCGGCGTAGGGCGCGTGCAGCTCGGCAATGGCGTAGACGTCGAGGTAGCAGTCCTGGCCGAAGTCCCACACCGACAGGCCCGAGAGCGACACCGCGACCAAGTGGCCGCGCTCCTCCGCGTGCGTCTTCGCGCAGCCGTTTTTATACCTCGAGCAGAGCGGCGCGTGGCACTGGAGGCAGATCCAGACTTCATCCTCGAAGCACCTGGCACAGACCGCCGACAAGGCCTTGGCGCCGTCCAGCGGAGCGTCGGAAATGCAGTCGAGGTGCGGCGTGCTCGTCTTCGGATAGACTTGGAAGCCGCCGCCCTCGGAGATCGCGGCGAGTTCTTCCTCGTAGAGCGTAGCCATTTCTTTCACGAGCAGTATATGAGCGATGCCCGTAGGCTCCACCCACAGCAGTAACTCGTCCGTCTGCCCTCTGCACAAAAACGGCTTGCTCGCGACCACCACGGCCGCACGGCTCAAACCCTGTTGATCAGGGCTTGCTGGAGGGTCCCCCAAGTATATCCCAATCGCTTAACCCGCAGCAACATGCAGCACCTCCGGCAGGACGTTTAAAGTCTAAAGCCACAAGGTTTAGACGGGTTTCTTCTCAAAGTCCGCGATCGACCGCTGTTGCAAGTTTCTCGCTGTGCTGCTGCTTCACTGGAAGCACTGCTGCAACCATCTCGCTGTGCATGCGACGTATCCTCAACGCAGTATTGCCGCTCACCGCTGCTTTTGCACCCTCACGCCATCGCGCCATGTCCTCACTCTCGGCGACCATCGGCACCCACTCCGGCGCCTTCCAGGCCGACGAGGCCCTCGGCGTCTGGCTCCTGCGGCAGCTGACGCAGTACGCCAACGCGCCGCTGACCCGCTCCCGCGACCAAGCGACGCTTGATGCCCTAACGATCGTCATCGACGTGGGCGGGACGTACGACCATGGTAAACTGAGGTACGACCACCACCAGCGCGGCTTCTTCGAGACCATCGACGGCAAGGTCGGCGAGGCCCAAGGGCCGGAGCAGGCGACGGGCCGCTTCAAGACCAAGCTCTCCGCCTCAGGGTTGGTCTACAAGCATTACGGGCGGCAGATCATCAAGGTGCTGCACCCAAAGCTCGAAGCCAGCGCTCTGGAGTGGTGCTACGCGCAGCACTACAAATCCTTCATGGAGGCGTTGGACGCCATCGACAACGGCATCGAGATCGCGCCCGAGACGTTGTACAGCGACGGTTCTTCTTTACCGGCGCGCGTGCACCGCTTGAACAGACCCTGGAATGGGCCGCCCGACGTCGAGCAGAGCGACGAGAATTCGAGGTTCGAGGGGGCCGTCATGCTCTGCGGAGTAGAATTCGGGGACGCCCTGGCGCACACGATCAGCGTCGAGTGGCCGGCGCGCGCGCTCGTGGCCAAGGCGGTCGAGGGATGCGGTGCCGTAGACGCGTCGCTGAAGATCATCGCCCTGGAGTCGGGCGGCTGCCCCTGGCGCACGCACCTCTACGAACTGGAGAGGGAGGCGGGTGTCGGCGACCGCACGAAGTTCGTCTCGTATCCGGACGGCCGGGGCCTGTGGCGCGTGCAGGCCGTCACGGTCGAGGGGACGCTGTTCCAGAACCGGCTCTCGTTACCGGAGCCGTGGCGCGGGCTGCGCGGCGAGAAGCTGGACGCGGTCGCGGGCCTCACGGGGTGCGGCTTCTGCCACGCCACGGGCTTTATCGGCGGGCACGAGACGCGCGAGGGCGCGCTGGCCATGGCGCGGAAGGCGCTGGCGGTCTAACTCTCTTATCGTTTTTTAGGAGATACGCCGTGGTTGTCGCGGCGATGGCGTAGGTAGGGCTCTAGGGGCTTGAACGAGCTTTGTCGCGCGGGTTTCTCACAGGCTTTACCGACGCGACTTTTGACGAGGAATGTTCGAGTACTTGTGGACGCCTGGCGTTGACGGAGCAACCGAGCACTACAGAGCCCGCGCCTCGCGTTTTATCCCGTACTTGAATACTACGCAGTGACTGTAAGTCCGACAGACAGTCACAGACTCAGCCCTGTCAGCAGCCTCAGCTGGAGCCATGCACAGGCTCCTCTATGCTGTCGCGGCCTCGCTTGTCGCCGTCGAGTCGTCTCCCCCACGTCTGATGGCCATGTTCGGCGCCGAAGGGCCTGACGAAGGGAAAAGTAAGGAGACGACGACGACGCGCGCCCCGCAGCGGCGCGGAGTCGTTAACGATGCGCCGCCTGCCCCGTACCGTTAACGGTACGGGTCACACAGGTCCTAGTAGGTTTTGCGCCACTAGCCCCTAGTGTGTTTTGCGCCGCTCGCCAGAACGCTGTTCTTCGCCGCTCGCCT
>Ga0114994_10003998_pt1 | contig 10723 bp, 14 predicted proteins | sample ArcticOcean_MG_C_9_FD_87043 | JGI IMG/M metagenome (GOLD analysis project Ga0114994, IMG submission 87043) | Marine microbial communities from western Arctic Ocean - ArcticOcean_MG_CB2_152 | ecosystem: Environmental > Aquatic > Marine > Oceanic | place: Arctic Ocean: Canada Basin | collected... | reverse complement strand
TATTCCATATATAAAAAATAAAAACTTAAAATCAAATATTGAGCATGAAGCAACAACATCAAAAATTAGCGATGACCAGTTATTTTATTGTAATCAAAGAGGTTTAAATCAAGAAGAGGCTATAGGTTTAATAGTCAATGGTTTTTGCAAAGAAGTGCTTCAACAACTTCCAATGGAATTTGCAGTAGAGGCACAAAAGCTAGTAGGAATTAGTTTGGAAGGAAGTGTAGGATAAATGTTAAAAATTAAAGACTTAAAAGCAAATATAGACAATAAAGATATTTTAAAAGGATTAAATCTTGAAATTAAACCTGGAGAAGTTCATGCACTTATGGGCCCAAACGGATCTGGAAAAAGTACACTCTCTAATGTTTTGTCAGGAAAAAAAGGCTATGAAATAAGTGGCGAGGTCATATTCGAAGAAAAAAATTTACTAGAATTAGAGATTGAGGAAAGAGCACATAAAGGAATATTTTTAGCTTTTCAATATCCATTAGAAATTCCAGGTGTTAATACAAATATTTTTTTGAAATCATCTTTAAATGCAATTAAAAAATCTAGAGGAGAAAAAGAACTAGATGCAATAGAGTTTTTAAAACTAGTTAAACAAAAAGCATTAGATTTAAAATTTGATGAAAAAATTTTAAGTAGACAGCTTAATGTTGGATTTTCAGGTGGAGAAAAAAAGAAAAACGAGATATTACAAATGTCTATATTAAATCCTAAGTTGTCTATTTTAGATGAAACAGATTCTGGTCTTGATATTGATGCTTTAAAAATTGTTTCAGAAGGTGTAAACGAGTTGAGAAATCAGGATAATTCATTTTTAATCATCACTCATTACCAAAGGTTGCTAAATTATATAAAACCTGACTTTGTTCACGTTTTGATTGATGGAAAAATAGTTAAATCTGGAGGGTCAGAGTTAGCTTTAGAACTTGAAAACAAAGGGTATGAAAGTTTTAATTAAATGGAAGAGCAAGTAAAAAATGATTTAATTGATATTATAAAAAATTTATCTCCTTTAGAAAAAGAAGAGGATATTAAAGAAAGAAAACATCATCTTATAGAATTTCTCAAAACTGGGTTTCCAAATAAAAGAATGGAAGACTGGAAGTTTTCAGACTTAAGACAAATAATTTCTTCAAACATAAAAGAACTTAAATTCTTCGATAATAATTTAGATAATGCTGAATATGATCAATCAAATATTTTAAACTTTGAACATAATAAGATTATTTTTACTAATGGTTTAGTATCTAAAATTGACTTTTGCCATGAAGAAAAGGCTAGATTTGAAGTTATGCACAACATTACAGAAACAAATACAAAAAAAATTTCTCGTTTACATCATGGTAATGAGTTTGCAAATACATATGTAGATGGAAGATCTTATGAAACAGAAGAAAAAAACCTCTAATATTATTGAATAATGGACTTAAGTTCACTCATATCAGATTACAGGTTAAGAAAAATTATGAATTCAAAAAACCTTTGGTTGTATACAATTTTACAAATCAAAAACTTAAATCAACAGCTATCAATTTAAGATTTGATCTTGAATTAAAAGAAAATAGTTTCTTAAAAATGATTAATTTATTTAATGATGACTCTGATAATAATTTTATAAACATTAATCACCAATACAAAATATGTGACAATGCGGTACTAAAAAATTATAAAATAGATCATAAAAATAATTCAAATATAAAATATTTTTACAATCATATTGATTTAGGGAAAAATAGCATTGCAGAAAACTTTATTTTTTCAACAGGGTCAAAATTTTTAAAAAATGAAATTAATTGTAATTTAAATGATGAATATAGTTCTGCATTTATTAATGGAATTTTAAATTTAAAAGAATCTAAACATCATGAAATAAAAACAAATATTAATCACAGAGCAGCAAATACTAAGAGTTATCAATTAGTTAAGAGCGTATTAAATGATAATTCAAAAGGAGTTTACCAAGGAAAAATTTATGTAAGCAGAAATGCTCAAAAAACTGATGGATATCAGCTTAGTAAAGCTTTGCTACTCAGTGAAAATACTGAATTTGATGCAAAGCCAGAGTTAGAAATCTATGCTGATGATGTTAAATGTTCTCATGGATCTACTTCAGGTAATTTGAATGAAGATGCAATATTTTATCTTATGTCTAGAGGTTTAAATTATAAACAATCTAGGGAGCTTTTAATTAATGGTTTTTTATTAGATGTTGTTGAGAAAATAGCGGATCCAGAAATCAAAGATTTAATTAAAAGCGTAATGGGAATTAAAGAATGAATATAGATAATGTAAAAAAAGAATTTCCAATTTTTAATAACAAAGTCCATAATAATGACCTTGTATACTTAGATAGTGCAAACTCGTCACAAAAACCACAATCAGTTATAGATAGAGTAAATGATTTTTATAGTAAAGAGTTTTCAAATGTTGGTAGAAGTGTCCACTACTTAGCTGTAGCTGCAACTAATCTTTATGAGACAACAAGATCTTCTGTACAAAAATACATCAATGCAAAAGATAAAAATGAAATTGTCTTTACAAAAGGAGCTACAGAAGCAATTAATTTAGTTGCTAATACTTTTAGTCAAAAACATTTAAAAGAAGGAGATGAAATTCTTATAACTGAACTAGAACATCATTCAAATTATGTGCCGTGGCACTTCTTAAGAAAATCCAAAGGAATTAAAATTGAGTTTGCCGAAGTTAATAGTGACGGTGAAATTACCGTTGAAAGTATTGAAAAGAAAATCACACCAAGAACTAAATTAATTGGAATTACACATTTATCAAATGTTACAGGTGCAATTTTACCAATTAAAGAGATAATAGAACTTGCTCATTCAAAAAGAATAGCAGTTTTAGTAGATGGATGCCAAGGAGCACCTCATTTAAAATTAGATATGCAGGATTTAGATTGTGATTTCTATGCTATTTCTTGTCATAAAATGTATGGCCCAACAGGATTAGGAATACTCTATGCAAAAAAAAAATGGTTAGAAGAACTACCTCCATACCAAGGTGGAGGAGGTATGATCAAAGAAGTTAAAAAAGATAGTGTTTCATATGGAGATTTACCTAACAAGTATGAAGCAGGTACAATGGCAACAGCACAAGTCATTGCATTCAATCAATCTATAAAATTTTTAGAAAAAATTGGAATAGAAAATATAATTAAGCATGAACAAGAATTAATTGAATATGGTCAAGAAATATTAAGAAAAAATAATTCTGTTAAATTAATAGGTAATCCAAAAAATAAAGGTGCTGTTCTATCTTTTACTATAGAAGGAGTTCATCCACACGATATCGCAACAATACTAGATGAAGATGGAGTTGCGATAAGAGCTGGACATCATTGTTGTCAAATACTTCATGATAAATTAGGAATATCAGCAACGGCTCGAGCATCTTTAGGTGTTTACAATACAAGAGAAGATTTAGACCAACTTAATTCATCAATTAATAATTGTAAAAAAATTTTTAATTTATAATGAATATTAAAGAACTTTATCAAGAAATTATTTTGGAGCATGGAAAAAATCCAAGAAATCTAAGAAAAACAGATAATTTTAACAAAGATGCAAAAGGTAACAATCCCTTGTGTGGCGACAATGTTCATATTTATTTAAAACTTGATGAAAAAAAAAAAGTAGAAGATATATCGTTTGAGGGTAGTGGCTGTGCAATTTCAATGGCCTCAGCTTCAATTATGACAGATTTAATAAAAGGAAAAGAAGAAAATGAAGTTAAAGAAATTGTAAATGATTTTTTAGGAATGATTAAAGAAAACCCAGAATTAAAATCAAAAAATTTAAAAGAAGATGAAAAAACTAAATTAATGTGTTTGTCTGGTGTTAAGCAATATCCAATGAGAGTCAAATGTGCAACATTATCATGGCATACGTTAATATCTGCTATTGACAATAGTCAAGAAGAAATTAATACTGAAAAATTAAATTAGTTATGACATTAAAAGAAAAAATAATTGAAGAAATAAGAAAAATTTATGACCCTGAACTTCCAGTAAATATTTATGAACTAGGTCTGATTTATGACATTAAAGTAGAAAATACTGATACTGCTAAAGTAAAAATGACACTAACTACTCCTAATTGTCCTGTTGCTGAAAGTTTACCTAAAGAAGTAAAAGATAGTATAATGCAGGTAGAGGGAATTGAAAAAGTTGATCTTGATTTAGTTTGGGATCCACCCTGGAATAAGGATATGATGTCGGAAGCCGCAAAATTGGAATTAAATATATAATGAATCAAATAATAAAATTGAGTGATAACGCTGCTAATCGTATTAAAGAAATAATTTCTGATAAAGAGTTTAATTCTATCGGTGTAAGAGTAGCAGTTAAATCCGGTGGATGTGCTGGCATGTCTTACGTTATGGAATATGCAAAAGAAATTAATCCAAATGATGAAATTATTGAAGATAAAGGTGTTAAGGTTTTTATAGACGCTGCTGCAGTTATGTACCTTCTTGGAACTGAAATGGATTATAAAAAAGAAGAGTTTTCATCTTCTTTTGTATTCAATAATCCCAATGAATCTGAGCGTTGTGGCTGCGGAGAGTCCTTTAAGGTATAACCACGCATTTTTAGCATATCTGTATTGCATAATTTGCATATCTAGTGTATAAGGCACACATGAATAAGTTTGAATTTAAAAACCTAGTTAAAATTTTAGAAAAATCTTTGAAAGAAAGATCTTTTTTTAAGAGTCTTCGTAAAGAAGTAAACACTGGTGCAAATGGTACTCAGGATTACGTTGTTAAAAAAGGAATTAACAAAGATACAATTGCTACAACTAGACAGTAATTATGTCTAACTGCTATAATACATTTCAAACTCTATAGGATGAGGGGCGTGTTCGAATTTATGTATCTCTTCAAATTTTAATGCGATGTAAGCATCAATTTGATCATCAGTGAATACATTACCTTGAGTTAAAAACTCTCTGTCTTTATCAAGACTCTCCATAGCTTCTCTTAAAGATCCACAAACAGTAGGAATATTTTTTACTTCATCTGCAGGTAATTCATAAAGATCTTTATCAAAAGATTTACCTGGGTTAATTTTTTTTTTAATTCCATCAAGACCAGCCATAAGCATAGCTGCAAAAGTTAAATAAGGGTTTCCGGCTGCATCAGGGAATCTAATTTCACATCTTGCTCCTTTTTTATTTAATGTAATTGGAATACGACAAGAAGCTGATCTATTTCTTGCTGAATAAGCCAACAATACTGGGGCTTCGAATCCTGGTATTAATCTTTTATAACTATTCGTAGTAGAGTTTGCAAAAGCATTAATAGCTTTTGCATGTTTTAAAATACCACCAATGTAATGTAATGCAGTTTGAGAAAGTCCAGCATATGCATCACCCGAAAATACTGGCTTACTACCTTTCCAAATAGATTGGTGAATATGCATACCAGAACCATTATCACCAGCAACAGGTTTAGGCATAAAAGTTGCAGTCTTACCAAATGAGTGAGTTACCATTTGTACGACATATTTATATAATTGCACGTTATCTGCTTGATCAACTAGAGTTCCAAAATACATACCAAGCTCATGCTGACTTGGTGCTACTTCGTGGTGATGTTTTTCAACTTTAACACCAATATCTCTTAAGTTTTTTAAATATTCACTTCTCATGTCTTGTTCACTATCAACTGGAGGGACTGGAAAATACCCGCCTTTTACTGGAGGTCTGTGACCCATATTTCCATTTTGATATTCTGTACCAGAGTTATACGGACCTTCTTTACTATCAATTTTAAATCCACACTCGTTCATGTCATTTTTAATTCTAACATCGTCAAATACAAAAAACTCTGGCTCTGGACCAAAGAATGCTTTGTCACCAATTCCTGTTTTTTTTAAATAAGCTTCTGCTTTTTTTGCAATACCTCTTGGATCTCGTTCATAAGGAGTTTTTTTTACTGCATCTAAGATATCACAAAATAAAACCAAAGTGTTATGAGAAGTAAAAGGATCCATAAACATTCTACTTAGATCTGGTTTTAAAATCATGTCAGATTCATTAATAGCTTTCCAGCCTGCAATAGAAGATCCATCAAAGAAAACACCATCATTTATCATTTCTTCATCAATAATAGTTACATCTATAGTTAGGTGTTGAAGTTTTCCTCTTGGATCTGTAAACCTTAAATCAACAAATTCTGCTTCTTTTTCTTTTATAAATTTTAAAACATTCTTGGCGCTCATTTTTTTTCTCCTATTTAAAATTTGTTATGCTGTATTATCAAAAAAATGTTAATTAATATTGCTTATTTATCAAATATCACCTATGCATTTTTAACATGTGTATTAGATTGTAAAAAGTAAAATTATCAATCAATTGTTAGTTGAATAATGAGTTTATTAGAGAAGGAAGCAGTTAAAAGAGCTGAAAAAGCCCTTAAAGATTTTAACCAATCATTAAGTGTAATTATTTTAGATACAACTGCCAGAACAGCTAGAGATGCAGCTTATTCTTTAAAATGTGAAGTTGGTGCAATAGTTAAAAGTTTATTATTTAGAACTGAAAATTTATTCGTTTTATGTTTAGTTGCAGGGGACAAAAGGTGTTCTTTAAGTAAATTAAAAAAAATACTAAGTAAAAAAGATGTTTCTATGGCATCACCAGAAGAGGTTAAAAATCAAACTGGATATACAATAGGCGGTGTTTCACCAGTAGGACATTTAAATCCAGTACAAATTTTAATAGATAATTCACTAGAAAAATTTAACGATCTATACGCAGCAGCGGGTCATCCAAACTGTGTTTTTAAGATAGACTTTAAAAACCTTCAAAAAATTACAAATGGTGAGATTAGAGAACTAACAGAATGAAACAGCCAAAGTTAATTGATTATATATTGCTAATTATATTATCATTAATATGGGCATCTGCTTTTTTTAATATTAAAATTGCAACTTATTCTTTTGGCCCAGTAACGATTGCTTTTTTAAGAGTTTTTTTTGGAACCATTCCAGTATTATTATTGTGTTCATACAAAAAAATTAAGATAGAAGCTTTTTCAAAAGATTGGCATTGGTTTGCAATGATAGGCTTTATCAATTTAGTTGTGCCATTTTTTTTAATAGCTTATGGAATAAAATCAGTTCAAAGTAATTTGGCTGCAATTTTAATGTCTACTACCCCATTAAGCTCTACTTTATTAGGTCACTTTTTTACAAAAAATGAAAAATTTGACTTTAAAAGAACATTCGGAATTTTGATTGGATTTTCAGGAATTGTTTATCTATTTTCAGACAATTTATTAATAAATGATAATAATTTTATTTCGGCATTATTGATTTTACTTGGCTCCACCTGTTATGTAATTGGAGGTGTATTAACTTTAAAAATTAGTAAGAAAAAAAATGAAAATGTTACAGGATCTATATTGATATGGGCAGTTCTAATATTAATACCTTTGGTTTGTTTTATTGAAAAACCATGGGAATTGAACCCCAGTATTGAATCAACTATATCAGTTATTTATTTAGGAACAGTTGCAACAGGAGTAGCTTGGTTACTTAGATTTAGAATTTTAAAAAATAACGGTTTAATTTTTCAATCTCAAGTATCATACTTAATACCAATATTTGGAATAATATTAAGTTACATTTTTTTAGATGAAATGATCACTTATAAAGTTTTAATATCATTATGTGCTGTTGTTACCGGAATTTATTTTGTCAAAAAAGCAAGCAATAAAAAATCTATCTAAGCTTAGAAATTTCTTTTATGTGAGAAGGTCTTATTTCACAACACCCACCCAATATTCTAGCACCATCTTTCATAAATTTTTTTGCATACTCATAGAATTTAGATTCATCTAAATCAGTATTTTTTCCTAAAACAGTAGTGGGATTGCCTGCATTTCCCCACTCATCTTTAGAGGCAACAGAATAATTATCTGGTATTTTTTTAAATGCATTTAGCTTAAATCCATATGGCATATCTATTTTTTGTAGGTCATTAATAACCAACTCATATGCTCTAGGAGAAATGCAAGCCATAATAATACCAATCCAGTTTTTATTTTTATATTTTTCAAATATATCTATAATTTTTTCACCAGAAGGAAGTTTGCCATTATCTTTTAAATGAACACCTACAAGAACTGGTAAATTATAAGATTCAATTGCTTTAAGTGCAATTTCACACTCTAATCCGCTACTCATCACATCAAGGTAAAAAAAATCAATTCCATTTTTGAGAAGTTTAGCTTGTTCGTAAAAATTTTTTTCTATAAAGTCTAAGTTCTCTCCTAAATCAGCACTATAGGTTTGTCTTTGATTGGGTAAACCACCTGCAATTAGAACTTCCTTTTTTGAAATATCTCTTGCCTTTTGTGCTAGTTCAACTGCTTTAATATTTATTTTTTCGAAATATTTTTCACAATTATTTTGAATTAATCTATTTTTACGAGCAGTAAACGTTGTAGTAACTATTACTTCAGCGCCAGCATTTATAAAATCTAAATGAGCATCAATAACCATCTGGTGACACTCTTTATCAATCAAAGCATGTGCAGACCACAATGTTCCTTTTGGTTTTAATCCTCTATTAAGTAATTCCTGACCCATGCCACCATCTAGAATTCTTGTTTTTTTAAAAAAATTTTTATCCATTATTTTTTAAAATAATTTTAGCATTAAAAGAAAAAGATCTTCTTTCACCATCAATATTAAAAGGATAAGCTGCATGCATTAAGTAATTAGGGAAAATCATAAGGTCACCAACTTTTGGATTTAAGTTATATATACTTTTACTTAAAAAATTGTTTTGTCCATTAATAAAATCTATAGTTCCATTAGTTTTTATTTTTTTATTTCTTACATTTTTGTTTATCGTCATTCTTTTTGGTATCTTAAGATAAGCGACGCCTGATAAATCACCTTTATGATAATGAACTGGATTATATTCATTTTTAAATTGTCTAATGATCCAAAGGTTAATTATTTTTACTTTTTTAATATTTTTTGAGCCAGAATGGGTTAAATATTTTTTAATATTTTTAATTAATTCTTTAGATAGATTTTTTTTAACAAAAGTATTAGATAGTTTGATTTCATTTTTAATTTGGCTTGCAAGTTTAGAACTGTAATCATTTTTTTTATTTATAGTTGATTTATCAATTTGATCATTAATTACTTTAATAATTTTTTTTGATAGTTTACCTTTTCCTAAGGTTGGTCCAAATGGTCTAAAACTTTTCATAATACTTTTATAGATTATAAAGATTTTATTTTGATATTATATAAATAATTTAATGCCTATTCTAGTTGCTACAAACATTACAAGGCCAGCAGTCACTAAAATTAATATTCGAGCTGGAAATATTTTTAGATTCAAAACATTTCCTATTTGTCCACCAATAAAGACTATCAAAAAAAGAAACCAGTAATTTTGAATTTCATTTAAAACTAAATTTTTGGTAAGTTGACCACTAATTCCTGAAATAGAATTTATTAATATAAACACTGATGCTGCAGTGACTATATGTTTAGGTTTGCCAGCTTTTGTTAAAAAAAGTATTGGACTTAAAAAGATACCACCACCAATTCCTACAATACCAGAGATAAATCCCAAAATTCCGCCAATTATAAAAGAAATTATTTTGGGTATATTTCTATAAGTTTCATCTTTGTCGTCATAAGATTTAAATTTAAAAAATAATAAAAATCCTGCTAATGTTAAAACTGCAAAAAGTAAAATTTCAAAAATTTTTTTTTCTACTGGGAGAGATCCACCAATAAAAGCTAGAGGAATTGAACCTATTAAATAAGGTAATAGTAATTTTAAGTTAAGATTGCCAGCTTTAATGTAATTAAAGCAATTTCCAGAAACGACAATTATGTTGCAGGAAAGAGCTATAATCGGCAAAATATAATATGGAATTTTCCATATTAGTAAAAGTGCCAAATATGTGGACCCACCACCAAAACCTACGCTTGAATACAATATTGCTGTTACAAAAAATATAATTGATAATATAATCATTATAACTAATTTAAATTTATGATTGTAAACATAGCACTTTTAACAGTTACAGATACTAGAACTTTAGAAAATGATAAATCAGGTTCTATTTTAATTAATAAAATTGAAGAAGCCAAGCATAAATTGATAGATAGAAAAATTTGTAAAGATAATAAAGAAGATATTATTATAATTTTAAAAAATTGGATAAACCAAAAAAATATTGATGTTATTATTACAACAGGTGGCACAGGTTTAACAGGAAGAGATATTACACCAGAAGCAATAGATGAAATTGCCGATAAGCACATCTCAGGATTTGGTGAAGTTTTTAGAACTATCAGTCTTAAAACGGTTGGTACTTCGGCTATACAATCAAGAGCATGTGCGGTACTAGCTAATGGAAAATATATATTTGCACTACCAGGATCATCTGGAGGTGTGATTGATGCATGGGAAGGAATTCTAAAACATCAATTAGATATAAATCACAAGCCTTGCAATTTTGTAGAATTATTTCCAAGACTTAAAGAAAAGTAATTATTTCTGGTATTTTTCTTTCCACTCAAGGTAAGGCATTCCATAAATATGTTCTCTAGCATCTAGATCCAAAATTTTAATACCTTTTTTTTCAGCTTCTTCTCGGTACCACTTAGATAAACAATTTCTACAAAAACCAGCTAGATCCATTAGATCTATATTTT
>Ga0114994_10003997_pt1 | contig 10724 bp, 13 predicted proteins | sample ArcticOcean_MG_C_9_FD_87043 | JGI IMG/M metagenome (GOLD analysis project Ga0114994, IMG submission 87043) | Marine microbial communities from western Arctic Ocean - ArcticOcean_MG_CB2_152 | ecosystem: Environmental > Aquatic > Marine > Oceanic | place: Arctic Ocean: Canada Basin | collected... | reverse complement strand
TGGATTGGAGTATCTTCCTTGGTTCTTTGCAGTAGACTTTGTAGGCTATCTAATTAGCCCTATGCACAAGTGCGTAGCAATTGGTATGCTGTACTTTGGAACTAAGTTGAGATATTACATTACTATATTAGGCTTATGGGGTGGATTAGTAATCGCCACCGCTGGGTTGATGTTAATAATTTAAAATAAAAAACTAGTAGGCCCCACGTTGGGCCTACAATTACGGAGACTATTCAAATGAAACAACTAGAACAATTTTTTCACAAACACATAATTAAATTTACACTAATCGTGACACTACCATTATGGGCAGCTTTTGCATTTGCAGAAGACTTTGATTACGTTGAAACTAACACATGGATTAAACACAGCGAAAGTGGATATTCTTTTGGAACTAGGCAACATATAGATAAAGATACACAACAGTACATGGTAAGAAAAGACTTTAAAGACACACCTTATCGTCTTGAGTACAGAAGTATACATAAAGGACAAAGTCAAGAGCATTGGCTTAGAGCGCAAATAAAGGGCTTTACTCATGCTAAGGCTTTTTCGATCAATCATAGAATTGAACATCGTGTTAGAGAAAACAGAGATAACATATTTCGGTATCGTCCGACCTTTGAATACGCTCCGGCCTATCTAACTGTTCTTGGTGGTAACCCATTTGTTACTTTAGAACCACACTGGCAATATACATATTCATCAGGTGATGCAGGGTACAGTCATTTACAAACCTACGTAGGTTTAGAATACAAAGTATATGAAAAATTTACCGTTGTGCCATATATTGAAATAGATTACAATACAAGTTTTACAAAAGATAATGCATTCTTTATTGTTGACTTTAAATTCAAACTATAGTATAATATATATTAATTACTAGGAGAACTTATGAACATACGACCAATACTTGACAAAATTATTGTACAAGTAAACGAACCAGAAGAACAAACAGCAGGCGGCATTTTTATTGCTACAGCAAAACAAGATGGTATTCTTGAAGCTGACGTACTTGCTGTTGGACCTGGAGCATATGATGACAGAGGCAACTTTGTAGTACCTAACGTCAGCGTTGGAGATAGAATTTTAGTCAACCCCGGCACAGGTGATTCATATGAATTAAAAAAAGTAAAATACACAACTATCGTCGAAAAAGATATAGTAGCGGTCTTACAATGATAAATAAAAGTGTAGAAAGGACTGATTCTTTTTTACACTTAACTGGCATGCCGAAAGGATGCTAAATTAAATCTTGCTTATTAAAGGAGAAAACAAATGACAAGACTAACAACTCTAGACCTACCTAACTTCCATAGAGCCACTATTGGCTTTGATAGACTGTTTAACGAAATGGAAAGACAATTCGCAAACAGCCCAAACGGAAGCGGTTACCCCCCATACAACATTGCACAACTTAACGAAGATGAGTTTATGATCTCATTAGCCGTTGCTGGCTTTGGTATGGACAACCTTTCAATCACAAAAGACGGCGATCAATTAAAGATTGAAGGAACAGCTCCAAAAGGAGACACTGAAGTTAATTACCTACACAAGGGTATTGGCGGACGTAACTTCCGTAGGGAGTTTACACTTGCGGATCATGTAAATGTAAGTGATGCTACACTTGAACTAGGTATGCTTAATGTACACCTAAAACGTGAAGTACCAGAAGCACTAAAGCCTAAGACAATTAAGATCAATGATGGTCTTACAATTGACGGCAAAAAAAGTAAGTAATATGTCTAGGGGGAGTGTAACAACTCCCCCACTATTAGGAGAATAAGAAATGTCGGTCGACCTAGATATTAAACTAGATGAAAAAATTAAACGAGTAGTTAAACACCCTTCAAAGTATAAGGTTATATTTCTTAATGATAGCGCCACACCAATGGAGTGGGTAGTTGAGTTATTGATAACTATATTTAAGCATAGTCAACAATCGGCTGAAGAAATAACTATGACAATACACACAGAAGGTAGCGGTGTAGTTGGTATTTACTCTTTTGAAATTGCTGAATGCAGAGCACACGAAGCAACGACACTTAGCAGGAACCATGGGTTTCCTTTACAAATAAAGATAGAAGAAAACGAACAATAATGACAACAATAAAAGAACTGACATGGGCACACCATCAAGAAGCTGAAAGACAAGAGTTTGTAAAGGTATTAATGAGTGGAAAAATTAATCCACAATTTTATGCAACTTACTTATGGAACCAGCACAAAAAATACGATATACTAGAAGCTATAGCAACAACACATGGCTTACTAGATGGTTTGTTTGAAATAAGACGTAAAAACGCAATACACGAAGACTATTTAGAATTGTGGAATAATCAATTACCGCCCCCAATAGTTGAAAGTACAAATGAATACATCGGACATATGAAAGAAATAATGCACGATCCTGATGCTGTTATGGCACACATCTACGTGTTACATATGGGCGATTTGAGTGGCGGACAAATGATTAGGCGTAAAGTACCGGGCAAAACTAGAATGTATGATTTTGACGGCGACACAACAGAACTAAAAGAAAAAATTAGATCAAAGATTAACGACGATATGGCAGATGAAGCAAAGTTTGTTTTTGATTCAGCAACTAAATTATTTAAAGAACTAATGGAGTTAGACATTGAGCGTTATCTGGGATAAACTAATTGAATGCCAAGAACAAATAATTAATATATTTGAGAAGCATGCAAACGAAATACAAGAACCAGGCCTAGCAGACTTTAACCAGCCTGACAATGGATGGGTAAATCGTGTGTGGGCTAATAATAATGTACGTAGAGCGCACATAGACGTTGTAGATGCACGTGAAAGCAAAGGCTTATGGATGATGCACGTATGTTGCTTCCCTACACTAGACAACGATGCACCTATATACGGCTTTGATGTTATTGCAGGTAAGAATAAAATGACTGGAGCATTTCATGACTTCAGTGCTAGTAGTGGCGGCTCTGATCATCCAATGATAGAAGGTTACAGAGAGTCTGTTAAAGATTTTATACCAACTAAACAACGTAAATTACCAGAGTGGGCTACAAACATCTTTACTGATAGTATGCTTGCCGCGGGCAATGTTCGTACAGAAGAAGAATCTGTTGCTATTATTGAATTAGCACTTGCTAACTTAGATGCATGGTTTGATGAAGTGCCACAGTTTGAAGGCAATGCAGACAAGTATCAAACATTAGCTGCACAAAATTACTATTGCGAAAATCAGCAAAAAAATCCACACACGGCTAACGTAATGAAAACTCTTGGCATTTCAGAAACTGACGTTGACACGTTCTGTAGCGACATGTTGTTTCCTAAATTAGATAAATATTCTATATAAGGGATAATATACAATGCGATTTCAAGATTTTAAATTAGTCGAAGCACCAGGTGATGAAGTACCTGCAAAGAAGATGGCAAATGTAAATGTTGCATCTGATACATTCGACGGCGACGAAGTAAACGATTTACAACAGCAAGTAGCTGACAGAGTAATGCGTGTGCAAGATCCTAGTGTACTACACAGAGTTGAAGCTATCTTACGTAAAGGCGGCATTACTAGAATCTCAAATGCATACTTCAAACGTGATAGTGATGCAGAGAAGTTTGTTAACAGACTAGCAACAATGATCATCGAACTTGAAATCCCTACTAACGATAAGATCGCATTCCTTAAAGAATTTGCAACTAAAAATTGTATTATCCCAGAAAAGATTTTCGACGGCACAGGAACTCCACAGTCAATGGACACTTGGTTTGATGGTAGTCAAACAGCAAGAACAATGTTTAAGGCTATGATTAACGATCCAGGACTAATTGGTAAGAACGCTGGTGAAGCAGGACCAGGCGAACTTGCTATTGCTTGTTTCCACAGAAAGATTACAGCTGGTACAGATCCAAAAGCAAGTTATGATTTAAAGTATGGTAGTGACTTGATTGAAGTTAAAACATCAGCAGGTGGCAAAGGTGGCGGACGTTGGACAGCAATGAACGACTATCCACTAGACACTTACATACGTAGCACAGAAAGCAAAATAGATCCTAAGAAATGTCCTAAAAGTGTTAGTATGTTTAGATCAACACGTCAAAGTGCAAAGACATTACCTAATATCGTAGACGTATTAAGTGATCCGCAATACTTAAAAGAAGAAGGCGGACAGCCTATTATGATTGCTGAACAAAAACAGATATTCAAACGTTTATTACAATACGCATATCCAAATGCAGACGATCAATTAATAACTAAAGCTGCAAGTTCATATCCTAATCATACAACTAAAGATATTGCTCCAGTAGCGTTTGCAAGTTACAAAGCAAAGCAAGACTTTACAAGTATGCTATTAATGAAAGCAAGTGGTGATAACATTACAACACTACACTTTAATGACTTGGCAGTAGCTGTTGATAAATTCAAACTAGGCGCCTTATACCTCAACGGACAACAACGTGGTATGAGTATGCAAGCAACTCTAGTTTAACTCCTAACACTCCTTCTCAATTAGTACATTTACTGTACTAACTGCCTCTTATACTTTGGTATAAATAACTACCAATGACTTAGTATTTTATTAAATGAGCGATCATATAAATACATATGAGTAATTCGAAACAGAGCGTGAGGGCGTTCGCAACGGAGAAAATTATGAAAACCACATTTTCCTTTTTAACTGTAATAACGCTGCTCGTTTATACACAAGCAGCAAGCGCCGACTTAACATGGAAGTTTAAAAACCCTGCCTTCCATAACGGAAGTGGATACTCTACACACGTATTAAGTGTAGAACAGTTACAGCATAATCGTAAACAAGAATTAAAAAAAGCTGCAGATGCCGAAGCATCAAGAATAGAACGAGAACTAGACAATTCTGTATTAAACAAGTTTATTAGAAACTTAGAGTCGAGAATATATGCTACACTATCTAAGCAGATGGTTGATAGCATGTTCGCCGACTGCGGCGATACTTGTGCAAACAGCGGAACAGCAGAGGTCGAAGGTAATATAATATCTTGGATTAAAGATACAGTAACAGGAACGATTACACTTACTATAACCGGTGAAGACGGAACTGTTACAGAAATTACAATCCCCGGAATGGGGGAGTTTAATTTTTAGTATGAAATTATTAGCTGCCATTGGATTTATATTCTTTTTAGGTGGGTGTGCAATGACACCTAGTTTACAAGTATTAGAAGAACATGCAACATCGCCTAAGATGCAACCAAGTCCAATTCAAAAGAGAATGGAAGATGTACCAGTAGTTGATGGTAGGCCTATTACGATAGCTGTTTACGCATTCAGTGATAAAACTGGACAACGTAAGCCATCGGATATGGTAGCAAGTTTAAGTAGTGCTGTAACACAAGGCTCAGAAGTATGGGTCATAAAAGCATTACAAGATGTTGGACACGGTGCATGGTTTGAAGTTGTGGAACGTGTTGGCATGGATAATTTAATAAAAGAAAGGCAACTAATAAGGCAGACAAGAGAAGTTTACGAGAAAGGACTTTCTACAGGTCCAACACTGTTAAAACCAATGCTATTTGCAGGACTAATCCTTGAGGGAGGAATAGTCGGGTATGATAGCAACACAGCCGTTGGAGGTGTAGGAGCAAGATACTTAGGATTAGGACTACAAACAGAATATAGGATTGATACTGTTACTGTAGTAATGCGCCTAGTAAGTGTTAGCACAGGAAAAGTGCTAATGAGTATAGCAACCGAAAAGACAATCGCAAGCTATAGATCCGGAGCGGATATTTTTAAGTTCTTTGATTTAGGAACTAGATTGGTAGAAACAGAAATGGGATTTTCAGTAAATGAACCTGTTAACTATGCTGTAAGAGCAGCTGTAGAGCAAGGTGTTATAGAACTCATTTACGAGGGAGAGCGTAAGAAACTCTGGAAGTTTAAATTACCTGTTTCTAAGAAAGAAAACAACAATAATAATAAAAATACAACACCTGAAGTTCATGAGAGTATAACTTCAGAATAGGGGGCAAATATATGAATAAATTTATTTTATCAATACCAATGCTTTTTTTAATGGCTGCGCCTACCTTCGCTAACGATATCTATATTGCACAAATTGGAGACAATTTGGATTTAGACATTGTTCAAGACGGTAGTAACAACGTTATAGGTACTAGTACAACTGATGTAACACTGGATGGAGACGACATGACATTTAGTATAACTCAGCAAGGAGATTCTAATACTATAGCGGCTGTAATAAAAGGCAACAATTACACAGGAACCTGGAGTTTCGTAGGTAACAGCAATACTGTTGATATGCTATGTGATTCGATCTCAGGCACAAGCTGTGAAACAGTAACAGCAAACATTACTACTAATGGTAGTAACAACGACTTTACAATCTATACCGGCGAAAGTGCAGATGCTCAAGGATTAGTAGCAAACTTTACAATTGATGGCGACGGTAACACAGTAACATCAAATGTTGACGGAACTAGTGTAGCACTAACATTGGTGAGTGATAACTCAGCAAGTGCTGCTGCATCAGGCAATACATTTACAATTGATATAGATGGTATTGGCGATGTTCTAGGACATACTATTAATATGGACGTGACAGGTGGCGGGAGTACTTATAATATTACTCAAAGCGGCTTAGGCGACAATATGATAGATGCAACGTTTAGTGGTGATAACCAAAATGTCGATATTACACAATCTGATTAACCCAGGCATAGTATTTTTATGCGTGGTCCTTTCCAGTCTACCGGCACTGGCTAATACACCTAATGCAGGTGCAATTGGCTCAATTCAAGGCTCCGGTGTACTTGAAAGGGAAAACCAGGTTATTACAGGAGGCACGGGCGTCTCAGTGCAAAGTATGGATACGGCTGTTACCGCTAAAGGTAAAATGCGTATTGACTTTGTAGACGATACCCGTGTCGATCTTACTGATCACAGCAGACTAATAATTGACGAGTTTGTGTATGATCCAGCAAACGATATAGGTTCAATAAGTTTAAAAGCGTCATTAGGAACAGTGAGATACGCTAGTGGACAAATTGCAAAAAGATATCAACAAAACGTAAAAATTAGAACACCAAGCGCAACCATCGGTGTGCGTGGCACAGACTTTATTATGCTTGTAGACGAAATAGGCGGAACTATGGTAACATTATTACCTAGTTGCGATACATTAGGTACATGCATTACAGGAGAAATTAGTGTAGAAAGTGATACTGGATTCGTTATTATGAATCAAGCATTCCAAACTACTATAATTAAATCTTCTTATTCAAGACCAAGTAAGCCTTTGATATTAGACTTAGACGAAAAGGACATTGGCACACTATTAATATTAAGAAAACGTGGCCCTTACCAGGAAGAAGAAGTTGCAATATTAAAAAGACAAAGAGCACAATTCGAATTCCTAGACGTAGACTATTTAGACTTTGATGATCTTGACACAGATGCACTTACAGACAGCATCAAAGATATTTGGGTAACAGATCTAATGCGTGGATCAGATTATTATCTTGGCGAACTATTATATGATATGATAGATCAGCTTAATCTACAGTTGGCAAGGTTATTTAGGAATGAACTAGACAAACAAAATGAACAATTTTTTGCAGATCAAAGATTTGGAACTGATCCAACAACTAGAGTTACATTAGAAAAATCAGACCCTAACTGGGTAGTATCTAGAACTGACGTAGGTGTAGTTAATATTTTTCAACTAACCCTGTCGCAAGAAAGCGGATATATAATAAACATGGAGCAGCAAGGCGAATCGATATTAGACTACAGACTTGGTGCCGGCACTAATGCAATTGATATAAGGCAATCACAATGAAAATTACCGGAACACATCTAGGAGTATTAGTTATAGTATTATACTTTACAGCACAATCCTGTATGGCCAATGACATATACATGTCACAAATTGGTGATGATTTCACACTGACTATTGTACAAGACGGTGAGAATAATTCCATTGGAGGATTGCCAGGCAATACAACACCTATTACTGGTGATGGTAATACAATGACAATGACTCAACAAGGCGATGATATGGTTGTTGAAGGATACATATACGGTGATGATAATACTATAACTACATACCAAGGTGGCGGCGCCGACGACAGTTTTATGAGAGGCACTGTGGTTGGTAAAAACAATACAATAGACGCACGACAAGGCAAGAAGATGGATGGGTCAATTGATGGTAATGACAGTGGTAACCATGAACAGTACATAACCGTACTAGGCGATGATAACACTGTCGCCACTAGCCAAGTAAACAGCGCAGGCGCAAACTCTGGGCATCATATGGCACATATTATAGCAGGAGATTCTAATACATTATCCCACTTACAATATGCAGACAGTAAAAAGAATGGCTTCATTGAAATAACAGGTGACAATAATGATGTTACGCTTGAACAAAGAAATTCATCAAATCACTTTGCAGACATAGGGTTAACTGGTGATGACCATACTGTATATGGTGAGCAACGTGGCGGCATGTATGGCGCACATAGTGTAACAATGGACCTAACCAATAACGGCGGCGCATACAATATATCAACTACACAAAATTCAGCAAATGCACAAACTTACAGCCTAACAGGTAGTTGTACAAATGCTAACGGGTGCGGCATAGTAGTAAATCAATACTAAGAAAGGTATAAAACAGTTGAACGTTTATACACACGGTAATTTTACGTTTGAAAATCGCAACAATAAAAGCGCATTGTATAAAGACGGCCGCATACTATTTTTGGGCAATCCATGGTGCGGCATATTAGAATTCTTACATGCAACTAATAATGCACCCGAAGTAAGAGAAATGTTTAAGGCACAACTAGAGCAACGTGAACAATTAAGATACAAACTTCAAGAACAATCAATCCAGTAAGATAGAAAATAAATACAGTATGACGAAGTATATCACACATTGGTCAGTAACATTTGTTACAGCACTAATAATCTTTATGTTTCACTATGGTAATAGCACTATAGTAGAATCTGTTCGGCTCAAACAGTTTGATTTACTTCAACAAACAGACGAGCAATACCTCTCCCAAGATATTGGAATAGTCGCTATTGACGAAGCCGCCATTGAAAAGTACGGTCAGTGGCCTTGGAAGCGCGATGTTATCGCAGATATAATCTGGAAACTACGTGAAGCAGGAGCCGGTATCATTGTGATACCTATACTATTTTCTGAACCTGATAGACTAGGTGGAGATCAAATATTAGCCGAGGCACTTGTAGATAACGGTGTAGTAATAGCTCAAACAGGCACTACATCAGTCAATAGAAACTCTGTTCCCCGCGGAGTTGCAAAAATAGGTGACCCGTTGCCATTTCTGTTTGAATGGCCAGGCATGCTGGGCCCTATCCCTCTACTAGGTCAAAATGCTGGAGGTGTTGGAGTTATAAACACAGCACCGGAGGTAGACGGCGTAACTCGTCGTGTACCATTGATTATGCGTATACAAGAAGATACGTACCCGTCACTCGCAGTAGAGGTAATTAGATTAGCCACAGGACAACCATCGTATCAAGTTAAAGCGAATGCAGGTGGTGTAGAAAAAATCCGTGTTCCTGGTTACCCAGTCATAAACACAGATCCTAATGGTCAAATTTGGTTACGTTGGAATAAACAGTTTGACACAATTAGTGCGATCGAGGAAGACTTTAGTGTTTTTCAAGGTCGCACGGTTGTGATTGGTATAACAGCAGAAGGGTTAGGTAGTATGATTGCAAGTCCTACAGGACCGCAATACAATTATATACCTGCCGCTGTTACACTACAAACTATGCTAGATGGAGATCAGATAAAGCGTCCGTTTTGGGCAGACTTAGCTGAACTAGGAGCAACAGCCGCTGTTTCAGTACTTGCTATTGTAACAGCGGCTCTTGCACCGTTTTGGGCAGTAGGCACATTAATAGTACTAGTAGTCGGAGGACTTGCATACGGAGCGTTATATGCTTGGCAAGAGTACTTATACTTGCTTGATGTTACTATGCCTATACTTGCATTTGTACTTGTAAGTTTACATGCGGTGTTTAATAGGTTTGTAAGCGAGTACTTACAAAAGCAAGAAATCAAGAAACAGTTTGCAGGCTATGCCAGTCCAACTGTTGTGCGTATGCTACAAGAAAATCCTGCACTAATCAAAGACGGTATGAAGAAGGAAGTGAGTATTTGTTTCTCAGACCTAAGAGGCTTTACACCACTAGGCGAAAGCTTCGGTGATGATGTTAAAGGACTTACTAAAATAATGAATGGTTATATGGATGCCATTACACAACCAATACTAGATGCAGACGGTATGGTTATTAAATATATTGGCGATGCAAGTATGCACATACACAATGCACCAATAGAAGATCCACATCACCCTAGAACGGCTGTACAATGTGGACTAGATATGTTAAAGGCTGTGGAGAAGTTTAATGATAAAATTGTTGCTGAAGGAAGACCTCCCGTTGGTATGGGGGCAGGGATCAATACTGGACTTGGATACTTGGGTGAGATGGGAAGCACAGCTAGACACAGTTATGACGTACTTGGCGATGCGGTTAGCACAGCAGCGCGAATCGAAAGCAAGTGCAAAGAATACGGATGTGTCCTCTTAGTAGGTGGAGACACATACAAGCATACTAGGAATGATTTCTTTTATTTAAAAGTAGATGACTTAGCAGTTAAAGGTAAAACAATTGGAATTGAAAT
>Ga0114994_10003996_pt1 | contig 10725 bp, 11 predicted proteins | sample ArcticOcean_MG_C_9_FD_87043 | JGI IMG/M metagenome (GOLD analysis project Ga0114994, IMG submission 87043) | Marine microbial communities from western Arctic Ocean - ArcticOcean_MG_CB2_152 | ecosystem: Environmental > Aquatic > Marine > Oceanic | place: Arctic Ocean: Canada Basin | collected... | reverse complement strand
ATATATCGAGCAACATACACATGAGTTAATAGATACCATATTAATTCGAAGAAGGATGCAAGATGTAGGTTTATCATTACCTCCAATTAATACAAAAACAATTATAGTAGATTGGTCGTATGAAGAGAAATTAATACGTGATTTATTAAATAACACTGATCTTACTGCTACTATATACAAACCAAGTGATGTAAGTTATTATAGACATTTAATTTACAAGTTAATTGGTTATACCCCGGGTGGAAAACCCCCGGTTATATTAACCATACTTTTACGTGCCCGACAACTGTGTATATCGCCAGTATTATTTAGAAAAAAAATAGAAGAACTAATTGATGTGGGTGAATTAGATTCAACATATAAGCAATTATATAGTTGCCCGGGTAAATTATATACTGTTTCCAATACAATTGTTGAAAATAAAATGAATTCAAACCGTAAAATAGTATTTTCCCATTTCACAGCGGAAATAAACCAGTTATATGAAATGATTGTAGATAATGATGATGTGGATAAATATGATGATACGCAGGTTGCAATTTACTCCGGATCTCTTAATTTAAAACAGCGACAAGAGATTTTGGAGAATGATAGCATTGAGGTTCTTATTATGCAAATACAAACGGGTTGCGAAGGTTTAAATTTACAGCAATATTCAGATATTTATATGGTAAGTCCAGATTGGAACCCTGCATTGGAGGATCAAGCAATTGCAAGGTGTCATAGACAGGGTCAACTGAAGGAAACAAATGTGTATCGTTTTACTATGAAAGGTAGCAAAAACATGGATGGATATATTAGGAATATCCAGTATTACAAAAGGAAAGAAATGGAAATTGTTGAACCATCATTTGACCACGAACTAATAACACAATTTAGTTCTTTATGAATATCAATATAATGCTGAATATTGAAATTCATACAAAATCATAATCGCCATTTTTTTCATTATTTACGAAAGAATCATTATCATTAAAAGGATCCATAAGTGAGCTAATAAATTTATTTATTTTTTCTGGTTCTTTAATTTTGTTTTGATTAAAATAACTACATACATTTAAAAAGGAATATACTCTATTTTTCCGAATAATTTCGGCATTATCTATTTCGTGTTTGAATATTTGATCAATAACTGCCGGGGCACTTTTTAGAAGTAATATTTGATTTAAAACTTGCTTTTTTTTATTAAATAGAACTTTAATATATGATTTTTCTTTTTCATTCAATATGTAATTGTTCGCTTTTTGCAATGCTGTGTAATAACGAATATCATTTTTAATATTTTTTAAATTAGCAATCACCATTTTTCGTTTATCATCTATTTTTTTTATTAATGAAAATATATTTGTATTATAAATAACAGCAAATAAATAGCGAATATCACGCGGGATAATAAACTGGTTCGTTTCTTTTATTTCGCTTATTTTTTTTTCGACATCTTCCAACTTGGTTAAAAGTTCTTTTTCTAAACTGGCAATAGTATAATGTCCGTTATCATTAGCTAAAGTTTGTTCTTCTGTGGGTTTAATGCGCTTAAATAATAAAACAGAACCCGAAGTAAATTCTATTGAAGATTGCAATTTATCATATTGATGTGATGAAATCTTGTGAGCTTCTGATGCTGCGTCCAACTTTAAATAATTAACTATTGATAATAAAAATGCAATAATTGCATTTATTATTGCTATTGATATTGTACCATATTCATTAAATGATTGAACCCCCGCTAAAACAGTAGCACTTGTAGAAAGAAAAATAGCAGGCATCATTAAAAGGTTCAGTCTTTTTTCACAATAATGTTTAGATTCCATATATATAACTTTTTGCCCTTTTAAATAACTGGCAAGAATATCTAACGATGATGAAAAAGTATGATTATGGTCAAAATAATATTTATTAATAGACCTCTCGACAGCGGAATAATTTAATTTTTTATATGTTATACTAGGTCTAGGATTAATTGATATATAATTATGATTGTTAATGTTGTTTTTCTTTTTATTAAATCTCCCGATATGTGGTTCGGGTTCAAGATATATTTGTTCCATAAAATTATCATCGTCGTCGTCTTCAATGCTATTATCATTCGAGTTTGAATCACTATATTCACTATTTGATTCATTTACAGAAATTATTGGAATATTCGCATTACTTAGAATAACAATATTATTTGATGTATCGTTAGATAATACACCATCGCCAATTGAAATATTTATATTTGGATTGTTACTATTATCATAAGAGTTGTTTATATCACTTATATTCTTATTCTCCATTTCAAATAAAAAATAACTACATTATTTATTTGAAATATAAACTTACTTACATTTACGAGCATCAACAATACACATTTTAGTTGCATTATTTGGACTACATTTATAACAATCTGCTGTATCTTTAATTTTTTTAGTTCTCTCTGAACTGGTTGTTGTATTTAGACTGTTTGCAGATCCACATATAGTCTGGGATTTTTGTTGGTTCGCTTCTGGGCACGGGTTACATTTAAGTATTTTTGCGTGATATGATGATGTACTTAATGTTGTATTTTTAACTGTGTTGTTGTGATTATCACAGCAAATTTTTTCTTTACTTTCAATCAAATTAACATTGCCTTGATAACTATGTTTATGTACATTTCCATTTAATGAAAAGTTTCCTTTTGATACCTTACTGAAATATTTTTCTTGAGAAATTCGTTTAAGCGCTACGATTGACATTATATATATATAAATATTAATTAATATAAATATTAATATAAATTGAAAATAACTAAAATCACTTGGTTCTTGTCAAAAACTTATATCCACAAATAATATGAATATTTCTGCAGAATGTATGGTATGTTGTGAAAAATATAATAAACAATTACGTGCCCAAGTTGTTTGCAATATTGGCTCTTGTGGTTTTAATGCTTGTAAATCGTGTTGTCGTCAATATTTAATGAATTGTAACGAAGATATTCATTGTATGTCTTGTCGTAAGGCGTGGGATAATAAATTTGTTATATTGAATTTGAACCGAAGCTGGTTTATAAACACGTATACACCACGTAAAGTTGAGTTGTTATTTGCATTAAACAAGTCTCGTGCTCAAGAAGTGATGCCTTTAGTTGAGCTTGTAATGGAAAGAAAGCGACGTGAGATATCGATGCAACCCCAACTAGACGAGCTCAACGGTCAATATGCGGAATTAATCAAACTACGCAAGGTGGGCAAAAAAGAATACGACCTTGAATGTATGACTGAAGATTACAGATGGAGTAATTACTGTCATAATTATAAGCGTTTGTCAACGAAGGAGAAGCGCGAAAAGAAAGTAATATTTGAAAGTGAAAGAACAATATATCTTAAGAACAAGGACAACTTAAGAAGACATCGTGCAACTCATACTTATCCGTTCACGGACAAGATGAGAGTTATTGATAATAAAATAAGAAGAACAAAAAATTATATAAGGACTGGTGAAAATAGTACTATTGTGGGTAATAAAGAAGAAAAAGAAAAAAAAGTGTTTATTATGCCGTGTCAACACGAGGAATGTAGCGGGTTTTTATCCGCAAGTTATAAGTGTGGTTTATGTGATGAACAATGTTGTAAATCGTGTTTTGAAATGTTAGGAACAGAAAGTGATATGGAGAATAAAGAAAAACATACGTGTAATAAGGATCAGGTTGAAACAGCTAAATTAATTAAACAGACTACAAAACCCTGCCCTAAATGTGGACAGCGCATTCATAAAATATCGGGGTGCGACCAAATGTGGTGCATTGAATGTAAATGTCCTTTTAGTTGGAACACTGGGGAAATCGTAACTACAGGGGTCGTTCATAATCCACATTATTTTCAATATTTACGTGCAAATACAAATGGTGAAATAACCAGACAACCAGGTGACAATCCTTGCGATAAACTTATGGAAACACTTAATTATATCAATGCAAAGGCAAGAGAATTACGACGACAAGGTACTATAAAAAACCCAGACCCAATTTCTCTTGATGATATATATAATATCAACGAACACGAGTTACAACAATTGAAGTCGTGTGATATATTAACAAGCCTAATACGAAGAATATATCACGTAGAAAATGTAGATTTACGATACATAAGACGAGGAATTGAAACTTCGCAAGAATATGAAGGTGAATTGGTTTCATATCTTGCAAAAGATTTAAGTGAAGCAGAGTATAAAGGAATATTGCAAATGAAATGGAAAGACCATAAAAAACTGGTCGATAAACTATATCTGGCTGATGTATTTGTAAATGTTGGTAAGGATATTATAAATACATTACACTTTAAAATAGAAAAATTAGTGTCTGGTGCTACTGCTGATGATACTGCTGATAAAATAATACGCGATAGTATATCTGAACTAAATAATTTTATAACTTATTATAACGAACAATATACTATTATATCAATATCGCACAATATGGTGTGTAAAAATATACAATATGGGGATTGCAAGCGACATTTTCGACATCATATTGTTGATGATGAGGGCAAAAATCACCATAGTGTAATTGTGAATTATAAATCGTGTGAAATAAATGAAAAAACAATAACTTGTAAAATAAGCGATGTGAAAAATAAATAACAATATAAATTATATATATATGAAAATTAATATTATAACAAAAATAATACTATATATAATTTCTGTATTTTTAATATTATGTTTAATAGGTGTTTATTTTAATAAAGAGGGATTTATTGGGAATGATGATGATGGGGATGAGAGCGAGGATGAGGGTGAGGGTGAGGATGAGGATGAGGGTGAGGATAAAACTACAAACAATACAGATACTGGTTATAGAGAACGGTTATTTACGGATTTAAAAACAAGTATCGCTGATTTTGATATAATACATAATGAACAAAGCGACTATCAAAAAATAGAAGTAATACAATTTAAAAAGAATTCGTTGGGTTATGACAAATGTTTATTATTGAATAATGAACCACAGTTATGTAACAATGATGAAAAGGAATACCACGAAATAATCGTTCATTTTCCAGCATATTATATATCTAAAATAGAGAAGGTATTAATCATAGGTGGTGGTGATTGTATGTGTTTACGTGAAATAATGAAATACCCGACAATCAAACACGTTGATATGTTAGAATTAGATAAGAGTGTAATAACTGTAAGTAAAAAATTTTTTAATATTAATGCATACGAGAATGACCCGAGGGTAAATATAATAATAGGTGATGCTACAAAACAAATATTAAAAATTAAAAATAATGAATACGATTTGGTAATAATTGATACAACAGAAGATGGCACTATTAATTTACCAATAGATGAATTTGATTTTTATAAAACGTGTAAAACAAAGTTAAAAAAGAATGGAATAATGATAAAAAATGGTGATAGAACATTAAATATTTTGTCAATATCGAAATTATTTAAAAATATAGAAGTGATTGATTTAGCAGATATTGCTGTTATAGGTGATTACAAATTTGTTTTGGGTTCTGATACAATTGATTTTAAGATAGAACCTATAAAAAACAAGGAATTACAAAAATTAAATTTAAAAAAGTATAAATATAAAAATCATAAAAAACACTTTTTAATGTAATTATATAGTATATAATATAAATACGTTATGAAAAATATATATAAGATAACATTTTTATTAGTAATTTTATTACTTTCTTGTATTACAGTAAATTATTTTTTATATGAGGGTTATACATCTGAAGAACGTAATACCGATCAAAGAAAATTAATGGCTGTGAATGAAATAATTCAAAAATTATTTACGTCTGGTGTTTTACCTACAAAAATACCATTGAGCGCTGAAAACAGACAAACAGTTGAAGAAGCAGTTGGTGCTTTTGTGCGTATAGTACAGGACGATGCTATTAAATTTATAAATCAAAATACAGGTGCAAGGGAACAACAATTGAAAGGACTTGTGTCAAACATTTTGAGTAAAGTTACAACAGCGGTATGATAAAGTTGTATATTTTAATAATATATATGTTAATATATATATATTATGAAAAAGCAAGGTTTAATATTTATATTGTTATTCTCATTAATGATGATTTTAATTGTAGGTATTTTTTATAAATCAAGAGAGTTAGAATTTGCAGATAGTCCAATTCCTCTTGGTCTTCATTATGTGGTAGATATAGATAATATAAAGAATAACCAAATATACGAAACCGAATTTATAAAAAAATTATGTGACAAATTATTGGAAAATACTGGTGTCAATGTATTGAATGAAATACATCATGAATTTAAGCCACAAGGTTATACAGCATTATATTTATTATCAGAAAGTCATATGTCGATACATACTTGGCCAGAAAATGGTAAAATAAGACTTGATTTATTTTCGTGTGAGGTAAATAATAAATTTGATGATGCAATAATTACATTAAAAGACGTTTTTAAAGATGCGCAAATAAGAATAAAAACATTATATAGATGAAAATGCTTTGCGTAAATAATATGTATGTTAAATGATAGTAATATACATATATATATTAAATGCCAATACTGGATGATATATTGATATCTTATGGGAAGGTTATAAATGTTACAACATTCTATATTGAAGAAGATACTAATAGTAATTCTGAAAATAAAAATATAAAAAAAATAGATAGGGATGAATTATGTTTAAAAACGCCATTTGTGTTATCGTCAGAAGAATTATTATATTTTATTGATAGTAAAAAGAAACAAATAAATAATACATATATATACGATTCTGTTTATTCATTTGATATTAATGCTACAGTGAATGAAATTAATGCAAATAATATAGACCATTTTACAGGATATAATAATGAAAGTTGTTTAAAAGATATAACTTTTAATATTATTAAATCTAGAATTACAAAATACAACAGCGTAATTATATTTTTGAAAATGCGAAATATAAAAAATGTTACAAATCTTAAGAGTTCATTAAAGACATCAAAGGCAAAAGCAAATATGAAATTAAATAGACAAACAAAAAAGGTAAAATTTAGATTTTAGATTGTAAAATATTATATGCAATAATTAGATAGCCTCAATATCAATACCAAACGATGTATTATCGCCAAATGTTTCTTCCTTCGTATTATTTTCTTGTATAGATGCGTTTATTTCTACTTCCAGTGTTTCGTCTATATCCTCTGTTTTAGATGTAGATATTTCGAAACCATCTTCATCGCCCGTAATATTTAATTCGGTTGTAACATCACCAAGACCACTAAAAATAGCCCAGTCTTCAGTTACTTTATTTTTTAGTTGTTTTACTTCGTTATCATTATAAACCTCAAGTAGGTCACACGTCTGTTCTTTCTTTGAAGTTATTGTTTCCCACCCTCTAATACCAGCGAGTATCCAAGTCCCAACGCGAACTGTATTATCACGCTTTCCTCTTCCTCTAAATTTATTCCGAATAACACATTCCCGATCTTTACTATCTATGCAACGGATTTGACATCTTCCTTGTCCATAAATTTTGGAGACACACGCATACATTTCATCTTCTTCTGATTCTTGTTTTAAACGTAATTTTCTGTCGGTATAATTATTTGTTATAAATTTTCTCCCAATTTTTTTACTTTTATTTCCACCAGCATTTTTGACCATTCTTATTTATAATATAATATATATATTTGGTTCATTTTTATAAATCAATTTAATATTTAATTATTATCATTTAATATCATTTTTATTGTATAATCGTTCAATGCCTACAGTAAAAGTATAATCTGAATTATTTAAATTCACTAGGTTGCCCTTTTCATCAAATAACCGGATTCTAAATCGATTAATATTTACAGGACCAAAAAATTTACGATTGTTCATTTCGGTTGACATACCGCGATTACTAACTAAATCACCTAAATTACGTCCTGATTCAATTGGAATCATAGCAAACACATCTGGAATTGCTGCTGGTACATTTCTGGCTGGTTGCTTCCTAACTTCATTAATTGTTTCTATCACTCTTTCATTGTGTGCATATAAAAGTGCCAATGATTTTTTTCTTGGGTTCGAAGGTATTTGTAAATTATTTAAATCATTCTCATTACATTTATTTATTGTACGTAAAACCACTGTATTATCAGTACCATCGCACGCAGTTGTAACATTTTGGGTTAAACGATTTTGATTATAATCATCAATAGATAGAATAAGATATTTTGGTTGTTGGATATCGACAATGCCTGTACTAACAATAACGTTTAAACTTGAATCTACGCTATCAACACTCACTTCTGTATCAATAATACCCTCTCCTTGTTGTTCAATAAGATAGTAACCAGTTGATGTCTGACTGGTTTTGAACGTTTTTCGAAACCCTAAAAAATAACCTAAATTATAATTTATTTTTGCATTGCCTGTTTCTATATCTAAATCAAAAAATTTAATATATTTAAAACAATCTCGTATTTTAACAGTTGTTTTTCCTGTTAATTCACTATAACTAAAAACAATTAATGTATCTAATTTGCCAGATAAATCTGGGTAAAGAGTATTAAATGTTGTAGAGTTATTAAAAAATGATATTACTGATGAATTTAATTTATCTATAATACTTTCGGGTGTTTTATATAATCCACTGTCAATATATATAGTATAAAGTTCTCCAGTATTATCTGTAATATAAAAATTATTTGTATTTTGTTCCACGTCTATATTATATATACTATATATGAACTGATAATAAAGTAATTCAATTGATAAAACATCTACAAGTGGTTCGGTTAAATCAATGTGAAAGTCATTTACATTACTTCCTGCGGGACGAAATTGACTATCGAAAATCATATTACTTTTCATATTCTTCGCATCTACTTGATTTAAATTATCAAAACCATCTAATTTATTAAATTCGTTAACATAACCAGAAGAATTATTTTTTTTATCATTGTAAATAAGATTACCATCACTATAACCTAACATATACATATCTTTATTCTCATTATTACTACTAAATTCAGTTCCAACATTATTAATTGTACCAGTATTTATTTCTTCTGAAATATCTTCGCCATTATTACCTGAAGCAATTGCTTCATCATTATCATCATCATCATCATCAGTATTTTCATCAATTTGTTCTATGCGTTCATGTAAATTTGTAACATTTATATCTTTTTCATCCGTATAACTCGGTGTTTCATCATTTGCACGGGTTTCATAAATGTCGTCAAAATTATACAAATTGATATTATTTACAGACACATGTTCTTGAAGTTTATCTTTTATTTGAAGAAAAAAATTGGTCATTACTTCATTTGTTTGATTATCAAAATGTTCAATATAATCGTCACAAGAATCTAATGCTTTCTTAAAATTATCATTTTCAACTTCCAAAATATCAAATATATCCGGTATTGAATAATTTTGTATATTTAAGTCTTTGGTATCCATATAATTATACGTTAATATATTATAATTATATGATATGTTTAAATAAATAATACCGTATTTGTTTGATATTATCAGGGTATTACAATTCATTATTGGATTTCTCTCTCTTCTCTCTGATGTATAAAAAATGAAAGGGGTAAATATAAATGGATGCTAATCAATTAGCATGATTGTTATGCAAGACATTCCACTTTTTATATATCAGAGAGAAGAGAGAGAAACATCAAGATTTGGATGTAGTACCAAAATATTAGGTCAACGCACATTTTTTATATGCAAATAATTCATTTATATAATCATATAAACCCTTATTTTGTGTTTCACATCTATCTTCACAAATACGATATGCGTTCATTGGTAAGCATTGAATGCCCTGACCGCGTTTTATATGCCCTTTTGTGTAAAATATTACCTTTTCTAAATCTTCTACAATTTCAACTATTTTTTTTGTGCAATCATTAATGCTTAATCTAATTTTGCCTTCGTAACTATAACGATTATAATTGGGGTCTTTATACATTTTGTGTTTTCTTACATAAGAACGTGGTGTTATCATACCGATACCAACTATCTTATTTGTACTATTATTCATTTCAAGAATATATATGTTATCATTCTCTCGCGATTTATTATTAAATATAACAGGTGTATTGTATATACACTTATTTTTATCGTGATTATTACAATAATTTACATTCTGTTCAAATGTTTCATTATTAAATCGTGTTACATATACAGGTTTATTCATTTTCTCTCTGGTTTCTCTCTGGTTTCTCTCTAATATTAATTATCAAAATATTCAATTTTTAATTATATAATATTATAGTAACTTATAGTAAATTATATGAATATAGTATTTTTTCAACTCATACAATTCGTTGTTATGACAATCGTTGGTATTTCATTTAATCCAATGAATTTGTTACTATATAGAACAAGTGATTTATACTTTTCATTAACCAACTTATATGGCGGTATGTTAATGGCTTCTAATATGATGTGGGCGCACGAATTAGTGCATTACTTTTCGATGGGTCATTTTAATATCAATGTATTTACGATAGGTATAATGTTATCATTATTTGTTACATTTTTACTTCTACGGCAGCAATTTATGGTAAGTGATAGACAATGGATTAGAAGAATGATTGGTCATCATTCTACAGCATTAACAACATCCCATAATATATTGAATACAACGGAAGATAGAAGAATTAAAAATTTGGCAAGAGGTATTATTGAAACACAAGAGAGAGAAATAACGTTTATGAAAAAATATTTGAGTTAATTCCTTTTTGTCTTTCTTCGCTTACTTTT
>Ga0114994_10003995_pt1 | contig 10726 bp, 8 predicted proteins | sample ArcticOcean_MG_C_9_FD_87043 | JGI IMG/M metagenome (GOLD analysis project Ga0114994, IMG submission 87043) | Marine microbial communities from western Arctic Ocean - ArcticOcean_MG_CB2_152 | ecosystem: Environmental > Aquatic > Marine > Oceanic | place: Arctic Ocean: Canada Basin | collected... | reverse complement strand
TAACTTGGTAACACGTTATTTGCCCCCCCCCCGGACCGACAAGCAACTTGGTAACACGTTAACAGTTACACCGTAGCCATGAGCCGCGCGAGCTCCGCGACCAGATCCGGGTCCGGCGGCTTGCGGAGCTTGCGCCGCCGCGCCTCGACCGGCGTGCTGAGCCACGTGTCGCACCGCGTCGTGGCGCCACGCCGGCGCTGAGTGTATTCAGTGTTCCGTCGCCGGAGGTCGGCGCGGCGCCGCGCCCGGTCCGCCGCGCGCCGCGCCGCGAGCTCGACGCGCGCCGCGGCCGTGCCCGGCTGGAGGCCCCGCGCGGCGCGCACCGGCGACGCCGACCGGCGGTGTTGTCTGGAGTGTTGCTCGCTCCGTCTCATGTCCGCCCGTCGCCGCTCGCGCGTGTCGATGTGGCGCGCCCGCGCTTCTCGCCGCGCGACGATCATCACGGCCCCGAGACTATTATGGATGGTCGTTTTCGTCGCCTGAAGCTTCCGTCGGATGATCCGGTTGTGCGCGCGGATTCGCACGGCGTCCGCGGCGCGCGCGACGCGGTGGTCGCAGAGGGGTGGCGGCGGCGGTACGGCGTGAGATGATGGTGGTGGTGGTGGCGGCGGTGTGTCCGTCGCACACGTGGCACGGAAGCGGGCGAGGTAGCCCGGGGCTGCCGCGGATGGCATCGTTGTGTTGATGTGCTGCCCTTTCGGCGCGTCTCGGGCGTGCGCTTGCGCGCGCGGCACAGACTGGCCGCCCTGATTGCTTACGTGCGTGCGAGCAGCGCGCACAAGGTTGCTCTGGCGTCGACGCTCACGCTCTCCCTCCTGGCGCTGTGCATCTGCGCTGTGCCTGAGAGTTGCCTCAATTTCGTTCGCCCACTCATGGCAGCCATGTGGGTACTCTTCTGAACGCCGCCACCGGTCGTTTTGGCGTGGTTTTTCAGTTCGACGTCATCGGCGGACGAGGGGCTCATTTTTGGACCTCATATGACCCTCGCCGCGTCTGCGCGCTGCAGCTCAAACATGGTTCGTCTTATGGCAGCGCTGAGCGCGTGCGCGAGCGCCATGGTGTATCACAACCCTGTCAAAGCTCCCATCAAGACAGGCGTGTCATTTTTGCCTGTGAACTCCTGCGCGGCAACTCAAAAGTTTCCTTTCGTCACGCGCCGGACGCACCGCAGCGGCGAGAGCAACAGAGATGCTGGACGCTGGCCTACGAACGGAGCACCCCGCCCACCTGCATTTGGCCGCGCGCCGCGAAAGCCGGCGCCCGCGGCGCCGCGAGAGGCCAGCCTCACCCATTTTGAGAGCATCTACGACGCGTGCACGCATGTCGAGAGCACCACAACGCTACACGCATGTCGAGAGCACCCCCCGTAAACGCTTCAACCACGCAGGGCCCGACCGTGGAACGCGCCGAGGCCGGCTCCAAGATCGAGAAGGGCAAGCTGGCCAAGGACCCCACGGCGGCCTTCACGGACTTGTATGATTTCGCGGCGCAGATCCGGGCGGGGACCTTGGACTACTCGGAGATCGAGGACTTTGACATTAATAGTCGCTTAAAATGGACCGGGATCCTCAGTCGTTTCAGGAGGACCCCGGGCCGCTTCATGATGCGGTTACGGATCCCGAACGGCATCGTGCGTTCGGACGCCCTGCGCATGTTCGCGGACACGATCGAGCCGTACGGCGACGATTTAGGAGTGATGGACATCACCACTCGGCAGAATTTACAATTGCGGGGCTTGACCCTGGAGGACGCCGCCCTCGTGACGGAGAAGTTACATAGGGACCACAACATGACTTCGTTTCAATCAGCATTAGATAACGTGCGGAACGTCGTCGGCAGTCCGTTGGCCGGCTTAGATGATAAAGAATTAGTAGACACGCGGGAGATCGCCACGGCCTGCAACGATCTGGTGTCCTTAAATAGAGAAACGGGGGAAAGAGGAAACCCCCAGTGGTGCAACCTGCCGCGGAAGTTCAACATCGCCATCTCCGGCGGCCGGGACGACTTCGCGCACACGTACATTAATGACATTGGTTTAGATCCGGTACTTCATGCCAAAACGGGCGAGATCGGGTTTAATGTGGTAGTAGGTGGCTACATGTCGATTAAAAGAGTGGCGGAAAGTGTACCATTGGGCCTGTGGGTCCCGGCGGACCCCTATTCGGTCACCGCTCTGTGCGAGGCTATTCTGCGGATGTTTAGAGACGGCGGCAACCGGAAGGACCGGCAGAAGGCGCGGCTGATGTGGCTCGTCGAGGAGCTGGGGGTCACGGAGTTTTCGAAAGCGGTCAAGGACGAGGTCGATTCGTACGGACGGGGCGTCACCGTGGAGCAGGCGCAGCCGCACGAAGAAGGCACGTGGGAGCGGCGGGAGTTACTGGGCGTGCACGTACAAGCTGATGAGAGTCTGAGGAGGGTCGGCGTGCACGTGCCCGCTGGTAGGTTATCTGCTGAAGAAGCGAGGCACATCGCGGATTTAGCGGACCGGTATTCTCATGGAGAAGTCCGTTTAACGGTCGAGCAGAACTTCCTTTTGCCGAACGTGGATCATTTAAAAATCGATGCGCTACTCAAAGAACCAGCATTGACCATGGGGCGACTCGCGGTAGACCCGGGCAACGTGGTGGGCAACATGGTCTCGTGCACTGGAAGCCAGTTTTGTCCTCTTGCTATCATCGAGACAAAAACAGTGGCGGAGCGCGTCATGGCGAAGGTGGACGCTATGGTAACCGCACCCAAACCAGTAAGGGTGCACTGGACAGGCTGCCCGAACTCGTGCGCCCAGGTCCAGGCCGCAGACATTGGTTTGATGGGCGCGCCGGCGAAGCGAGAAAATGCAGAGGGCAAGATGAAGGCGGTCTCGGGCTGCAACATCTGGCTCGGGGGCACCATCGGCGAGGGCGGCCACCTGGCCGAGGAGCCCTATAAGAAGGGCGTGCCCATCGATGACGAGGACGAGATCGCCGCGTACCTCGTGGAGCTCATGCGCGAGCACTTCGGGGCCACGGACAAGGTCGCGGGCGGCGCGGCGTCCGTCCTCGTCCAGTAGTGTCGTGCTGGTTTCGTCCGCATGCACTTCCACATATACATATTTACCCTCCCCCTTATAATGTTAACCACATAATTCTACCACGAGCGGTCGCGTCGAGGGCGTGAAGGGCGGTCCTGCTGGCCCCACCGTTCTCTGGCAGCGAGCCCAGCGAGTCCTGCGCGGCGTAAAGGTACAAAACTTGGCCTGCGCACTGGCGTAAAAGTGAGCGAAAACGCTTTTTGGCCTGGTAAACGGGTTTTCCCCAAGCATTGAACTAGATATTGAACTCACAACGCCTTTGCACTGCTGCATCTGTACATCGAGATGCCTTGAACTGCTAGCATGGATCTAAAAATGGCGCGGCGCGTCGTAGCCGCGCTCTGCTTAGCCCATGCTGCAGCCCTCTATGCTCCATTGCCACAGCAAAACAGACGGCGCATCACACGCGTGAACGCTGCCGTCGGCGCGGCCTGGGCCGAGGCCGTGGAGGAGGAGTTCACGCACGGGTCCCGCGACGCGCACGAAGATGTGAAGGCCGCAGCGATGGTGCGCGACGCGCTCGAGGCGCTGAAGCCCGCGCTGGCGCAGGCCTGGGACGACGACGCCGCGTTACTTATTGACGGCCAGGCGACGGACGACGCCTTCGCGGGCTGGTTCGGGCTAAACGAACTTGAGGCCGCGTGCGACGGGGGCGAGGTCCGCGAGGCCGGCCGCGGCGTCCTGGGCGCGGGCGGCTCCTGGCAGATGGCGCGCGTCGGCGTGCGGGACGAACCCATCGCCTACGAGGACGTCCGGGGCGTCCTGGACGCGTCGCAAACGGTCGTCTTGAACTCGCTGGACGCCACGTGCTCAAGGGTGGCGGCGTTGAGCCTCGCGTCGATCGACGCATTCCAATTGCCGGTTTGCACGAACGCCTACGCGACGGGTGCCGGCGCGGCGACGTCGGCGCCGCCGCACACGGACAAGCAGCGCGTCCTCGTCTTCCAGTGCTCCGGGCGCAAGCACTGGCGCGTCTGGCGGCCGCCGGCGCCCCGGACGCGGCCGGAAAGGGACCCGCTGGCGCGCGGCAAGGGCCTGGACGTCCTCGCCCTCGACGAGCTCGGCGACCCGGTCATCGACGCGACGCTGCAGCCGGGCGAGGTGCTGTACGTGCCGGCGGGCTGGCCGCACACGACGGACACACTGGATTGCGCCACGGATGACCCGTCGATCCACCTGACGCTCGGCGTCGACACGCACGTCTGGGGCCTGGACGCTGTCACGGTCGTGGACGCGGCCGGGGCGGACCACGCCCACCGCGGGGCTACGAACCAGGCCCCAGCAGATTTCTACTGGGCGACGCTGCGCAAGACGCTGCCGAGCTTGGGCTGGCGGTCGGACGCGGAGGCTCATCCTAAAATAGAGGACGCGCTGCGCGCCGTCACTGTGGACCCATCCTTCGACGCCGCCGCGGCGGCCCGAAAGGCGACGGCGCACGCGGCCGCGACCGCGGCCGCGATCCGCGGGTTGTATGCGGACGTGGTCTTCTGCACGACCCGGGGTGCGACCCCCGCCACGCGGCCGGCGGCCCACTTTAGACGTCTAGAGGCCACCATGGAGGCCTTCCTACAGTCCCTCGGCGCGGCGTCACCTTTTAGTGTCGATGAAGCGGTGGGCGCGCCCATGGCCGGTTCAAGCGAGCTCTCCAAAGCAACAATTGAAAGAATCGCGCCAGACGGCTCGCTCGACGTGCTCTTCTTCGACGGCGACCGCGCGTCCGGCCTGGACCCCTCCTCGGTGCGGAAGAAGAAGAAGAAGCAGGTTGTTGCAACGAAAGGGATGGGTGCCAAGCCCAAGGCCAAGAAGAAGGCTAAGAAAAAGAGGTAGTGTATTTCTTTTTAGTCAGAGGGGTTGGGTCCGGCGAGTGGTAGTGTATCTCGTCGACTCAGTTGGTGCCGCGCTGCGACGCCGCGACGTCGGCAAGGAGCTCCAGGACCATGGCGTTGTTCGAGTTCGCGTCGAACTCGAACTCGGCCTCGGCGTCCGTCGGCTTCTGCTTCTTCGCGTTGTCGAAGCGGATCGTGTCTGTTAGCGAGCGCTTATGGGAGGCCCACGAGGGCGCCGCAAAGGCGGCGCGATACGCGGCCGCCGCCAGCTTGGGGTCGAGCTTGCGGCTCGCACTCACGAGTGCCGGCTCGGTGGTCGGCTCGGCGGCCTCGACGGGCTTCGCGATGGTCGTCGGCGTCGCCACGGTCTCACAGGCCTCGCTTATCTCGCGGCAGAGCTAGAACTCCGGCGGCGGCGGAACGTCGGCCGACTCGTCCACGGCCGGCAACTCCAACACGACCGCGTCCAGTGCGTCGTCCAACACCCGCTCGTAGAGCAGCGCCGCATGCTCGAGCTCGGCGCCGACCTCCGGTAGCGCAGCAGCGTTCCGAGTCTCAGCAAAGCGGAACTGCCAGGGCCCACTGTAGTCCAGGGGGGCACTGGCGCCGGCATACGGCTCGTCGCGCAGCGACTCCCAGTGCGTCGCGCCGTCGTGGTACTTCACGAGGAGCTGGACGGCGCCGCCGATCATAATCTTCTGGCGAGCGACGCGGCCGAGGAACCACTCGCCGTCGCCCGCCCAGTACACCTCGACCCAGCGGCCGATGCGCACGTCGCGAGGCGCGGACACCTTCTTCAGCGGCGCAGAGACGACCTCCGGCTCGACGGCCGCCTCGCCCGCCACAGCGAGGACCTTCTTCTTTTTGGACGGCGGCGCCGCCTCAAGCGCCAGCGCCGGTCTCTTCGTGCCGATCTCGACGCGCGTGACGACCCGGCAGTTCGCGCACGGCACCGTGAACGAGCACCTCGTCGACGCGTGACCGGCGTGTCTCCCGTGCTCGCGGAGACAAGCCATGTGGAACATGTGGCCGCACTCGAGCACGAAGCCGCCCACCTCAGGGACGACCAGATCCTGGCAGATTGTGCACACCTCCAGCTGTGCCGGTAAAACTTGCAAATGGGCGCTATGCCCATGGGCGATATGCCCTGGACGGCCGTCGGCACTGCAGCGACGGACGCACGAGGCAGGCACCCCCGTCTCGCGCGTGCCACAAGTGTCGTAACGGATGTCGTACTGGACACGGCTCGACGACACGCGATGCACGGCCACCACAGAGCTCGTAGACCAGGGCTCCAAGGCCTTGCGCACCACGGTCTTGCCCCCAACTAGTCCGTTCCCGTAATGGGCCTCGACGAGGTCGCCCACGGCGAGGAACTGGCCGAGGATGCCCGTCGTGGCGGCGAGCGGACCGGCCGTGACGGGGACGATGGCCAAAGCGTACGCCACGTCGGCCGTGCCGTCGCCGACGCCCTCCTCGACGGCGCCCGTCGCCCCCGCCACGACGTCATCCACGTCCGCGACACCCGCCTCCACGCAGGAGACGGTGTCGTCGTCGCCCTTCTCCGCCATGGCCTCGGCGCCGCCCAACTCCTGGCTCGACGCCTCCTCGACGCCGCCCAACTCCTGGCTCGACGCCTCCTCGACGCCGTTCGCGTTGAGCGGCTCGCCGCCGCCCTCCTTGGCATCGGCGCCGGCCGCCTCTGCTGCGGCCTCGAGGCCCTGCGCGGCGTCATCGACGCCGTCCTTGACGTCGACGTCGCCGCCGCCGTCGGCACCGTCCTCGACGCCATCGGCGTCGGCGCCGCCCGGCTCCGCGGCGGGCTGCTCCTGGCGAGTGGATAGTATCTCGCCGGCGGCCTTATTATGGCCGCCCGTCGCCGCCTCGACACCGCCCGACCACACCACGTCGGGCAGCCGCGCCACGTCGAGCACGACCGTGCGCGGCGACGAGAGCGGCTCCGGCTCCGGCACCGCGTCGATGGCCTGCGCCTGCGCCTTCGCGCGCGCCTCGGCCTCGAGCAGCGCCGCTCCGAGCTCGGCCGCGGCCTCCGAGGCGGCCTCCTCGTCGGCGTGCGCTTTGAGCGCCTCCTCCGCGGCCCGAGCTTCGCGCCGCGCCGCCGCTTCCAGGGCGTCTCTCTTTTGCTTCGCGACGGCGCGCGCGAGGGCCTTCGTTTTTTTCGCGTCTTCGTAGGCTTTGCGGACCAGCGCCACCGCCTCGTCCTCCAACGCGGGCATGGGGCCGTCGGCCTCGTCGTCGTCGTCGTCGACGAGGATGGGGCTGTAGTCGACGACGGCGAGGCCGACAAACTTGGTCTGGTCCGTCTCCGGCGCGAGCATGGCTTGTTTTTTTTATCAGTGGGAAAGGTTCTTAGTGCTCTGGCGGCGGCAGCGGCTTGAAAAAGGCTGCGGACCCCCGCGGTTGGACCGTGGGGCACCCGGACGTTGCTTCCCAGCGTTCCTGGTTGGTTTGAGCGGCTTGCAGGCGCCTCACGCTTATGTTTCGCGTCCTTTGCAAAGATGACCTGCTCTGCGGAGAAAACCCGCAAAATATCAACCCGTTGAGCTGCTTGAGGAGCTGCTTGAGGTCGAAGGACGGCGGGTGGTGGTGGTCGCGGCGGGAAGGAATGGCAGGCTAATATGTAGACTATTAGACACTTTTTGGACAGGCCCCGTTCAGCGCTTGAGGAACGCGTAGGCGATGGCCACGCCGAGGCCCGCGAGGACGTAGTGGCGCTTCGTCGCGTTCTTCTCGTCCGAAAGGACGTCGGCAATCTTCCCCACCTCCTCGGCGAGGCGGCCGCGCAGCGAGTGGCGAATGTGATATTGCTTGTAGAGAGTCAAAAGATTGCGCTCCAAGCAGGCCACCGTGACACGGCCCACGAGGGGAATGTACGTATAATCAGCGTCGTCAGTAGCCGACGCGTCCCCCAGGTTCTTGAAGCCCGACACGTTCACGACGACGGCACCCTTCTTTAAGGTGGAGACGGGCAGCTTGTACTGGGGCGAGGGCACTCCGAGTACGACCACGTCCGCGTTCTTGATGGCATCGGCCGGTTTCACGTCCGTGCGCGTCATGCGGCCGCGCGCCATGACGTAGATCGAGTCGATGTCGATGGAGTAGACCGTGGCGCCGTCGTTGGCCAGCATGGCCGCGAGGGGCCGGCCCACGACCTCCGAGCGGTTGACCACTGCCACGACCTTGCCCGCCATGCCCTCGTCCTTGGCGCCCGTGTGCTGGCCGCAGTGCTCCAGGCACTTGACGACGGCGAGCGGCGTGCACGGGACGACGGAGCGGCGCCACTTGTCGACGCGGCGCACGTTCCGGTAGAGCTGTGTGGGATTTTACGGTGAGTCGCGCGCCTCCCCCCCACGCCGTCAAGCAGACATATAGTGAAGTGCGGGACGCCGCGTCTCACGTTGTCGCGGTACTTCTTGCACAACCCTTCCACGTCCTTCGTCGGCTCGATATTGTCTCTGAGCTGGTCGTCCATGCTTCCGCCGTAAAAGGACGGCTCGGCGCCGAAGACCGGGTAGTAGATCAGGATGCCGTGGACACCATCGTCCTCGTTCGCCTCCTTCAGCGCAGCCTCCAGGTCGCACGCCTCAACTTCTTTTAAGACGTAGTCGATGCCGTCCTTGGTGCACGCCCGGCCCGTCCACTCGGCGTACTTGCGCGCCGCCAGGTCCTTGTTGGCGAGGAACCCCACGAGGCGCGGCCGCGCGCCGGGCACGATGGCCACGTCCTCCCGGATCTGCTCGCGCAGCTTCTCCGCTACCACCGATGTGTCGACTTTGTTGACGGTGACCGGCATCTTGCGAGCGGGTCTTTGGTATCTTTGTTGATGCTCTGCGCTTGCTGTTGCAAACGGAGCAGTGTCGTTTGTCGACGAAGAATTGTGGTGGTCTGGCGAAGCAGTCCTTTTGTAGTTTGTTCACTTGGCGGCGAGTTGCGGCGTAGCGGGTCCTTGGTCTCTTTGATGCTTCTGCGCGTGCGGAAGCGGTGCAGCAGCAGAGTTTTGCGGTGTAACGCAAGCGACATGGAGCTTTGAATAAAAACGAAACCCGCGCGATAAAACCCGCACGATTCAAAACCAAGGATTGGCCCCACGGCCTCAAGGCCTCTAAACTCGTCCGGGCTCTGGCCGAGGACGCCTGAGAAAAGGAAAGAGGAGGGCGGCTCTGCAGTCTCTACAGCACAGCGTATGGAGACTTTGCTTATTGCCCGCTACGCACACGCGTCGCCGCTGGACATTCTAAGCTACGAGGGGGCTTCTACATCTATCGCATCGCTCCTACGTCGAAGGAAGTGGACGGACTCGCCGCAGCGCCGGATCACAGATCACCTCTCAGGAACGATGGACGAGACTGCGGAAACGCTCAGCGATGCGCCATCGGGCTTGCTCGCCTGGCTCAACGGTGGAAACACAGTGGCGCTGCTCCTGTGTATTGCCTTTGGCGCGTACGTGGCGTACGTCGTCACCAACGAGCCGGTGCGAGACGGCACCCAAGCAGCGCCAGACGAAAAAGAAGACGAGACGGAGCCGCCGCGCGACTTCACGGCGCAGCAACTCCGCGCCTTCGACGGCAAGGACGATGACACCCCTCTTTACGTCTCTTTGAAGGGTGACGTCTTCGACGTGTCGGAGGCGCGGTCCTTCTACGGGCCGGGGGGCGGCTACGCGTTATTTGCCGGGCGGGACGCGTCCAAGTGCCTCGCGACGATGTCATTGGAGGAGGCGGACCTCGACCAGCCCGTGGACGCCCTGAACTTCGGCGAGCGGGAGCAGCTGGACGAGTGGCACTTCAAGTTCAAGGAGATGTGCGCGCGGCGTCCCTGCACTTCACTGTGTGTCTGCTTGACGGCGTGGGGGATGCGCGCGACTCACAGTGTAATCACACACAGGAAGGGCTACCCGCTGCTTGGGCGCCTGGCCGCGCCAGCAGACGGGTCCGCGTATATTTCAAGGAAGGAATTGCTGGCGCGGGGCACGGGCTCGTGCGCGCCGTTGAAAGGCCGGTGCTGCGCCGAGCACTTGATTGCCGTGCGCGGGCAGGTCTACGACGTAGGGTACGGTGGTGTCGAGTTCTACGGCGCGGGGTGCTCCTACCACCTCTTCTGCGGCCGGGACGCATCGCGGGCCTTGTCGAAAATGTCCTTCAAGCCCGAGGACGTCTCGAGGGGCTGGCCCGACCTTGCGGACCTCGACGCGAAGGACACGAAGATCCTCGACGACTGGGAGAAGCTCTTCGCGCGGAAGTACCCGGTTGTGGCGCGGCTGCACGAGCGGGAATAATTATTAATAATATCACGAGCACTGTCTCGAACGGCGATGGGTGCTAGAACTAGCGGGCGTCGATAACGTGCGGGGCTGGCTCGATGCTGTTTGGCAAGCTTGGGCAGCCCATACAGCTGTACAACTGTAGACGCTGCGCGCTGGGCCCATCAGCATCAGTGCAGTGGTACCGTTTTGCAGTCGTGGGGTCGGCGCCTCGGCTTCTGCTCGTAGATTTGGCGTTGCTCGGCACCAGTGCTTTTGCACACCTGGACCCGCAAGCTCCCATAGGTCGGTATCGACGAGGCAATCGCACGAAACAACATGGCGGCCACCTGCCAGCGCCTCTACGCCGACGCGGACCGCCGCCGCCGCCGCCAGGAGGAGGACGCGCGGCTCGCTGAGGAACGGAGAGCCGAAGAGGAGGACTTGGAACTCGCGTGGCCGCGGTCGCCGCGGCTCTGCGACGCGAGCGTATCCATGGCGGCCACTGCGCGGAGCCGCGACGCGGGCTTGTGGGCGGCGGGCGGCGCCGGCGCGGGGGCGCAGGTCGTG
>Ga0114994_10003992_pt1 | contig 10731 bp, 21 predicted proteins | sample ArcticOcean_MG_C_9_FD_87043 | JGI IMG/M metagenome (GOLD analysis project Ga0114994, IMG submission 87043) | Marine microbial communities from western Arctic Ocean - ArcticOcean_MG_CB2_152 | ecosystem: Environmental > Aquatic > Marine > Oceanic | place: Arctic Ocean: Canada Basin | collected... | reverse complement strand
CGGGGGGGGGTGGGTGGAGGTTGAGGTGGAGGTTGAGGTTGAGGTGGAAGGATCTGATTCCGAGAGGGAAGTGGCGGAGTTGTGGTTTTGAAATTTGTCCTCTCGTAGAGGGGCCAACGACTCCGGCGCATCGACTTCCACATCGACATCACCCTCAGATAACGGTGTGGAAGTCATTTCCACGTCGCTATTTCCACCATTTCCGCCTACTCCTTTCCCGCTCCTCTCCCAGATACTCCCGGGCTCGGCCCCCCCCAAATCAAGGGGTTCGGGCAATCCCAACTCCCCCTCTCCCCCCACCACATCCCCGAACGAGAACTTTTTAAGCAGCTGCCGGTCCAAATTGTTCAGCGTCCTCTTCTGGATCTTGATGTTGTTGTAGAAAGTTCTGTGGGGGGTAAGCCGTGCAATTGCGGACTGGTTGTTGAAACGGAAAGAACTTGTGTGAAGGTTGTTGTTGCTGTTGTTGTTGTTGTTGTTGTTGTTGTTGTTGATGATGTTGATGTTGTTGTTTTTGTTGCGGTGATTTATGATTTCAGAGTCCGAGTTCCTGGATGGAGCTGAGGACCGGGTTGATGACCTAGGGGCCATTGACGCTCTCATGCTAACCGGCCGGGAGGAATGCTCATTTGAAGAAGACGAAGACGAAGACGAAGAAGAAGAAGGCGGAAGCCGGGAGGAAAGCCGCTGGGAGAGGCCGGGCTTGGTCTGGTCCGAAATGTTTGGAATTGAAGTCCGGGCAGTTGTTAAGGACCGAGGGAGATGGGGGTTGGGCGCAAGGTTTTTTGAGCTTCGTTGAGACTGCCGCTTGGCCTGTTGTATCAGTGATGACTCGTCCATGTAGTGTAAAATTATTGTTGTTGTTAATTGAACAAATTAAGAAGGAAAAAATATATATAAACGACTTCATCGTGATCATGAGAAGATCCAGCAACAAGAGATCCACTAGCAACAAGGTGGAGACTGAGGAATCCGTAAAGTCAGCCAACAGGCGAAACTCGAAAGTGCTTTGCAGACGAAGTGTTGCAAATGGGGAGACTAATGACCATGTTGTAGAATTGGTCTTCGAGCCCCCCTCCCCCGTCACCTCCACCCCCTCAACTCTAACTAGTAATTTAAATGACCTTGCCAAGGAGCTAGCTGAGGACCTCATAGAAAACATCCAAGCTTCAGACAACATCGACGTGAAAATGCTTGCTTGGCTTGATGTCAACGAGTTCGTAGCAAAAGTCACGGCAGATAAAGAACTGTTCAAGGCATTCATGCTTCATCTTTGCAGGCAACTCGCAAAGACGCTTAAGCTTGCTCGAAACGGGCTTGCCACAAGACTTTTGATCTCCCTTGTTTGCACGTACAGTGACATGGTCTCAGACTTGCTGATGCTGAGGTTCTACCACACCACCGGAGACCACAAGTCGTATGACACTTCGCTGAAGATTCTGATCGGGGCGATGAGCGCTCACGTGATCAACTCGCTGAGCCAGAACAAGCACTGTAGTTTGAAAATGAGGGCAGTGAGGGTTCTTCAGACTCTGTTCCTCCTTAACCCGCTAATTCACACATACGGAAAGTGGAGCGGGAAAGCGATGGAGGAAGGGGCTAGTATTAGGTGAGTTATCGCGCACACACACGCACGCACGCAAGCACGCACACTAAGTTAGTAAAAATAAATTTCAGCTCGAATCAACTTCTCATGTTCACGAAGCTCATCGAGATGATATTCGAAGCGTTGCCGCAACTAATCGTCCAAGTGGGAGCTTTGATGCAAGCCGGCAGCATCACGCTTCTCCCAGCCGCCTCCATTTTCCTCAGTGTCGTGACTGCGGGGTTCTTGGTAGCTGATCTGAGCGTGGGGATCGAGCGTGGCCAGATGACAGCCACAGTTAGGGGACCTCACTCGGCCAAGTATTGCGGAATTTTGCCGCTGAATTTAGAGGTGAGCGAGCGAGCCTTGTGACAGAAGAGTGCGAAGCTACGTGCAAGATTGCTATACATGGCTGCATCCACTACTGAACTAACCTACTCAGCTATTTCTATTTTTGCTTGCTCGCTGCTTTCGTGCTTCGTTGAAAATGCGCACACTCTCGCTTCGCTCGGCGCAGTGGGTTTTCTTCCTCGGCCACATGATGCTGGTATCAGGGTACTTCGCTGCGAACGTGATCGCACTGACGTTAGGGGGGCTGGTCTTGCCGGGCTACGCAATCCCGGCGTACATGGTGGGTGAGTTGGGGCTGTTTCTGTTTTGGGGGTGGAAGTATAACAGGGCAAGGTGAGTGAGTGAACGAGCGAAGCGAGCGAGGTTTTTGAGGAAGACTCGAGCGATGAATCCCGCGAAACGGCTAATAAACTTACCCACTCAATTTGTTTGGCTCACTCGTTTTGCTCTTGCTTCATTTATAATGCACCTCGCTTTCGCTCGGTGCCAGGTGGTTGTTGGGAACTTCAAACAGGTTGGGCTTCTTGGACGTCTTGAGGCCGGAGTGGGTCGTCATGAGCTTTGTGCCGATCTTGTGGTTTGGTGGACCATTTTTACTTGGCGGGAGAACGTCCACAGTTTGGATTGCGTACAAACTGATGCTCACGACATTCGTGGTCCACTTTTGCACCTCGGGGGGTGAGTTGGTCGAGACGATTAAGCTTTCGTCCGGTAACATCATGACGCTACAGCTAGTAGCTGCGGTGTGCGCTGTGGTGGGATATCTGCTGATGGTGAGGTTCGCGAGTGATTCGCACAGGCACCTCTTGTTCCAGACGATAATGACACCTAAGGAGCAAATGCAGCGATATTTCACTAATGACGACGAGCCCCTGGACTACAAATTCAATACGAGGGATGAGGCGAGGATGAATTATTTCGCAGCATTTCACCCGTACTTCTTCACAGAAGCGAAGGCGAAGGTGCAAGAATTGCTTCTCGGGTTGAGGTCGAGTGACGACCTGTTTTCCTCCGGCGCCGTCGTGCCTCCCGGTATATCCAAATCAAAAGGTCAGCAATGGTCCGCAGTGTTCAAGGTATTCAAATACCACTTCGCCTACTTCAAGGACGACGGCGCGAATAGACTGATCACAACCCACCTAGACAACCTGCTTGGGGAGATCGAAAGCCGGCCAACAATAACAACCCCCTCTCCCTCCCCCCAACCACCCCAACCCAAAGAGCTCTCAGAGGTTGAGCAGCTACGAAAACAAGTCGCAGCGTTACAGGCACGAGTTTCTGAGCTTGAAAAAGGAAATAAATGAGTAACAGTAACCAATTTTCATTCTCTGTTAAACTCTGTTACCTCCAACTCCCTCACACGCTTCTCCAACCTTTCTATCTTCTCCTCCAACCCACTCACCACCCCGACGCTGTATTTCGCAATGCAATCAGTCTCGATGTTCACCTTCTCCCCAACCTCCTTCTTGCCCATGGTCACGCAGTCCTGCGTGTGCCTGACCATCATGATCGTGAACCAACCGTCTCCGGTCTCGCAGACCGTCAAGCTCACCCCGTCAACTGCGACGAATCCCTTGCTCACAATAAACTTTTGTAACTCCAAATTGTCAATTGCGAGCTTGTAAACAATCGAGTCCCCCTCCTGCCGCTTCTCCGTAATCGTCGCAACGCAATCAACGTGCCCCTGAACGTTGTGGCCCGAGTTTCGCCCGCCGATTGCTGCGCCAAGCGAAGCGCCGAGCGAAGCGCCGAGCGAAGCGCCGAGCGAAGCGAGGTGCATTTTTAATGGAGCAGGTGGGGAGCAGGTGGGGAGCAGGTGGGGAGCAGGTGGGGAGCAGGTGGGGAGCAGGTGGGGAGCGAACAACACCAGTTCGAATTGAGATAATGTTATTTTAGTTGTGGCTCGTATTCTCGTCTTCATCAAGGCTCGCTCGCTGTATTTGCCATCTTTGACGATATAGAGATAGTTGGGCAAACGTCACATAGGACAAGATCCTCGCCCGCTCACCTGCCGCTCGCTCCAAGTTAACCGGATGAACGTTGGCCGGATAGGACTCGGCGGTGCCTCCCGCAGCTTCCATTTCGTCGACTATCGGCCCGAGCGTTGTGAGTCGCAGAGTTTCCGCGGCGACACCAACGGAAAAGGTTTTAGTTTGCGGATCTAGGGAAGTGGCAGTGAGGCAGATGCCGGAAACAGCAATGGAAGCGCCCAAGTACGCATCTTGGAGGGGGAGGCCGGTGGGAGATGATATTGTGAACGTGTAGCCCGGAACCACTTTAGTAGGGTCTTCCCACGAGGGGACAGATGATTTTATTAAATTTGTTATTGAGCCCATCTCCTCAATGATGCCTGTGAACATTTGGAGCTGGTTGTGTTTTTGTCGATGGAAAGTCGGTCTTATTGGGCGATTACGTGTGAAGGGGGTAACTACAACTAGATGAAGCAGGATGAAGAGAAGAAGAAACATCATTTATTGTGTATGATAGAGTGAAAATGGATTTAAAAATGTCATCACAAGAGTTTTATTGTTTTATGGTGACAGGAATGAGATTCCCTCACCCACACATAGACGCACGCACATTTTACACCGTCACCTCACCACAAATACAATACAAAATGGACGTGAACGTGAAATCACTGGCTACAGGTATCCCCCACCCTATATTCCCTCGAAATCACGCAAATCTAATCCTCATTTCACAATCACCAATCAATCACAAATCTCAAATCACCAATCACCAGGCCTTTCACTCGGCATCGGTCTATCTTACCTGGCCCTCAAATCTGACCAAGAGTCCTGGCTCGCGCCTCAGGAAGCAGTTACTGCTCCTCAAGACAATGACAAGAAGGCGACCGTCAGTCACGGTCGTCCTCCTGCACCTCTCACCCCTTTTCCTACCCCAACCAAGCCCAACACCTCACAAAAAAATCCTCGTCCCACCATTCTTGCCGGCAACTGGAAGTGCAACCCCTCTACCCTAACCTCTGCGAAGCAGCTCATTTCCTCCCTCAACCAGTCCTGCCCTGCTACCCCTTCCAACGTGAAGGTCATCATTGCGTTCCCCTCCCTCTTCCTCTCCACGGCCCTGGCCTGCATGAGAGATGACTTCATCGTTGCTGCCCAGGACTCTGGGGCAGTTCCCTCCAAGGGAGGCGCCTACACCGGCGAGGCCTCCCCTACCCAGCTGGTCTCCCTCGGCGTCACTCACGTCGTTCTTGGCCACTCTGAGCGGCGCGAGGGTTTCCAGGCAAGTGCTAGTGCAAATAGTGAGGGCGAGTCGTCGGGAGAGTCGTCGCTGTTTGTCGCCTCCAAGGTCAAGTTGGCCGTGGAAGCTGGCATGACCGTGCTCCTCTGTGTCGGCGAGAAGAAGGCCGAGCGCGAGAACGGCACGACATTGGACGTCGTGGCTTCCCAGCTCGCCCCAGTGGTTGCTGCTCTCGAGCCTGCTGACTGGGCCAACGTCATCATTGCCTACGAGGTGAGTCTAGCGATGAACCAACTTTCATCACTCCAACATCAACATCAACACCCGCGATTGAAATAGCACTTCATCCACTACTTACATCCACTACTTACATCCACTACTGAACTAACGTAACATTAACCCACCCAATTCGTTTAACTCGCCTTCACTCGTTTTGCTCGCTTCAGCCCGTCTGGGCCATTGGCACTGGCCTCACCGCCACCCCCGAAATGGCCAATGCGACCCACCACGCCATTCGAATTTGGCTGTCCCAGAACGTGTCCGAGACAGTCGCTCACAAGACGGTTATTCTCTACGGAGGTTCCATGAATGGCAAAAACGCCGAGGGTTTGTTGGCCAAAGAGGACATTGATGGCGGCTTGATTGGAGGTGCCTCTTTGAAGCCGGAGTTTTCGGACATTGTGGCTCTTGGAAGTCTGTAAAACGATAATTTGGATTTAAGTTTTGCATCAACACATTACAACAATTTATTTTTTTACACTCATTTCTACAACTAACACTATAACCGATTCTTCTTCTTTGGTGATATTGACTTCTGCAAGGATCGCTCTAACACCTTCATCGAACGTATCACCTCGGGGTTTACCGCATTTACGCTAGCAGCGGCTCTGGTCACCGTCTCTTGAATCGCTTTGATGTGATGAAGAGTCGTTATCTCATCCGCATTTTCCTTCTTCTTCTGCATTTCCTCAAAGTCCAGCAAATATTGCCTCGACAGCTCCAAGGGCTTGCTCAGCTCGTCAGTGACGATCTCCTCTGTCCACTGGTTCTTCTTAGCGTGGGAGTCCATGGAAACCTGGATCTGCTTCAAGGTGTTGACTTCATCATGCCGCTTGGCATTCACGGTGAACTTTCTTATCTTTCCCTCCACCTGGTTCTTGCGCCACGCTAAGTAAGCCATTTGCTTCTGAATCTCCTCGACGCGCTCATCCCCCTCGGGGAAGCGCATCACGGCAGCGTGGTCCATAAAGGAGTTTTTTGGAGTTGGAGTTGAGAATGGATCAGATTTTTTGTTTGTCCAAAAAGGTTTATGGAAAGTTGCTTTTCTTTTCCGGCTCTATATTTGTTCGGGGAAGTTGTTACGTAAAATTACTGCTCAAACTGGAATAGCCCCATTGCAAAATCATAAAATATCATAACATTACTTGCCAGACCTTGTGCTTTTGAAAACAAAATTTAATTTTTCTGTACATGCAGCTCGCCCTTGGGGCATCCAATTCGCTCTCAGATATACACCATGATGATTGCTCGAGGGAGGTTAAATCCAGCCCTCTCCCTAGTCCGAATGATTCGACCGGCTCAAACAATATTTGTTCAGCAATACTTGAACCACGACCGGCTAATATCATTAAATGCCCAGCAATTCTACTCCAGTATGAATAAATCACCTCCTCCTCCTCCTCCGCCGCCGCCGCCGCACCACTCTCTCACCCCGCTTATAACCCTCCTGGACGACAAAGATGAATCCGACAACCTCACCGCTTCGGCGACCTCCAAGCTCTCCAACGCGTTGGCTCTCGAGTCGAAGAAAACGGTGAAGCTAGGTGGGTCGACAACGCAACACACACAACGCACAACACGACTAATCAAATTCGCTCGCAGCCCTGTCTGGCAACCTCCTCATAACAACGATGAAATTTGGCGCTTACTTCAGCTCCGGATCGTCGGCAATGTTATCCGAGGCAATCCACTCCCTCGTCGATAGTGGCAACCAGGGCCTCCTACTAATTGGTTTGCGCGATGTTGGGAAGGAGAGCGACGACAAGCACGCCTACGGCTATGGCAAGAACGTTTATTTCTGGTCGTTGATATCGGCGCTCGGGACGTTTTGGCTCGGGGCAGGGGTCAGCATGACCCACTCCGTTTCTACTCTCTACAATGGTACTGGGCTCGTCGACGACGTCCCAATCGAGGTTTGGGGTGTCCTTGGTTTCTCGTTCCTCGTTGATGGTTTCGTCTTTAAACGGGCCGTGCGAACGATTATGCAATCCAAGCCGAGGGGCGTCTCCTTCCTTGCGCACTGTAAGGTGAGCGAGCGAGCCTTGAATAAGACTTGAGCGGAGCGATGGATTTCGCGATATGGCTGCAGATGGCTACATCACTTGTAAACTAACAGCTCGCTCGTGCTTCATTAAAAATCGCTTCGCTCGGCGCAGTCGATTCGCGATCCCACCACCCTCGCTGTTCTCCTCGAGGATGGTGCTGCCTGCGCGGGCGTTCTAATAGCTGGGACTGGGATAGGCCTTTCCCACGTCCTCCTCAGTCCAGTTTGGGACGGAATTGCCGGCGTTGGGGTGTCCTGCCTGCTGGCTGGGATGGGTGCCACCCTGGTTAAGCTCAACCAGAATTTCCTGCTCGGCCAGTCGGTAGATGACGAAATTTTGGACGGAATCAGAGCGATTTTGTTGAGGCGAAGGTCCATCGACAATATCGCGAGCGTTCAGAGCCAATGGACCGGCCCCTACTCCTTCTCCTACAAGGCAGAGGTCGATTTTGACGGCACATATCTTGCAGCAAAGGTGAGTGAGTGAGTGAGTGAGTGAGTGAGCACAGCACAGCACCGCACCGCACAACACGACTAACCCAACTTGATGCAGCTCCAAACTCGCTACCTAAAAGAGTTCGAAAACGCAAAGGGCGGGCCTGACATCAAAGTGTTGCTAAGCTTCTACGCAGAGGTGAGCGAGCGCGAGCTCACCCTAACAATAGTCGCGATGAAGACAGACGCTCCACTACTAAACTAACTTACTCAATTCGTGTGGCTCGCTCGTTTCGCTCGGCGCAGGACGTAATGCGGGCGGTCGAGTTTGAGATTAGGGAAATCGAGAACGAAATTCGAGGAATTTACCCTGCTGCAGCTTTCATTGAGCTTGAGCCGGATTCGAAGGATTTCAAGAAGTATGCAATAGATGAAAACAGCGACAAGATGCGGAACAGGGAGATCATGGCGCTTGAGCGGTTGCTACAAGCGATGACAGTTAGGTGAGTGAGCGAAGCGAAGCGAGCGAGCCTTGATGAAGACGAGAATACTCGCGATGAATCCCACGAAATTGCTACAGACGGCTACATCCACTACTAAACTAACCCACTCAATTCGTATTCGTTTGGCTCGCTTGGTTCGCTCGTGCTTCATTAAAAATGCGCCTCGCTTCGCTCGTGGCAGTAATAACACCATATATGGTGATAGGAATATATTGTTGCCCTTGCCAGGCAATGTGGATGTTGAGGAGAAGTACGTAGACAAAAAGATTATTAAGAAGGAGAAGGGGAAGAAGAAGGGGTAAAAAATTCTTTTATATTTTGTGTGAAAAAGAAGTTCAACGAAGGCTGCTGGAAAAGGCTGGGTGAGAAAAGATTCCAACACCAGAAAGACTTCTTGCGTAATATAATACACGCGGATTAGAGTTTGATTTTTATATTTTTAAATCTGTGTGTGGGCCTCCCCTTGTCCTTAAATATATTCACCTCCTCCCCCTTAAATAACACCCACCCCCCCTCATCCATTTTAGCCACACTTCTTCAGAAATTAGAGTGCCTCCTCGCCATTGTACTCGCCGGATCCCACGTGTTGGACCGCTGCAGCCTGTTCGTGATTCCCCCAGCGTTGCTGCTCATCTGAACGTTTCTGAACATTTGTTGCTGCTGCTGCATTGCAGAGTTAAGTTGAGCAACATGGTTCTTCTCGATCTGCAGTTTCTTTTCGCTCTCGCTGAGAAGCTGCCTGTTTTGCAGCAGGACCTCCGCAGCCGGTCGGTCGTGCGCGTTTGGCGACATCATCTGGCATTTCTGGGTTAGTTTTACTTCTGTTGCCTTGCTTATCACCCACTCCCTCGCTCACTCAACTCACCTTCGCTATAACACCCGCAAACTCGTTGGGAGTGTCTTGCAGCATCATCAACTGGCCGTTCCTAATTTGCTGCCACTCTGGCCCGTCGCAGGGCAGGTCCCTGCCCAAGCAAACCTCGTACAAGGTTGCGCCGAGCGAGAAAATGTCACTTTTGGTCAAGTTATTGTGGTCGTCGTTGAGCAACTCCAAGCTCATGTACCTCGAGTCTCCCTCCTCCACATCCCTCGCGTTGCTCCTCGCCATGTTGACCAGGCCAAAGTCCCCGAGCTTGAACTGCCCACTCTTCAAAAAAATGTTGTCTGGCTTGATATCAAGATGGACCAAGTTCGACTTGTGCAGTAGCTCCAGGGCCAACAGCATCTCGCGAAGGAGGGTGTAGCGCCGGTTCATATCTCGCATCTGCTCCGGCCACTGCTTGAGGACCTTCTCCAAGGAGGTGTCGCACAGCTCCGTTTGGATGAAGAGTCGGTCGTCCTCCATCCAGGCGTTGTGGTACCTGACAATGTGAAATCCGTGCTGCATTGCAAATTGATTGGAATATTATTATAAATGTTAGTTTTGTAGTGGCTCGTACTCTAGTCTTCTTCAAGGCAAGCGAAGACTGAGTCAGACTCACCTCGTTCCCCACGTCACTCAGCGCTGCCAGCGCGTACACCTCCTTCAGCGCCTTGTCCCTCCCCGCATTCCCCTTCCAAGGCCGCTTCGCAGCCTTGATGGCATAGACGCAGTTATCCAGCCTCGACTGGCACTTGTGAACACTGCCAAAGCTCCCGCTTCCAAGCGTGCTCAAGATCGCAAAGTCGGTGGTGAATCTCCCCGCGTGGTTGTTGCCGATTTCATCAATACTGTTATTGTTACTGTTATTGTTATTGTTATTATTGTTATTGGATAAACTGCTTTTATTCGGGGTAGCCGTAACGCTATGTTCAATTGTATTCCTCGGTGGTGTGCCCATTTCGTTCATGGAGTTGTCGCTATTACTGTTCCTGATATTGTTGCTTTTATTGTTCGCTATTGTCCGAGACATAATTCCCCCGTTAACGTGGGGCGTTGAATGCCCAGCCCCGTAGTCCTGGTTGAAGCAGTGCAGCTGGTAGTCCTGCTTGTTGGGGGTGGCAGGCGGGAAGCTGACGACCTCGTTCGGTGATACATCATCCACAGCGGACGTGAAAAGGACAGATTTTGATGTAAGGTGGAGATCGTTGTTGTTGCTGGGGGGGGGGGGGGGGGGGGGAGGGGGAGAAAAACAAAAAAGATGCTATGGACAGTCGGACATAAAAGAAAAAAAGAGAAGGAGGAGGAAAGAGAAAAGGAGGGAAGAAGGAGGAGAGGGAAAGAGAGGAAGAGAGGGGGGGGGAGAGGGGGGGGGGGGGGGGGAGGGGGAGAGGGAGCACTGGTACTGTGGGATATGCTCCTGGCTGGCATGGCTTGCCTCACTGCCCTAGCTCCCTGGCCTGGCTGG
>Ga0114994_10003988_pt1 | contig 10735 bp, 13 predicted proteins | sample ArcticOcean_MG_C_9_FD_87043 | JGI IMG/M metagenome (GOLD analysis project Ga0114994, IMG submission 87043) | Marine microbial communities from western Arctic Ocean - ArcticOcean_MG_CB2_152 | ecosystem: Environmental > Aquatic > Marine > Oceanic | place: Arctic Ocean: Canada Basin | collected... | reverse complement strand
TTTTAGTAAAGAACCAAACTTTATTGATAGTTCTATAACTCCTTCTAATTTTAACTCTAATAATATATATTTTTATGGATTATTACATAATAATATTAAGGACCTTACTAATAATAATAAAATTATTGGAGAAATTGTTATTGAACATAAAAATTCAAACTCTCAAGATGATATTGTTTACGCGTGTTTTCTGGTTAAATTAGATATGGACCAAAAGTCTAATAATTTAGATAAATTTATACATTTTATTAATAATAATTCAAAAGAACTCGAATATAATATTGACTTAAATGAGGTCATTCCCAAACAAAATAAAACTATTAACTATATTGACAAACATAAAGGTAAAAATAATCATATTTATATTTATGATATTCCTATTACGGTTAATGAAAAATCGGCAGAATTCTTTAAAAATCTTTCTATTCAAACAGACCTATTTAATGTAAGCGCACCATTAACTCCAAAATACATTGAAGTCAATGATAGAGAAGGATTTTCTAATATCGAAGGGTTTGAAGATGAAATTTATATTGATTGCACTCCGGTGGGGGAAAGTGATGAAAATATACAAACTTACAATGTTCCAGTTGAAGGAGAATATACGAATCAAAAGGTTAAAATTGAGTTTTTTAAAAGTGCAATGTATTTTATGTTTTTTTTAATGATTACTGTTTGTTCTTACCTCTTTATACCGGCTACATATAAACATACAATTATTGATAAAACGAATAAATCTAATTATAATAAACATGAAACAATTCGATTCGCTGACCTGGTTATTAGTCTTCTTTATTTTGTATTTACATGGTCATTAATTATTAATGTTAATATTGAGAAAAATCCCTATATATGGCCGATCGTTGGATTCTTAACATTATTTTATGGTTTATTTTTTGCTCTTATACAGGGGAAAAAAACAAGTAAGGATTTTATGACAACTAAAGGCGATGACGCGGGTAGTGCTGGTCTTTATAGTGATACTATTAATGAAACTTTAACTTTTAATATTTTTTCGGCGATTACATTTGCTGCTGGTTTATACGCTTCTTTATTCCCAAAAATGAAAGGTTTCATTGGTGCACTTATAGTTAGTTATTTAATCTTTTATTTTTCTAGATACTTTTTAATTGACGATAAACCAAATATCGGTTCTATTATTGGCGACTTTATATGGACGGGTTCATTTATTTGTTTAGTTATTGTTCCTCTTATTATGTCATTAAAAGATTAAAAGATTAATTTATAAAATTTATATTTATTATAATTATAAATATAAATTTATACGACTGATGCTCCTTTAGTATCGTTTACTACGGGACTATAACTAGTCATTAAATATGTTTTTAAATCGCTTTTACCGATAGGGGCTAATTTATCGACCATTTCTTCTTCTAATGTTTCTTCTTTTGTAGGGTTCATTGCAACCATTTTTGCTTTCTTTGCTTTTTCTGTATTTCTTACTTTAACTACTTCATCTACTTGCTTGCTTGCTTCACAACTTCTATTTACTAAGACATATACTACATACACCATTAAAGCAGTCAAATACATATCACATTTACTACATAAATATAATAAGGACGCAAATAGAGCGGTTAAACCTACAGTAGAGTTAATACAGTAAGCTAATTCTTTTGGGGTTTTTATTGGCAACGCAATGTATAATAACGACATTATTACCACTACCATTTCCAATCGACTATATTTTGCTATAAAACTTGGAAGATTCATTATATATTATACTATGCGATAATTTATTTTATATAATCATATAAAACAATTATGTTTATTACTATATGAAGAAATTTTATAATAATAATCCTAAATCATTTAATACTATACAATTAACTGATGAATATAAAACAATTATACAAAATAATTCTTATATTGGACATAAGGGATATTCAATTCTTAAAAAATTTTTATCTGAAAATGACCTTGAATTTTTAAAAAAAGAATTATACGTTAAACCTGTTATTTTCGGGGTCACCGGTAATACTGATAATAATGCTTTTTACGTATATAGAGAAAGTTCTAGTAAAATTTTTTTACCTAGATTTTTTGGTATTCAACGTTATGGTTTACCTATTAAAAATGAAATTACTACTGGGGATAATATAAATGTTCCATTTGTTAAAGACCTTCGTGATTTTCAAACTAATATTGTTAGTGTTTATATGAATTATGTGAAATCTCCCATATCAATTAATAATTTAGATATTAACGGGAATGGGGGTATTCTTGAAGTTCCGTGCGGAAAAGGGAAAACTGTTATGGCTTTGAAAATTATTTCTCTTTTACAAAAAAAAACTATTATTCTTGTTCATAAAGAATTTTTAATGAATCAATGGATTGAACGTATACGAGAGTTTGTTCCTTCAGCACGTATTGGTAAAATTCAAGCTTCTGAATTTGATATTAAAGATAAAGATATTGTCATTGGGATGATTCAAACCGTATATAATAAAGATTACCCGAAAAATACGTTTTCTAGTTTTGGATTAACTATTATAGATGAAGTTCATCGGATCGGGAGTGAACAATTCTCTAAAACATTACTTAATATTGTTACTCCATATATGCTTGGTATTTCAGCAACTGTTGAAAGGAAAGATAAATTAACAAAAGTGTTATACATGTTTATCGGCAACAAAATTTATGAAGAAAAAAGACAAGATGACGACTCTGTCGTTGTTAAATCGATTACTTATATTTCTAATGATTCTGATTTTAATCAAACAGAATATGATTATAGAGGCTCTCCTAAATATAGCACCATGCTTAGTAAATTAAGTAATTTTAATTCTAGAAACTCCTTTGTTGTTAAATTAATTGCTGACCTGTTACATGAAAATGTTAATAAACAAATTATGATTTTAACCCACCAAAGGTGTGTTCTTACCTATCTACATGATGCTATTAATCATCAAAATATTGCTACTGTTGGTTATTATGTTGGAGGCATGAAACCTAAAGATTTACAAGAAACTGAATCTAAACAAATTGTCCTCGCTACTTACGCTATGGCTGCTGAAGCGTTAGATATTAAAACTTTATCTACACTTATTATGGTTACTCCCAAAACTGAAATTACTCAATCTGTTGGACGTATTTTAAGAACTAAACATAACCAACCTATCGTTGTTGATATTATTGACCAACATGATATGTATCAAAAACAATGGGTTCAAAGAAAACGTTTTTATAAAAATAATAATTATAAAATTTTAAATATTAATTCAAATGATTATATTAATATGGATACTACTGGTAATAACTGGAAATTAATCTTTGAACCTAAAGATAAATCTTCTGTTGTAGCTAAGGAAAAACCAAAATGTTTAATTAATATTTCTGATAATGATATTAATAATGTTGTTTTTGAATCGGCTTATTATAATTAACGATATAAACATTCTTATTATATATTATATATAATATATAATATAATGAACAATAAATATATATTTAACCAAGATACTTCATTTGAAGTAGGTCATCATATTTTTATTAAAAAATATCATGGGGAAAAATTAAAACCGGATACTTCTAGAAAATTTGAAATTGTTTCTATTAGAAACGCAATTCATACCGGCACATCTACAGTTTTTGTGAAAAATTGTATTTTAAATAATGGGAAGGAACAAGCAATATATACTTATGATATGATTAATAAACAAAGAACTTTTTATATAGAACCCGCATATTCTATTTATAATTTTTGTTGTTGTTTTAGTTAATTTTATAATATAATATAATATATTATATGCCAGAACCAAATGATTTAAAATTATATAATGAGATTAAAAAATCTGTTTATAAGGATATTCCCATTCATTCCGCTTATCGAAGTGGTATTTTAGTGAAAAAATATAAAAATAGCTTTTACAATAAATATGGTAATAACAAATCTCCATATAAAGGTAATAAAACCAGAAAAAAAGGATTGAAACGTTGGTTTGATGAAAAATGGATAAATCAACGAGGTGAAGTAGGATATAAATTTAAAAATGATATATATCGACCTTCTATTAAAATTACTGAAAATACACCTACTACTCATAATGAATTAACTGATAAACAAATTAAAAAAGCAAGAACTGTAAAATATAAAAAGGGTCGAGTAGATAATTTTTATAATTTAGGTGGTTCAAAAACAAAAAAAATAATAAAACCAATTTTTAAAGATAATAAAATTCATTTTAAAGATTTTCCCGATTTTTTGCCAAATTTAACACCTAAAGAAATGTTTACGTTAGGTAGTTTCGGCGGAACATATTGGAGACCAATTTATTCATCTATTAATGATACCAACTATAAGAATAGACATAAAAAATATCCGGATTCTTGGTGGAAAGATATTCCGGATAATTGGCTTATATCTGATTGGGATAATTATGATATTAACATCAATAAATATAAGGTAAAGGTCGGTACTACATTAGAATTTTGGGAAGAAAAAAAATGGATAAAATCAATTCATCCTTATGGATGGGTAGAATGGTATTGTGATTTTTATACAGGTAAACGTTGTTTTGACGATGAAAGACAAATTTCAAGATGGCAAAAATTAGCTGGCAAAAAAGGTCGTTTTATGAGATTTTTAGTTACTCTAATTATTAAAAATAATTCGAATTGGAATGATGATTCTATTAGTCCTAAAATTAGACAAGTTTTACTACATTGGGGTTATAAATTAACAAAAAATGATTTTAATTATGAAATTAAACGACGCAAATTAAAAAATATATTATAATATATATGCCAGGTGATATTAATAATTTATAAAAACCAAATAATAATAAAAAAATTATCGAAAGGGGGCAAATATGAAGACTTGGGTGAAAATGTGGAATAAAAAATTGATATATTTTTAAATATTAAATATAATTAAGTATATATTATCAAATGAGTAAAGGAATTTATCAGTATAAGTGTAATAACACGAATGAAACATATTACGGTTCATCTATGAATATTGAAAAACGAGACAAAAAACATCGTCGTAATAAAGATAATGATACATGCTCAGCAAAAATTATAGAGAGAGGTAATTTTACTTTCACAAAAATTAAGACATTTGATAATATTTCAAGATTAGAATTACGAAAATGTGAACAATCCTATATAGATAATGATGAAATGTGTATTAATAAAGCAACTGCTTATTCAAATAAAAGAAAACAAATAGAAAAAAAAGGGGGCGTAATTTATTTATTAAAATGTAATAAAACTGATGAAAAATATATTGGTAGTTCAAGAGATTATACACAACGAAAATACAACCATAAATGCTATAAAAGTATTAAACATGTAAAATCCAAACAAATTACAGAAAGATGTGATTATGAGTTCTCTATATTGGAAGAAAGAGAAGAAATAAATGATTTAGATTTACAAAAATTAGAACAATTTTGGATGGATAAATACCCTGAACGTATTAATCATCAACGAGCATATGTTTCACTTGAAACAAAAAAGGAAGAAGCAGATAAATATAATAAAAAGTATCAAGTAGAAAATAAGGATGAAATTAAAGTTCAACGAGCAGGTCATTATGAAAATAATAAAGACCGAATTAAACAAGAAGTAAAAGACAACTTTAACAAAAATAAAGAGGCAAACTTAAAAAAAAAGAGGGATAAACACGCAAGTCTATCCCCAGAAGAAAAAAAGGCAAAACACAAACACGTATACCAATTAATAAAGGCAAGACAATCTACAGAAAGAGTAAAATGTCCCCATTGTTATAAAGAAATGTTTGAAAGATGTTTGAAAAAACATAATAAAGTTTGTCAAAAACAACCATCAAATATACAACATGCAACAGATACAAAATTAAAATCATATACAGTAAAGGTAGCAAACTTAGAAGACGAAAGTGAAATTATATATCCGAGTATAAATAGTGCTAGTGCTACTCTGGGTATTACTCCGTTCAAATTAACAAGATATATACGTGAAAATATTCAACATAACAATATGGCGTTTTCATTCGTATACCCCAATAACCAATAATAAAAAAATGCGGCAAATATGAATACTTTATTGAAAGTTATAAAAAATATACACATACAATAACAATATGAATGAATATTATTATTATGTAATAATATATTAGATGGAAGAACCAACAAATATATTATATAAAATTTTTCAAATTATGGACCATTATGAAGAATTACTAGGAAATTATGCTACTCATGAAAATAATTACAAAGAAGATGATACTTTTTTTACGTTCTTATTTAATTATATGAATAAATCCGCTGATACTGACAAGTCTAATAATGATCTATCCAATAATACCACTGAAGTTAAAATGAATTTAGATAAATCCCCTACTACTGAAACTGATGAAAAATTAAAATCAGAAAAGGATGATATTGAAGTGGATGATAATAACCCAACTAAACCTTTATCAGAACATGACGAAATGATTAATAAATATATAAAAAAATGTTATAAAATGATTGTATTAAAATGTCACCCAGACAAAACCCACGATAGAGCTAATAGTAATGAACTTTTTATTAAATGTCATGAATATATGGAAAATAACTTGTTAATAGGATTATTATATGTTTTTTATTTATATCAGTTAAAACCACCAAAACCTATAGGCGAATCTACACCCGATTCAAATATTTTAACTCAAAGAATATTACATGAAATACGATTGATACAAGACAAGGTGTATAAATTAGACAATAAAGCTGATAATAAAAAGTGTAAAAATTAAAATGAAGACGGAATTACAGGATTCTCAATAGGAATCTCAATCTCTGAATCTGGAACTACATTATTCGATTTCAAAAAACAATCACAACACTCAAATTCTATCAACAAATGACAAGAAAGACAACACCCCAATACCCCTAGTATAAACAAAGAAACTATAATAAAATCAGACATATATTATATATTATATACAATTTTTCTTTACTTCATTTATATAATATTATTACTGGAAAAATGTATGTTTATCGAAAGGGACCAAATTTGGAATTAGTATCAAGCAAAGAAAAAATTAGCATCTTCATTAGAAAGGTCTTCCCAATCCATATATTTAATATTATTTTTTTTACCTACAAAAATCCCCGAAGTCCCATCTTCAACAATCCATTCATTTTTTATCCATATAGATGGATATTTATTAATAAGTGTTTCAGTAAATTGAAAAAGAGGTTTCCAAGCAGTTATAAAATTAACTTTTATACCAAATTTTCGATTTAATTTTACATCAAGATTTGGTATTTCTTTAAGGAGTTCTTGTAAAATATCTATAATATCATTCTCAGAACGGGAAGTAATAGTTAAATCATTATTACAAACATTCGGCATTATAATTAAATATATCCATTTGTTTTTAAATTATATTATTTTTAATATTATATCAATAATATATAAATGGGTAAAACTCTTAGAAAATTTAGTAAAAATGGGAAAAAGACACAATATAGACGTAAAACAAAGGGTCGAAAGCCAATTCGTAAAAAATCTCTTCGTCGTAGGAAAAAAACCGGTGGTTTTCAAAGTCCATCACAGGCAATTGAAATAAAAGTAAAAGAAATATCAAAATTAGTTATTAAAGCATCACTAAAAGATGGTTCTGAACAAGAATATTACAAAAAAGCTATTGAAAAATTAATCGAATTAACAAAATCTGGTAAAGCATCGTGCCAAATAAGTAGATTTTCGTTTAGCTATGAAAAATGTGAATTAGATAAAATAAATTCTTACGGTAAAGCTCTAATATTACTTCTAATATTACTAGATAAGCAGACTGACGTTGAATTGAACAATTTGATAAAGGAAATTGATGGTTCAATTGATATACAATCATTGAATACAGCATTATACAGTAAGGCACATAGAGGGACTAAATTTAATGAAAAAACTCTAAATGAATACCTGAAATCAAATAAAAAAATACCTTCAGGAGATTACGAACAAGACCTTATGAACTCCACTATAGGAACCAATAGTGAGTGGCATGGTCTGTTATTAAATAAAATACTTATGTATCAATTTATAAATGAAAACCCAGAACATTATTTAGCTACACCAGTCGAAAATCCAGAATTAGGTTTAGAAAGAGCTATTTTAGATGTTCAAGAAGCGACTGAAGAATTACCAAAACCATCAGAAGACCCATATGAATTTACAAAGTTTCCACTCAGAGCATTTCTTCTACATACAGATAAAGGTGATAGAACAATTGAAGGTTATAAAAGAAGACAACGAGAAATTTATATTGAAGTAATTGAATATTTCACAGAAGAAAGAGATAATGCTGAACACCAGATTTTAGCGATTGAAGCTAAAACAGAGGTAATAAAAAAAAAAGAGGTAGAAAAAGAACTGAACGAAGAACAATTAAAATATGAAGTTGCCGAATTAATAAATTGGGAACAAAAGGATGGTGTCGAAAGTGAAGAAAAAACAGAATATACAAGAAAATTGGGTGACTATAATAGTAAAGTATGGAATAAAGAAATAGAAAGACAAAAGGCGGTAAAAAAAGAAGAACCGGTCTTCAATTGAGAACTATATAATTATTTTTTGTCAGTGTAATATATAATGGTTTTATCAAACAAAAAAAGAAAATCTCTCTCTAAGAAAATTGGAAGTAAAAGAAAATCTCTCTCTAAGAAAATTGGAAGTAAAAGAAAAACCCGTTCAAAACGTGGAGGCACCAAATCAAAAAAGGTATATTTTAAATCTTGTAATTCTGATTCAGATTGTACTTTAGATAAACCTGAATGTGATACAAAAAATTATATATGTGTTCAAAAATTTAAATTTATTGGCGGTAAGACAAAAAAACGATGTTCAATTGATAAAAATATAATATATTAACTATCTTACTATCAAATAAAAATATTTAATTATCATATTTATTATGACAAAGATTACATAACATGTAAATTGGACATATTTCATGATTTTGTATAAATAATTTTAGAATATCTCCTGATCTTATGGGGGTATTATTATCAATATATAAATTATTTATTGCCATCATTAGCAAATCATATCGCGAATAAATATTACAATGTGCTCTTTCAAGCTGTCTTATACTATTTTCTCCTTTTTTTCCCTTGCATATAACACATTTTGTAGCATTAAAAGTAAAGAATGTTTGTACCAGATTTTGTGCGGAACCTTGATTTAAATGTTTAGCAATTACTTCTTTTTCGCCACAACAACCCATATCATCATCAATATATCTGTTTTTTATTGTGCCAAGTCTGGTATTAATATATAGTTTTTGTTTTTCTAATGTTTTTTTATAGAGTTCACTTTCTGGATTGCTTAAGTCTTCCATTTTGATATTATATTTAAATATATAATATAATATCAATTTTTTATATTAGTCACTTGTTATTATATAGCCAAGTCCATACATATGCTAATATTATTATACCTACGCCGAATATAATTAAATTTTCCGCTAATATTGTCATTTCAATTTTATATATGATGGGAACTATTTGTTATGCTTTTATTAAATTCTTCAATTAATTCTTGTTTTGAAATTGATTTTGGACCTACTGTATTATTTTTACAATTATAATTAATAGTAGACAAAGTATCAAAAATTTCATCAGTTAATCTAAAATTAAACTTAATAAAGTAATGAGATTGAACAGATTTATCTTGATTATTTTTATCTATTTTCCCAGCATAAACACCGACACGTCTAAATGATATATCATGTTCGACGTCTTTATTTACAAATTTATATCCTGAAGGTTCAAGTTTATCAGGAACAGTTCTCAAATGATCTTTTTTAATCCAAATTTGAAATACACATGGAACATCATATGATTTATTATCTACAATAAATGAATTCTTAGGTAAATCATATTCACATTCTAAATGAAAATTTAAAGGAAAAGACTTTTTTAAACTATCCTTTTTAAAACTTTTTGGTAATATAAATGAAATACTATCACAATATTCTGCTGATTTTTTTATAAATTGTATAGCTAATGACGATTGTCTACCGAATGGTGGATTTCCAATTATATGTATTTTATCATAATTATTAATCATTTTATTAAAATTAAAATCTAAATAATTTTGTTGTGTAATTTCACTATTTTCTGGTTCTAAATCATAAAATTTATAATTAAAAAATAAAGATTTAATCCCATTAATAAATGAACCATTACCTGCGCTAGGTTCAATCGCTAAATCATTATTATTAATTATAATATTATCTTTTATTAATTCAATACATGTATTTACAGCTTCATTTGAAGTATAATATTTATCAATAAGGTTTCTCTTTAAACCTGTATTTTGATTCATTATTGTCTTTTTATAATATTATTTTATTTTTATATGATTTTAAATAAAGATAAAATAATTAGTTATTCATATTATGGTAATCACTTTTAATCGGATTATCTACATATTCTGAAGGTGAACTACCAGTTATGTCTTCTATAGATAAACTTTTTTCCATTTTTAAACAACCAAAATAATATAGAAATTTTGCTTTATAAGACGATGATGATTGACGGTTTTCACGTGTTTCCATTGTTGAAAGCATACGGTTTAATTCGGGTGACCACTCTTGCATTTTGTATTTAATTTATATTTATATTTAATTTATATTAAATAATTCAATTTTTTATACTTTTGAATATATTAAATACTTAACTAATTATAATAAAATTATTTTTGTTCATTTCATCTATTAAATCATCATAAATCTTTT
>Ga0114994_10003986_pt1 | contig 10737 bp, 6 predicted proteins | sample ArcticOcean_MG_C_9_FD_87043 | JGI IMG/M metagenome (GOLD analysis project Ga0114994, IMG submission 87043) | Marine microbial communities from western Arctic Ocean - ArcticOcean_MG_CB2_152 | ecosystem: Environmental > Aquatic > Marine > Oceanic | place: Arctic Ocean: Canada Basin | collected... | reverse complement strand
GACGCTGGCCACGCACGCGATGAGGCGACCGGGAAAGGCGCGCGCCGAGTGCGCGCGGTCCTTCGGGAGCTTCAGCTCGGTCTTCGGCGCGTCGTCGTCGCTGACGTCGTCGGCGAACTTGTCCCACCGGGCGTAGTCGGTCATGATGATCGCTGCTTGTTGCTTGAGCTGTTTTTGTGCAGCGTTTTGGTGCTGTGTGTTTTGTACAGCGTTGTGCGCGGCGGTTTTGGAGTCTTTTGGGCTACTTTTTTGTTCACTGCCAGCAGCGGTGAACGTAGGCTAAGACTAGAACTTATATTGGCAGCTGTTCTGCAAGCGCGCTCTTTTGCTACGGCGTTTTTCACACCAAAAACCCGCGCGTAAAACCCGCCTCGCGAGTCGGCGTCACTTGAAGCTGTCGGACCGCCTTAGGAACCCTACGAACAGTCAGCAACGCCGTTCGCTCCCCGTAAAATTTCGTGCGGGTGATGGCGGCGATCAGCTTTTGTTGTTGCACTCACTAAAAACTACAGCGACAGCACATCACAGCATTAACCAGCGTCACAACTAACAACTAGGAACACCCGGGCGCACGCATCTCCCACAACTGCATGGTCACCTCCGTCGCGCCGCGCGATCAAGCAGTGAGTCAGGGATAGAACGCCGGCTGCCTGCTGCGTTGCGCCACCGCCGCCGCGCCCTCGCACCTCTTCTTGGTCGCGGCCGCCGGCGCGGAGGACGCGCGGGAAGGCCGCGCCGCAATCCGTATCTCAAGCTCTCCTGCCGGCAAAACCGCCGCCCCGCGGAAACGCATCCCTGCGCGCCTGACAGCTCGCCGATGGCGCAAGACCTTGACGTTCGCTTCCCACGCAGTTCACGATGCGCACCTTCGTCGCCGCCTCCTGCTTCGCCGTCGCCTCGGCGTTCGCGCCGCGCGCGGCCCCGGCGCGCGCGTCCGTCGTCGTCAACATGGAGGGCGAGGCCGACGGCTGCAAGGGCTCGGTCAAATTCTTTTCCGGCAAGGGCTTCGGCTTCATCGCGCCCGAGGACGGCTCCGAGGACATGTTCGTGCACTTCTCGGCCATCAACAAGGAGGGCTTCAAGAGCCTCAACGAGGGCGAGACCGTCACCTACGACAAGCGCTTCGACGACGAGAAGAACAAGTGGTTCGCGGCGAACGTCGACGGCGAGGGCGACGGCGTCCCGCGCGAGCGGTACTGAGCGTGGACCCGCAAGGAAGTTTCTTCGGATCCGTAGCTATGTGGCTTAGCTTAAAGCAAAGGCAAAATATAATTTTCTGGCGTCGCGGTGGGGGAAATCTGGTGGGGCGGTGGGGGAAATCTGGTGGGGCCAGGCACACGAACAGAGACAACTAATGAATTTTAAGCGGCGGCGCTACCGCCGCACGTCGACGCCCTGCGCGCGCGTCAGGGCCGGCTCCTCGTAGCGCGGCGAGGGCGGCCGGCCGCGGGGCCGCTCGGGCACCTCGCCCAGCAGCCCCGTGAGGAACATGCTAATCTCCTCCACCTTGGTGAGGATCCGCAGCGCGTCGGGCCCCGCCGCGACGCGCCCCCCGAAGAGGGCCTCGAAGCGGTCCGGGTGCCACCTGCCTAATTCGCGCTGACACAGCTTCCGCCGCCTCTCCGCGGGCGCGCCCCTTTGCGTCCCGAGGCTGCGCCAGCCCAGGTCCATCTCGAGCCACTTTATGTCGTGGTAGGCGATGGGCCCGGGCTTCGCGGCCAGGCCGTCCAGGTCGACGCGCCGGTCCTCGGGCAGGCACACGTTGGCCGTTTGGACCGGCGGGGTCTTCTCCCACGTGAGTGGTGTTTTGGACGGGTGGCATTCCCGCGGGAGCGGCCGCGACTTCTCCGGCGTCCTATATTGTAGAGGAATATCCGAAGGCGGCGCACCGAGCTCCGGTGGTGGTGGTCTTCTTTCAGCCTGGGCCGCGCGCGCTCGATCCGCCGCGCGTTCGGCCTCCCGCCTTCGCGCGGCCTTTTCCCGGAGCTCCGCGCGTTCCCGCCTAGCCTCCGCCTCGGCCTCCACCTTGTCGCGCTTCTCGTACCGTCCCCGGTTCTCCGCTTCTTTCGCGTAGAACTTCTTCTTGGCCTGCCGCATCTTCTCCTCGTCCTCGTCGTCCGGGAAGCTGTGGTCGCCGGCGGGCCAGAAGCCATCTTTAGATCCGCCGAATAAAGGAGAACCCAGCGATGACGACGAGTCCAGCCGCTTCATCTTGGGCGACGTGGCGCTAAAGTCGATGGACGACGACGAGTCCTGCCGTTTGAGTGAACCGCGGAAGGAGGGACTTCGAGGCAAACCGAAGGAGTCCGTGCGCGGCAGCGACGCCTGGTCCCCGATGTTGATGCGAGACGGCCGGCCGCTGTCCAACGCGGCCGTGCCCGGTCTCTGGTTCCCCGTACTTTGCCGCCGGTTCTCCCGGCGCTTCCCTCGACCGCGGTCGGCGCTCTGCGTCTGGAGCGGCATGCGGTTCTCTCCGTACATCGCGTCCAACCGCACCTGTTCCTTGGCCTTGCGCCGCTGGTCCTCGAAGGACCCCCGCCCGCGCCGCAGGGCCGCGTCCAGCTGCGTGGCCAGGTCGTCCTCGCCGGGGCTCCCCAGCGCGTCAATCCGACACACCTTCAGGGGCGCGACGTCGATGGCCCCCGTCGTCGTGTCGAAGGCCACGCTAATGAAGACCTTGTTCGAATCTAGAGCCGAGCCGGGCCGCCGACTCCCCGGGACCTTGCGCACGACCGGCGCGATCTTCCCTTCCGCAAAGTCCGCATAACTCCGAGGCAGGGGCACGTCGCAGTCCGCCACGTCCTTGCCCAGCAAAATGGACGTGGCCGTCTCGAGGTCTTCTCTCACTTGCTTCTGCTCCTCAGTCTCCGGTTTCGCTAGTAAAACTTGCGCCTCCTGCGCGATCTTGCGGAGTTCGCTCTTCTCGACGCAGCCCTCATACGACAACCCGGCCTGGGTGATGATGGCCTTCAGCTGCTTCACACTAAGAGCGGTCACGTCCGCGGCCGCGCGCGCCGTCCGCTCCTTTTGGAGCGGCGACGGCGCCGTGGCGTTCGTGCCGCTCTTGGCCGGCGACCGCCGGAAGAAGCGCCGCATGTTATGTTTGGTTCATTGTCCCACGGTGGCGGCCGCGCATGGCTGCCCGTCTCTGGGTGTGGCGGCTGCACGCGCTGCCCGCGGTGTCCTCGCACGAAGGGTTCGCTGCGGCGCACGTGAGGTGACGGCTCGCAGTCCCCTGGGCGCGCGCGACGCCACAACGACGCGCGGACGGCGCGTTACAACGCCCACGGCGCTGCGCGCAGCGGCAAAACGACGCCAAAAAAAGAGCGCGGCCCGCGCGGCCCAGGGGCTCCCCGCTGCCCCCCCGAGCGGTGGGGCCGGCGCTCATGACGCCGCGAGCCGCGGCGCCCCGCACCTTTGGCTGCCCGCCCGCGCGCCGCGGCTGCCGCACGACGATGGCTCGCTGGCTGCTGCTGCTCGGCGGCCTCGGTACCATCCATGGCGACGAGCGCGTACCGGCCTCGGCGCACGCGCCGGAGATTGTCTTAGCGGCCGAATTTGTGGTCGAGGAGCTGGGCAAGCTGAGCGACTCGGGCGTCTACGAGTCGCTGACCCTGAGTCGCATCGTCCAGGCCTTCACCCAGCGCGGCGCCTTTCATGAGAACACGTTTTTGACCCTGGATCTGGCGTCGCCGCACTTCGCGAGTGGCAACGCGACGGAGCGCTTCGAGTGCATGGAGATGAAGCGGTTCGACGACGCTGCGAAATCCTTCGCGCTCGACGCCTTCCCGCACATGACCGATGCGAGTATAGAAGAATTCGGTGTGCGGAATATCGAAAGACGGCGATTGGCGCGGCAGAGGGCCTTCGCGGACTTGGAACTGGACGCGTGCGGCGCCGGGCTCTGCGCGGACGATGCGGCCGCGTCCTATTTGGAGCGGAGTTCCCTGGACCTGCTCGGGGAGCTGAAGGACGCGGCGCACCACCCGGATCGGAGGGAGCGGGCCCAGGACGCCCTCGAGCGCCGCGCCAGGGAGGACCGGCTCAAGCACCTCGTGGACCTGCACGCGCGCTCGTCGTTTGAACTCGACGCCATCGCGTCCAACGAAGGCGACTTCGCGGTGCGGCGCGCACTCGCGAAGCGGCTCCTGGACGAGCGCCTGGCGCTGGGGGACGCGGCGGGGTAAGGGTCGTCTGTGTGTCTAGCTCCCTGCGGGGGTGGCGCAGAGCGGCTGCGGGTCCGCCGCGGCCGCGCGGCCGTGCCGCTCTCCGCGCGCGGTTCCGTGGCTGCGCGGGGGCGGGGGAGGCCTCGCGGACGCGTCCCGGCCCGAACCACCAACCGCGGCGTCGGCGATTCTTCCGTGCGGGTTTTCGTCGCCGTGACAGATGCAACAAAATCCACTACTTGCTCGGCTCGTTTGCCTTGTTGTTGCAAGAGAGCTGCCAAAATGAAGGTCACGACCGCCGCGCTCCTCGTGGCCGTCGCCAAGGCCTTCGCGCCGACCGTCACGGTACGGCAACCGGTCACGCTCCAGGGCGCGTACGAGTCAGCTTTAGCCGAGGCCAAGTCCTTCTCCGTCGGCTCGCCCGAGGCCCGCGCCGCCTGGGACGCCGTCGAGGAGATCGAGGGCGCGGACAACTCGGCGGCGAGCAAGCCCGGCCTCGACGAGGAGTGCGACGCCCTCAACCCCTCGAAAGAGTGCAAGGACTACGCCAACTCCATGGCCGAGCTCCAGTCCATCCTCGCGTCCTCGAAGGCCAAGTCCGCCAGCGTCCAGGTGCAGGTGGCCAAGTTCGCCGCGCCGCTGCCGGCGCCGGCGTCGTCGTCGCCCGCGGAGAACGCGGCCGCCAAAGCGGCCGTCGCGGCGGCCACCACGGCCTCGGCCGAGTTCGGCCCGACCTCCAGCGAGGCCAAGGCCGCCTGGGCCGTGGTCGAGGAGATCAACGACTCCCTGGACGCGCCCGCCGCGGCCCTGCCCGGCCTGGACCAGGACTGCGTCGTGCAGGCCCTGGAGAAGTGCCGCGAGTTCGACGCGGCGATGTCCTCGCTGGAGTCGTCCTTGGCGTCGCTCAAGTAGAGGGGCATGCAAATCGGCCGCTCGCCGGGTGTAAGAGGGGCATTAGTAATCTCCGTCTCAGTCCGTCGTCGACTCGCCCGGCGCGCCTGCCGCGAGGTCACGCCAGCCAGTCCCGGGATGCATCAGAATAAATGCGGACTGGCCGACACGGCGGGCCGTCTAGAGGGAGAGGCGCTTAGTAAGCAATCCGAAAACCCGCACGTCAAAAAGCTTGGCGCCTGGCAGCGTCATTTTGCCCCTTCCGATCATTCCAGCCTTCGCGTATGCCAATTCCAGCCCATTTTGGGACCCTCCAACTTTTGGTCCTCAGCGCCTCGCGATTAGTTTAGGTCGGCTCTGTCCAGCCAGGGACATTCGCTGCAGACGTTTTGGACACGCAGTGTTCGATATTAGTCGCACCACAAGATCCCGAGTGAAGCTCCGGCAGCCACTCGCGCTCCCGGACGAGGAATCGCTCTCCCAAGGCACAAGGCACACCCAACAGTCGCGCTCAGCTGCGGCGTTAGGTATACGCCTGCGCTAGCCTCGCAAGGGTGCCAATTCGACGCACAAACCGCCGCGCGCGACCAACGCGCACTTTTGCTGACAAGCGGCACCGCCCGCGACCGACAAGCAACATAGCACCGCCACGCCCCGGAACACGCGCCATGCCGACGGCCCGCGTCGCGCGCCCGGCGCCGGTGGCGTTCAAGCCGCCGGGCCTGCGGGCCGCGGCGGCGCCGCGCGCCGCCCGGCCGCCGCCGCGCGCCGCGCCGCCGGGCCTCGGCACGCACGCGGGCAAGCCGGCGGGCAAGCCGGCGCCCAAAGCGCCCGCGGGCCAGAAGTCCTTTGACAACCCGGGCCCGCACGGCCCCCGCACGAGCGGCACGATCAAGACCAAGGTCGACAAGGAGTCCAAGGGCAACAAGGCGTACGGCACAGCCGACGACCGGCGCTTCACGTGCGGCGTCATCACGCCCGCGGACGGCGGCGCCGAGATCTTCTACATGGCGCGCGGCGAGACCGGCTTAGCCTTGCGGGCGGGCCAGCGCGTCACGTACGTGGAAGAGGAGAACCGCCAGGGCCCCATCGCGCACTACGTCCGGGACGCCGGCAGAGGCGCTGCGGCGCCGGCCAAGGCGGCCGCGCCCGAGTCGGACCGCCCCGCGCCTGCCGACCCGGGGGCGTTCCCCGCGTTGGCTCCCAAGGCGAGCCCCTGGGGCGGCGCCCCGAAGCCCAAGCCGCCGCCGGCCCAGGCGAAGCCCAAGCTGCGCGGCACGGTCACGGCCGTCAAGCCGCGCGAGGGCCCCAGCTACGGCTTCGTGCGGCCCGACGCCGGCGGGGACGACGTCTTCGTGGCCTTCGTGGACGTCGTCGACCAGAACAAGCTCCAGGAGAACGACCGCGTGGACTACGAGCTCATCCCGAACACGGGCGCGCGCAAGTCCAACGCCAGCGGGAGCAAGGCCAACCCCAAGTACGCCGTCAAGTGCGGCCGCGTGGTCATCCTGCCCCGGGGCGCGCCGCACAGGGGCGGCGCGCCGCACAAGGGCGGGGCGCCGGCGCAGAGCAGCGCGCCGGCCCATTTACGGAGAGCGCCGCCGCCGCCCGGGTCGCGCGCCGCCGGCTCCGCCAAGGTCGCGCGCGACAAGTTCACGGGGCAGTTATTAGCCCCGGACCAGCAGGAGCGCGAGCAGCTGGCGGCGGTCCTGCAGGAGAGCGCCCAGCAGTACGAACAGGACCAGCTCGCCCAGGCCCAGCAGCTCTCCATCGGGGACCGGCGGCGCCAGGGCAGCCCGCGCGCCCCGAAGCAGCAGGGCGTGGACGAGGTGCAGTTACAGGCGGAGGCGGACGAGCTGCGTGTGACGCAGGCGCGGGAGGTCGCTTCCCTACGAGCGACGCACGACCGCCAGAAGGCGCAGCTCAGGGCGCGGCACGGCGCCGCGCGCGACCCCGTCGGCGCCTTATTGGGCGCGGTCGCCTGCCTCCAGTACCGCCAGCAGTTCGCGGACCAGGACATCGTGGTGCGGGACGACTTCGCGATGCTGCGCATGGAGGACCTGCTGGAGGTGGGGTTACAACCGCGCGAGGCCGACGCGCTCGCGGGGCGCCTCGGCATCCACTAGGGGTCCGCCCCGCGCGGCGGCGGCGCGAGCGTGCGACTTACCGGCATGGCACGTGTGAAACTTACCGGCGCGGCGCGCCCTTGCTAGCATATGGCTAATATATATATGAGAACACATTAATCACGGGGCCGCGGCGCGCTCCCGCTGGTCGAGCTTCCGCAACAACTCGGCGTCTTTCGCTTGTGCAATGGCCCGCTGGGCCATCTGCTTCGGGCGCTGCAGGTGATTCAACTCGCGCATGCCCGGCAGGCGACTGACGTAGGCTTTCGGAGGGGGCAAATCGAGCGCCGTCATCTGCGCCTCCAGATTCTTTTGCATCCATTTTAGGCAGTTCCGGAACACCGAGTCCGTGACGCCGTCGCTATCGTGTAAATACAGCGCGAAGTCCTTGAGCATGGTGTCTTTGGCGATCCCGTCCGGGGCGACGAAAATAACCGCTTCGGCCGGGTCCATTTGCTTCTGCTTCACGTAGCCGACAAAGTGTCGGAGCGCGTTGTTGTACTGGCTTCTTAAGGAATCGGAGAAGCGCAAGGCTTCGAACGCGACATCCCTAGGGTCCGGCGCGAACCCAATTAAACTCCGGTTGATCTTCGAGGTCCGCTGGCGCTTCCGGGGCGCGGCCTTCTTCTTCAGCGCGGGCGCGGGCGCCGGTTCGACCGGCGGGGGGTAGCCCCAAAAGGCCTGGGGCGGCACGCCCCGGGCCTGGGGCAGGCCGGGCGGGGCCTGCGTGCCGGCCGCGGGCGGCACGAACTGGGGCTGCACGCCCTGGCCCAGCTGCTGGGGCATGTAGTAGTAGCCGTAAGGCGGCACGACCATCATGGGCGGGTAGCCCGGTGGTAATTGTGGTGGCGCGTCCTGTGGCTCGCCCGGGCCGAGCAGGGCGGGCGCGTAGCCTTGGGGGAGCTGCTGCGGGTGCGCGGGCGGGCCGAGCAGGCCGGGCGCGTAGCCTGGTGGTACAGGTGGCGGCTCCGGTGTTGAACTAGGCTCCGGCGGGCCCAGGACCTCCGGCGCGTTGGGCAGGTCCGGGAGGTCACCCAGTTCTGGCGCGCGCACGGGCTCGGCCATGGATTCGGCACTGCTCTCTACCTATTGCCGCGCGTGGCGGGCTGCCAATGGGTTCTATGAGGGCGGGGCAGCTACCCGGGAGGCGCCTCGGGTCGGCTTGTCTTGTTCCGTCGGGCCCCTGCGAGATGGGGACCACAAATGCTGATGGTGCGGCGCCACAAAGGTGCCGGCACCATGGCCGCTGCGCCAACTTGGCCCTGGCGAGTGGGGGGTGCTATTCCGGGCGCCCGGGGGCACCCGGCGCTTCGAGCCACCGCTGCAAGACCTCCTGGGGGCCAACCCTGGAGCACATACAAAAGCGAAAAACCCGGGGCGGCTTTCTGGCAGCAGCGCCATCAGGCTCCGGGCAGCCGCGGGACGCCATCGACGCGTCGGCCTCGCAGCAACACACCAGGAGCACCGCTGCCCGCGCCTCCGGTCGCAACGGGCAGCCCAAGGTGTCGCAGGGCACCTGGCCCAAAAGACCCATGGCGGGCGTCCTCGCCGCCGTCGCCGCCCTCGCGGCGCGCGTCGACGTGCTGGAGGAGGAGAACCGCACGCTGAAGACGCGCCTGGACGGGCGGCAGCGAAATGGGCACACTGTCGAGGCGGCCTATGCGGACCGGGGCGGCATCGACGGCGAGGCGCGGGCCCTCCCGCATTTGGGGGCGCTACCGGGCGACCCCGTTCTATTAGAAGCAATAGAAAGCGAACTCAGGCACCTCGCGAAACGGCTCGACAGCAACGCCCTCGAAGATCGGAAGGCCAAGCTCCTGCAGGTCACTCGAGACGAGCAGCAGGACGAACTCCTAAAAATGGAGTTCCTGAAGATCAGTCGCGAGGTCGAACAGAGGGCCTCGACCGATTCTGTAAGGAAGGTCAAGAGTGCTTTAACTGCGAAACTGGAGGACGTCCTCGAGGACGCGGCATCCGTAGCCAAGCAGCAGGTCGAGGCCTCGTCCCAGAATGTGGCCCAGTCCATTGCTTCGTTAACGAAGATCAGCGAAAAGGGCATGGACTCGGTCAAAACACTTGAACAGCGATGTATTGAGTTAGAAGCGCGCCTGACCCACCAGGATTCGAACCTTGACGATCTAGCATCGTCGACCACGCAGCTCTCTTTAGAACAACGGAAGACCGACGAAAAAGCCAAAAGAGCCTTGCGCGGGTCGTTCGACCTGGGCGAGGAGCTGCGCGAGCGCCCGGCGTCCAGGGACGTGCTGGCGCGCATGGCCGTGGTCGAGGCGCGCTTGGACGATGGGTTTTTGCGGCGGAGGAAGAGGCGGGGCCTCGCGCCGGACGGCACGGTGGTCGATCGGACGGCGCTGGACGAGCTCGACGTCACGGACGCTTCATTGAAGGACGTGAAGATGCTCCGCGACGACCTGGTCTCGCGCATCGCCGTCGCCGAGGAGAGTGCGCGGGCCTCGTCCAAGTCGATCCGGCGCGCGCGCGAGCTGGACGAGGACGCGCAGAACGCGAAGATTCAGAGCGCGGACGCGGCGCTGAACGCGTTGGCGGCGCGCCTCGTCAAGGGCGAGGTGCAGCGGGAGGCCATGGCGCGGACGCTGCGGGGGTCCTGTGACGAGCTGGTGTCGTTGACGCGGTTGAAGGAGCGGGTACGCGCGGTGGAGGCAAAGGTGGAGGGGATCGATTGGTCACAGCTCGTGGCGGCGTCCAAACAGTATAGTGATGACGGGTGTGCCCGGCAGAAGGCACGCGTCGACGCGGACCTGCTCGCTCTCTCGGAGAGGGTGGAGGCGACGTTCGGGACGAGCCGCGATGAGGTCCTGGCGCAAACTGGGCAACTCATGGACCGGGTCATGACGCTCCAACAACGCGCGGAGGCGTCGACGCACGCGTCGGCGCGCGCCGAGGAGCGCTGCGGCGCCTGCGAGGAGAACGTGGAAGAAGTGGCGCGGCGCGCTCTGCAACAGGTGGCCGGGGCGCGCGCCGCGTTATCAAGTGATGTGTCGGCCGCGGCGGACGCGGTCCTGGCCACGAAGGAGAAAGCCGAAGTGGCTCTCAATGTTCTAGAGGCGCGCTGGACCGGCCACGCGCGCGATTATGATGACGCGATGGCGCGCCTGCACCGCTCGCTCGTGGCGCAGGCTATATCAATCAAGCAGGTCAAGCACCAGTGCGCAAGTGTGACACTGCAGGACATGGCCGGCGACCGGCTCGACGCCATCCTGGACGCCCACGTGGGCGAGCTCGCAAAGCACTGCGTCGAGGCCGAGGCCGCGGTCATTTCGGAGCGGGAGATGTCGCTCCCGGTCAACGAGCAGAAGTGGCTTGCGGCCACGGTACAGCAATGTTCTGAAAAACTCGCGCAAAGGGCCGACCTGGAATGTCTACGCAGGTTGATTGGGCATACTGACAAGCCAGAAACGAATGATCTATGGGACAAGCAACTGGAAACGAACCGAGCAAGATTATTGGCGTCGTTCTGTGAGCGGCTGAACGACGCGGCGGCGACGCTGCACCCGACCTTTAATAGTATGGCCGAG
>Ga0114994_10003985_pt1 | contig 10737 bp, 7 predicted proteins | sample ArcticOcean_MG_C_9_FD_87043 | JGI IMG/M metagenome (GOLD analysis project Ga0114994, IMG submission 87043) | Marine microbial communities from western Arctic Ocean - ArcticOcean_MG_CB2_152 | ecosystem: Environmental > Aquatic > Marine > Oceanic | place: Arctic Ocean: Canada Basin | collected... | reverse complement strand
TATTATTATTTACAAAAATCGATATGATGACTTTACTTTAATCCTAAGCTACCGAAATCTAACGCGTCGAGCGGGTCAGGTTTCTTGTTTCTGTTGTTGCTATTGTTGTTACTAGAAAAGTTGGTTTTCGAAGGCGTCGACGCCGCGAAATCGGAAAACGGATCCACGTGTTGCTGCTTCGGCATCACAGCCGGTTGTGCTATCGGTGCCGTAGGCGTCGTCTCCATTCCAAAGAATAGATCGTCGATCGCGGCAGCTGGTGCCGGAGTTAGTGGTGCGCGCGTTGTTGGTTGTTGCGGCGTAGGTTTCGATACGTTTGCTTCGAAACCAAACAAATCTTCGGCGCTTTGGTATGGAGTTCCCGTAGACGAGGACTGATTGGTGTTGGTTGCTCCTCCTCCTCCTCCTCCTCCTCCACTTCTCCCCCCCAAGAGTTCGTCGAGAGAGATTGTTGGAGAAGCCGTCGTGGGCTTCTGGGTATTACTCGCTGGTCCACTTTCGAAGAACAAGTTCGTATTGTTGGCGTTCACGAAGGCGTTGCCTCCTCGCGGAGGCGGCTTCAGCGTTGCACTAAATCCAGCCGAATTTGGAGGACGTTGAACAGGAGTGTCTCGGATGTCAACTTTAGGAACGAAAGTTGGAGGTTCTTTGCTTCGTTGGTTCCCGCCTCCAGTCATGAACTCATCATTATCCCCATCGTCGTCGTCCTCGCCGTCGTCCTTGTCGTCCTCGAAAGCGTTGAGCACATTGCTCATAGCGCTCGTTCCAGAATGAGCACCGTCGTTTTTTGATTTCGGTGCTGGTGTTGTTGCTGATGGTGATGCTATTGCTGATGTCGTCGTCGGTGTCGCCACTCTAGTGGCGCTATCGTTATTATTATAAGTCGCTCTATTATTAAAGGTATCGTTCGCAGAGTTCCTGTTGCGACTCGACGCCTTCAAATCCGCGTTGCTCATTCCACTATACTTCCCTCTGTTCATCCTCGCCTTCTCTCTAACTTCTCTCACTCGTTCCGGGTCTTCCAACAAAGCGATCATATTCGTCACTTTCTGTCTGATGTTAATCCCTTCGTCTCTCCCTTTCTCTGGATCTCGATGTTCAAACGTCTTCAACGGTTGCAAGTCTCTCCCTATTCTTCTCTGAATCTCTCTCACAATCGTTTCGCTTCCGTTGGCGATTAAATAGTCAATCACGGTCAACGCTTTATAGCACAAGCGCCACTCCAGGTCTCTCTTCTTCAATCTGTTTTCGAACAAAACTCTTAGAATGATTCTCGTGTCCGACTCTTCGTTGTTGTTGTTGTTGTCGTTGTTGCCTCCTCTCCCTCTCACTCCTTCCTCCTCTGCGACGGTTTTCTCGGCGAGAGATTTCAACTGTTCGCCGTGTGGACCCCACTTCTCTTTATCCGTGCTCTCTAAGACGAGTTGTTCGCACTCCGAGAGGCCTTTCAAGGCGTAGACGCCTTTCCGGACTTTTTGTTGCAACGCGTGCGGGAGGAAATCCATTCTTCTTCTTCTTTCGTGTGTTGTCTGTGTTCGTGTTCAGTTCTAAGTCTCTCTCTCTCTTGTCGAAAGTGCCTAAAAAAAGAGTCTGACGACAAAGAGTTTCACTATTCGACAAAATGAAGAAGACTTTTTGACTTGAAATCTTCAAATTTTTCATAAAATTCTCCATTCCCTTTGTTAAAATATAGTAGTAATAGGCAAACCTGTTCTCTCTCTCGTCGCTCTTTCTCGTTTTCGAATTGATTATTCGTACAAAAAGAGCACGTTTTGCTGCAGCGCGAGTGTTCGCGTCGTCGCGTTGCTTTTGGTAGAGAGAGAATACGTGTGTTGTTGTTTTTGTTGTTGTTGTTGTTTTTGTTCTGGATTTGATTTTTAACACGATGATGAACAACAAATACTCTCATCATCATCATCATCATCAAGCGCGAAGACAGCAGTTATCCAAGTGCATTCGCGCGACGGGGTTAATTATATTTGGGATGCTTGTTTTGAGCGTCCAAGAGAGTTGGTATTATTCGTCCTCCTCGTCCTCCTCCTCCTCGAATTATACTCCCTCTAATGAGGTGAGAAAGAGAGCGAACGAGGAGTGGGCGAACGCGAAAGCATACGGAGCAGGAGGAGGAGAAGAGAGCGGAGAACACCACTCGTCGTTTCGGTATCAGTTTATGCATAATCATCATCAAAAAAGTAATCATCACTCGCACAGCAGCGATAGTGAAGATCCGTTGGATCTGCGAAAACGATTGAAGCGAGCCTTAACGGCGCGTCCACCGGCATTTGAGAGAGCGTTGATGGAATACGTCGAGAAACACAAGAGCGCGACGGAGGTATCGAAGAAAGACAGTGAGAATCACAAGTACATTGTATACGTATCTGGAGGGAACGACGGGTACGGGAATAGGTTACCAGGCGTGGCGATGGCGTTTTTGTGGGCGTTGTTGACGGATAGAGTGTTGTTGGTGCATTGGAGAGATACGTTTCCGAACCCGGCGAGTTGGGGGAAGTTGTTTCAACCGGGCGTGGAGATGGACGTAGATAAATTGAGAGATAGTTTGAGCGATAAGATTCTGCAGTACGTCCCAGTTGGATCTTCCGCGTCGTGTGGAAATAGTAACAAAAAAGGAAGTAGCAGTAATAGCGGATGCGCGATGGTTGTTCGAGACGATTACGCGAAAATCGCATCGAAAGATTTAAATCAGCAGTACCCGGAGAAAGTGTTGTTGTTCAAATCGGACGATTACGCCATGCCTTTGCTGGTAAACAACGAAAATTACAAAGATCAAGTGAAGTCGTTATTCAACAACAAGCATGCGAACGTGTTCGGGCACATCGCGAGATGGTTATTGACTCCGTCGCCAAAGATTCAAAAAACCGTCGATCGGACGTTTGAGAGTTTAGGAAAATATAATTTTGGCATGCACTTACGCATGCAAAAACCAATGCCGGCGGGTGGTGATAAAGGAGTGAAAGTGCCCGATCCGGAGGTGTTTTTCAAGTTTGCGCGAATGCGTGCCGAAGCGTTGGGATTTCCAGCCTCTGATACTGTGTTTTACTTAGCCTCCGACGATTCGCGCGCTCGCGATCGAGCGACGGAGTATTTTAGCAAAAGAGGATTAACCGTGCGCTTTATGGAAGGTATTAAATTTGGTAACGATGGCGACCGGGCCTCGGTGGAATCGTTACAAAACGCCATCGCAGAAATGCGCGTTTTGAGCATGTGCGATGAGATTGTCGGTTCGTACGGATCCTCGTTTTCCGCCGTGGCTGCGAGCTGGGGTGCGATTACAAAGTACGATATCCGAGCGGACGGTTCGTATTGGAACACCGCGTGGAACGAACCGTGTTGGCGATTTGCGAGCAGAGGACATAACGCGGCGATTAGCGATGCTGCGTCGCTTCCTTACCACGAAGGATGTCACGAAGGTATGTCCACGTTTAAAGATTGGCAAAAATCAAACTGGAATAAAGGTAAAGGACTTTAGAAGAGGCACTTGTGAATAAACAAAACTAAGTTTAGCAACTGGGTTTATCGCACGCGACTACACCATGTACACGCGACTACACGTTACTTTAAAACGTTCAAAGATTTCTTTCCTAAAACTTTCTATCCTTTGTGCTCCCAAAGTTTATCATAAAACTTCTCAAAGTCAAAGTCTTCGCTACGCATTCTATCGCAATCTCTATTCTGGCTCACGCCTTTTGGCTTTGTGAATCCAATTTCGCATATTCGTCCAGTCGAACCGCCATGTTTGCAAAAATGACTTTCGGCTTCTAATCCGGTCTGCATTTTAGAATCGAACGCCTTCGATTTGCTTTCATCTTTGAACGTACAAAATGCTTTACTCGCGGTTTCGAGCACTAGAACTCTCTTATCAGTTTGCCTACCTAATTGATCTCGAATCTCTTCGTCAGTTGGGAACTGTCGAGACAGGGAAACCGTTTCGACGCTCTGCTTGATTTTGTCGCTCGTTTGCTCGTTAGTTAAGAACGAGTACTCGCGAAAATTTAAACCGGCGCGTTCCAAATTTGGTAAGTTCGTCACGTGGTCCATTGGACACTTATTATACGGAGGATGAATGTCCGCACCTGGAATGTAACATTGTGGAAGGACGTTACCCCAGTATCGATCGCACAAGCACGAGAATTCAGGAAGGATGGGAATGCGGTTCAAAATTTCCGCATATGCGAACAGATTCCTCAATACCAATCGATACCACGAGGCAAGTTTTAAATGATTTTCGATGCCAATCGATAACAACTCCTGCGGTGGTTTCTCTGAAGTCGTTATGAAGTTGCCTTCGTCGTGGTACTCCTGCGCATCGATCAACCATAACTGATGTTCGCGCAAGCGCTGTCGTTTGCCTCTCGCTTGCGAAAACTGATACGTCGTGTGTACCACAAAAGGTTCGACGTTTAAGTGCAAGTGCGTTTGCTGAATGAAGAAAACGTGACCTGAAGTAAACAAGGTGAGCGGTAAAGCGCCCAACTTCAAATCCTTCGACGCTAACGCGACGTGCAATTCGTGCCGCTCAGCGCCTTCCTTCCTGTTCTCGACGTCTATTTCGTCCAACCGTTGTGGTGGCCGCAAACCGGCGCCTTCGCGTAGTAATCTGTTGAATATGTCCTGATCGTGTTCAAACTTGTGTGTGGTTGTTTCTAACGCCACTTGCCAGTCTTTCAAGAACCCTTTCGTCTTTTCCGTTGGATTTAAGAACAAAATCCCGGTGTTGAATTGATCGTGCCAACATCCCCTAACTTTCTCTTCGTTCTTATAGGACAAACAGTCCGTACTGACTGACATGTCCACGTATTTTGCCATCTCGTTTGTCGCGAACCACTCTCTCGGGTCTCTCATCCACGCCGTATCGCAATCGGATACTAAAACTCTAAATCCTTTCTGCATCAATCGCAACAAAAAAGACGCCTTTAAAGCGCCGATTTGTTGAAACGCTTTTCCAACCATGGTCACTTTCGCGTTTTGATCGTGCAACGGCTGCCCACCCGTCGCAACGACACCGTGCGTGTACCTCAACTCTTCGTCTCCTAAATACGGAATGTTGTTCTCTTTACACACTTTTTCTGTCTCCGCATCAAACGCGGCGACGATGACGTTCCCGATGTTCAGCTTTTGCGTGTGCGCGTACCAGTTCAGCATAAACTCGTGAAACCCGGCGGAAGCGAACGCGGCAAAGACTATACTGCTTTTATTTAACGAGTCCACGTGTTCTACTCTTAGTTTCTCATATTCTTGATGATTTGGGTGACTCTTATCATTGCTTTCGCGAACGTCTTTCCCTCCCGCCATCCGCTCCTCCATTCTTTGCTTTCTCAACTGTTCCTCTTCTTCATAGGACAATTCTTTCTTCGGTTCAGATACTCTTCTTCTTCTTCTTCCATCTCTGTTATTGTTTCTCGCGTAGTCTTCGTGATCAGTGTCGTGCGCGCGAGCTCTTCGAAACACTCCGTCGTCGTCGTCTGCTGCTGCTGCTCCTGCTGCTGCTCCAAGATGAAGAGCAACATCATTGTTGACAGGACTCGGAGTCCACTTCTTTTTCTTCTCGAAAAATCTCGTCTCAAACAGGCCCGCGCACACGAGGAATAAAACGAAGCAAAAGACAAATTTCCGTCGACGAGAGTAGGAATGCGATAAAGCTTTCGAGTGAGGATTCGCGTGTTGGTGGTGCAAATTCGTCGTCGTCATCATCGTAATCTTCTTAATATGAATAAAAAGTAGTACTACTACTACTCGTCATGGTTGGTTATTTTTCTATCGCGTGCTGGGGAATTGTGAAATGAAGTGCACGAAAAAAATCCCCTAAAATTATTTAAAAGAATAATTATTTAAAGAGGAGTTCTCGTGGGAGAGTTGCAACAACAACAACAACAACAACAACAACGTAAAGTACTCCTGTTTCAGACGAAAAGAGAGACGAGTAGTAGGGTAACAATAGTATCAGAGGTGAGTGAGCGCGCGTTTTCTTTGTCTTCTTCTTCTTCTTCTTCTTTGTCTTCTTCTCTTTCTTTTTCCAAGATTATAATCCTAAGAAGACAAATGCAATAAACCACATTTGATTGCTTCTCTTGAAAGACTTGGTACATCAAACCTTTTCTCTCTGTCTTAACGCGGTAATTTCTCGATGTGGCGTCGAGGAGCTCTCGATACCTCTTTATTATGAACATAGGTATTGAGTTGCGTTTTGGATGAGTCGAACATTCGTACTTCCTATCTTTTCTTTTTATCACACGGACGAGAGAGTGTTTAAGAACGAGGTGTTTCGTTCCTTTTCTTTCTGTGTCTTCTTTTGGTATTAAGTGTAATTGACATACTAACGAGGTCTTTTCTTTCTCCGCAGGTAAAGAACAGCACACAAAAAGGAGCGCGTCCCTTTCTCCTTCTTTCTTGAAATGACGATGACGTCAACTTCATCCGTCTTTATCGCGTCCGTCTTCGAGACGCCGGCGAGAGAAGAAGATGAGGAAGAATACGAAGAAGAATATGAAGAAGAATCAGACTATGAACAAGACGAGAAGATTGACCCTTCCTTGCGTTCGCAGTGTTTGCCGTTAGATGCGATACTTCCTGACTTCGAAACGGAGGAACCGGTGGATGGATTTGAGTATTTGCGAAGGGTGCGATACGAGGCGGCGACAATTCCACACGTCGTCGTCTCCGACGTTAATCCCCGCGATTACGACAACAAAAGAACGCCAAAGATATTAGAGAAACATGGGTTTGTATCAACTAGCGCGAAAGCGTTGGGTAGAGAGAAAACCATGCGCATTCTCGAGCATGCGAGAGCGAACGCGGAGTGGACGAAACAGTTTTTAGAGTCGTTTTCTAATTTACGCGTCTCGATGCGACGCGCTTTAGACGACATAGAGGAAAAGATGAAGGCAGGCGCGAAGAACATTAATAGAAAATACATAACACCTGAGAAACTCGAAGCTGTGCCAATGATGAGCGATGTTGTGGCGTTGGATGACGTGACTGTGAGCGCGTTGTTTCGAAAATATTGTTACTCGTTTACCGAGAAGGAAGATGAAAGTGAAAAAGAAAAGTTGAAGCACGCGTGGTTTTTCGCTCTCGCCGTTCGCGTAAGCATGCCACTCGATAGTGAAACGCAAGCGGCAGTGAGACGAGTCTCGAGAGTGTTTGCCAAACAACTTTCGTCGTCGTTTAAAGAAAAGGAGGAAGAGGAGGACGAAGAAGAAGAAGAAGAGGAAAATGCTGGTCGCAACGCCGCGTTGAACATTGCGTTGAGCATCGCATGGAAATACTTCAATCAACCACCATTTGACGATAACGAAGAGGAAGAAGAGGAAGAGGAAGAGGAGGAAATAGATTACGTACATAGAAAATTAGAGCGCATATTGTAATAATAGAATAGTTGAAGTTTCATTTTATTGCTTTCTCAAACTGCACCTTCTTCTCTCAACACCCGGGCGGCCAACTTAACTGCTGTCCTCCAATCACGTGCAAATGTAAGTGATACACCGATTGGCATCCATCCACGCCGTCGTTAATGACCACCCGAAACCCATTCTCCAACTTTTCTTGTTTTGCCACCATCTGCGCGACGTACATGCAATGCCCTAACAACATCTTGTGGTCCTCGTTCGCTTTGCTCAGCTGCGACAGTCCGGCTTTGATTTTCGGAATGACCAAAAAGTGCGTCTTAGCGACTGGATTGACGTCTTTAAACGCCATGGCGAGATTATCTTCGTATAAAACCGTCGCTGGTATTTCTTTGCTGACGATTTTGTCGAAAAGAGTCGGCTCCGTTGAGTCTTGCATGCCTTTTAAAATCGCTTCTTGCGCGTTTAACTGTTCGTCGTTTTTCGGGGTAGACGCCATCGTTCTTGTTTTTGGTGTCGTTGTTGTGTGTTGTGTTTGAGTGCGAGCACGTCCTCGTTTTAACAAAGATGAAGTCGACGAGGATGATGATGATGATGATGCTATTCGTTGCAAAGTTAAAGTCGCTTTAGGAGAAACAGATGATGATTTTAGGAATAAAACGCGCGCGATGGCCGACATATATATTCTTCTTATAACTCGTGCAACAAATTTTGCCGTCGTCGTAAACTGCTTTAGTTGGTGAGCTTCGAAAAAGAGAAAGAGGGAAAATGCACCATTTCTTTACTCTTCTCTGCTGCTTTTGCTTGTCTTTCAAAATAGTATTAGTATAACTATCATCATCATCGATTGAGAATAAGGTGGTATTGCGCATTCGGTGTTGGCCGTCGTGATAGCATCTCAATCATCAACAGTTTACGGTTAGGACGACGAGAGCAGCGTATATAGAAAAGAAGAAGAAGAATTTTCCATTGTAGAGTTTAATAGGTAAATTGCAATCGATTTTGAAGAGAAGAAGAAAAAGAAGAACTCCTACGCAGCCGTAGATAGTGAGAGAAGTAACGTCTCGCCGCCATGGAGGATAATTACGACGACGACGACGAGGGTGAAGATGTCCCCATCACCACCACCACCACCACCACCAACAACAACAACGCTGCGAACACAGTTGCGAACAAGCAACCTACTGTTCCTACAGTCGAAATGAAAAAAGCTGTGCAACCGACGACGGCGATCGGGGGAAGCGCTTCCGATAAAGTGGGAGATGTTTTCGTCCATCATCATCCGTCGATGAAACCGGGAAGGATTCTGCGATTTACCGAACTGATGCACCCTCAGAAATCTTTGGAGGAGGAGAGAGAAGTCGCGAGAGAGAGAAGAAGACAGAGGAAGAAAGAACGAGAAGAGGAGGAAGGCGAAGAGGGAGAAGCAACGAGAAGGCTGGAAGGAGAAAACGACGACGCCAGGGAAGAAACGGACGAATCGGAAGAGGAAGAGCAAGAGGGAGATAACAGTATGGAGGGTGATTCCGACAACGAGGATTTACATGGATTTCATTACAGAGGCGAGAAGCTTCTACCAAAAGTCAATCAAGTGTTGCTCGATCAGGACTTGAACGACGATATCGATCGAAAGTGGAGACCGGGCGGGAGAGTGGATCGAGACGACGTGTCGTTAGCAGCGAGAGTAGCTGAGATGTACGCCAGCGAGAAGGAGGCGATGCGAGAGGCGATGGCGGATGCGTTGGATATTGATGAGATCAAGAAGATAAAGGTCACGGAGTTGGAAAAGGAGAAGTTTCTGGTCGGCGTGGAACAGAAAGATTGGGAAGACGACATCATGTGGGACGACGAAGGAGGAGCGGCAGATGAGGAGCAGAGAAGAGGAACTGCGGGTAGTGCAAATTTTCAGGCGAGTGCAGCGGAACGAGAACAAAAGGACGGATTAGCGGTAGTAGGAATAGCAGAAAAAGAAAAAGACTCCAACAGTGAGGAGGACGGGGAGGATGCGGAAAACGACAGTAAAAATCGCAAGTCGGTCGTTTCTGTGCCCAAGTTGGATAGCGCGACAATACATGCATTGAAAAGCTCTCACGTTAAGAACTGGGGTGAGTATACGGAACAACCCGATGACGAAGATTCAAAATCGACGGCGTCTCTGGAATACTTCGAAGCGCCTGATGCGAATTCGTTTCAAACCTTACGTCTGTGGACAGAGATCGACGGGAATAACAACAACACGAAGAACATGAAAGAAGAATCGCACAAATTTTCAAATCCAAACGCGGCAATGCAAGATCCGAATTCACTCGCGTCTGGAGGTTCAAAGGAAGATATCAAAGTTCTCGGGCAAGCCGAAGCGCGCGCGCAAAGCGGCGGCTCGCATCGATTAGCCGGTTTAGATAAACTCGTCGTTCGCATAGTCGGTCAGAGCGATTTACCGCCAGAGGCCGCAATGTTTACGGCGGAAGAATATGAAAAAGCAGACGCTGCTGCTAGGAAGCACGAACAAACCTATCAAGAGCGCGTTTCGAGAGAGCTTCAAGAATGCGGCGCGCTCGAAATGTTGAAACGGAAGAACCAGGAGTTGCTTTCTGGCGATTGGGTGGACGAAGTTTCATGGGACGGAAATCCAGTGCATGTGGACGATATCGGTGATCCTTCGAAGATGTTTAGCGAGCTACGAATAAATCCAAACGATCCCGATCTCGACTTGTACGCGGACGGCGAGCTCGACGGTTCTGAGTTTGCGAGAGCGACTGCGAACGTTTGGAAATCGCGTGATTTACCGCCGGTAGCTGACTTTGAGAAAGCTCTGAATATTAGTATAGACGAAGCGTACGCACCAGAAGTTCCCGAGGAAGGCGACGCGCGCGAGCGTACTCGACCAGGGCGTTTGGAAGGAATCATACACTCCGATTTTGTGTACCAAAATCCTCCGACTTTGAACAGAGATCCAATGGATTACCCGCGACCTCCCCCAGTTTTAGAAGTGCAGCCGCCACAAGCGACGAAGAAAAAAATTGGTTTTATGGGTATTCGCATAGCTGGGCCTTCGGCAGACGAAACATTCAAGATTAACGTGAAATCGTTGACGCTCGATAGCGCCGTCGCGACGTTGAAAGTAAAGTCCTCCGAAACTGTGGGATCTATCATTCAACGCGTTCGAAAACGTTGGCCAGAACTCGAAGGTGATTTGTCCTTGTACTTTCCTAAAGCGGGAGTGGAGAAACAAGAACCGCTGGATGAATCCACGAGCTTGAAAGACTGTGGCGTCAAACCTCAAGTTGGTGCTCCGATATTATACATCGAGTCGACTAAAGTACATGTGGTTTCGGAAGAAATCGCGACGATGCGCCCGATAGACGATCGCGCCTTG
>Ga0114994_10003981_pt1 | contig 10740 bp, 10 predicted proteins | sample ArcticOcean_MG_C_9_FD_87043 | JGI IMG/M metagenome (GOLD analysis project Ga0114994, IMG submission 87043) | Marine microbial communities from western Arctic Ocean - ArcticOcean_MG_CB2_152 | ecosystem: Environmental > Aquatic > Marine > Oceanic | place: Arctic Ocean: Canada Basin | collected... | reverse complement strand
TAGCCGCTATAGGTGGTGGATTGTATCTCTGCAATCTTAACGGCCGGGTCATTAAACCCATTATTCGTAACGGCCAATTAAACACTATCGGTAAGCGCCATATTTTCGCCACTAAGGCTCAAGCCCTAAGTGCTATAGATACCACGTTAAGGGACCATAGTTGTTCCGGTTGCGAAAACCGCTAAGCTCTGGTTCTGACAGTTTCAATTTGTGCAGCTGTGTAATAAAAAAGGGTCGAACTGACACCACTAAAAAGGATACGTCTTTTCATTAACACACTAAAAAGCCCGCGCTGGATAACCAGGGCGGGCTTTTTAAGTTGCGGTTAACGCTAAATCAATTACTTGCTAGTGCGGCTACCGAAACGCTTGTTGAAGCGATCGATACGGCCGCCAACGTCTATATTTTTCTGCTTACCAGTGTAGAAGGGGTGGCATGCCGAACATGTGTCAATGTGCATGTCTTTGCATAGCGTAGAGCGCGTTTCTACAACGTTGCCGCAAGAACACGTAGCCTTAATGGCTTCGTACTTAGGATGAATATCTTTTTGCATGGGAAATAACCTCAAGGTTATGGCGCCGCCACTTGATCTATTGCCAAGCACCGCACCGATCGAAGATCTTTAAAAGATCTCTTTCAAATTGGCCAGCCGAAAACCAGCAAGCCATAAAAATAGAGGCGAAATTCTACCAGACACCTCCAGATAAGCAAGCCTTTTTGCCAACGCAGACTTTACAAATAATCAAATGAGCGGTTTATCTTTGTAAAGCACCACAAACACAGACACTTTGGTGTAGGATAACCCTCTAACCCACTTCTCTTCAATGTCCTATTTTCCAGTGCCTATGTATTTACAAATCGCCCTCGCCACTGGTCTACGCCAAGAGTTTACTTATTTAGCGCCAGACAAAACGGAAGACTCTTACTTGCCGGAAATTGGTTTACGTGTGCGTGTAACCTTGGGTCGGAGTGAAAGAGTGGGGCTTATTGTAGGCATCAACCAAACCACGGAACTAGATCTCAACAAGCTCAAACCTATCAGCGAAGTATTAGATGAAACGCCACTATTATCCAAAGAACTTTGGCAGTTGGGGCTTTGGGCAGCAGACTATTACCAACATCCAGTAGGTGATGCTCTTATGCATCTACTGCCGGCCAAATTGCGCCATCCGCTACCCAATCAACTCATCCAACTCAATTGGCAAATAGCTGATGTAGAAGCCGACTTTGGCAGGGCCAAAAAACAGCACATCCTTTGGCAACAACTTCAAACATTGGCCCCAGAGTTCAACCTAAGTCAGCTACAAAGCATTGGCATTAAACCTAGTCAACTGAAACCATTTTTAGACAAAGGCTGGCTTACCACCAGCTACCCTGAGCCTCAACATGTGACTTTGCAACTGGCTGAGAAGGTCCTAGACCTCAACCCAGAACAATCACACATTGTTGAGCACTTAGCTAAGGTAAATGGCACGTTTAGTTGCAACCTATTGAATGGTGTTACGGGTAGTGGTAAGACCGAAGTGTATTTTCACGCCATTGCCCATCAACTGCAGGCGGGTAAACGAACCCTGTTATTGGTGCCCGAAATAGGCCTTACACCACAGTTACTGCAGCGGCTTGAACAGCGTTTTAACAACCGCGTGCTGGCACTGCACTCGGGGCTTACAGAACACCAACGACTTAACGCTTGGCAACAGGCAGGGCTTGGTCAGGCTGACATCATCATTGGTACCCGCTCTGCCTTATTTACCCCCATCCCAGATTTAGGCCTTATCATTATTGATGAAGAACACGACCAAGCCTACAAACAGCAAGAAGGTTTTCGTTACCATGGCCGTGACTTGGCGATAAAGAGAGCTGCTGATGCCAACATTCCAATTTTATTGGGCTCCGCCACGCCCTCATTAGAGAGTTTGGCGAATGTAGCACGGGGTCGATTTAGCCAATGGCTATTATCCCAACGAGCAGGCAAAGCAAGCAGCCAAAGTTATCAGGTTATTGATTTACGCAACCAGCCACAACAAGCAGGCATATCTGAACAGTTACAGGAAATGATTCAGGTTCAACTGGATTTAGACCATCAAGTTCTACTGATGCTAAATAGGCGGGGGTTTGCCCCGAGCTTACAATGCCAGTCTTGTGGCGCAACCGCACAATGCCCAGCCTGCGATGCCAATATGACCTTACACCGTCGGCCCCCAAGGTTACATTGCCACCACTGTGAGCACCAGCAACCAGTACATTTACATTGCCCACAATGCCAGAGCCACCAATTAAAGCCGTTAGGCCAAGGTACCGAGCGAACGGAAGAACAGCTCAACACGCTCTTCCCAAACACGCCAGTTCATCGTATAGACCGCGACACTACCCGTAAAAAAGGCAGCTTAGAAAGTATGTTAGATCAGGTGCATCGGGGCGAGCCTTGCTTATTAGTGGGCACCCAAATGTTGGCTAAAGGTCACCATTTTCCTAATGTTACTTTGGCGGCTATTTTAGATGCTGATGCCAGCCTGTTTAGCAGTGATTTCCGCGGTCCAGAAAAGCTAGCGCAACTATTAGTGCAAACCGCAGGTCGTGCGGGGCGTGCCCAAACACCGGGTAAAGCAGTGATCCAAACCTACCAAGCAGATCACCCCACCATTAACATTTTAGTAAACCAGGGATACAACGCCTTTGCTCAGCAAGAGCTAACCATCCGCCAACAAAGTGGCTTGCCACCCATGGGTCATATGGCCTTGTTTCATGCTCAGGCAAAAGATGCGACACAAGCCTTTGCCCTGCTAAATTGGTTAGGGCAACAAATACAAAGCCCAGCGTTACGACCACTAACCAAAGCCTTGCTTATGTTCGGCCCTATGCCTGCTTTTATGGCCCGTAGAGCCCATTATTATCGTGCTCAACTACAACTTCAGCACCCTAACCGCAAACAATTACAGCAATTATTACAGCAATTGTGCCATTTATTAGATCAACATCCAGCAGCGCGTAAAATACGCTGGAGTCTAGACATAGACCCGCAAGAACTGGGATAATTAGGCGTTATATACACGCATTTGTTATGTCCTCATTTCTGGACAGCATTTAAACCTTTAGAAGCCAAAACACCAACATGAAGCAACACATTGCAGACCTCATTCAACAAGCCATCGATGCACTTAAAACTGTGGGTGAGTTTGACGCTGATCTCGTCGCCACTATTCAAATTGATAACACCCGCGACAAACAACACGGCGACCTTGCTTGTAACATCGCCCTCACTTTAGCTAAGGCAACACGGCGCAAGCCACGCGACATCGCAGAACTGATCTGCAACCACATACCTACATCAGACTCAGTAACTAAAACAGAAATTGCGGGTCCAGGCTTCATTAACTTTTTTATCAGCCAAGATGCCACTCAGGCCGTTATTGCTAGAGTGCTTAAAGAAGCTGAGCAATTTGGCCGCAATAACAGTGGGTCTGGCCATAAAGTTCAAGTTGAATTTGTATCTGCCAACCCTACAGGTCCTTTACATGTGGGCCATGGTCGCGGTGCAGCCTATGGCGCCAGTGTTTCTAACTTGTTGGAAGCAGCGGGCTACGAGGTAGAGAGGGAATATTACGTAAATGATGCCGGCCGACAAATGAATATTTTGGCCGCCAGTGTGTGGCTGCGTTACCTACAACAAGCAGGTGAAGAGATTGTATTCCCAAGTAATGGTTATCAAGGTGATTATGTTAATGACATAGCCCAACAACTGCATGCACAAGTGGGTAGCCGTTTACAGCGTGATGCTGCAGCAGTGATGGCTGGCCTCCATGCAGATGCCCCTGAAGGCGACAAAGAAAAACACATCGATGATTTGGTTGAGCGTGCTCAGAACTTGCTGGGCAAAAGTGATTATCGCTTAATGTTTGATGCTGGCCTAGACTCTATTCGTGATGATATTAAGCAGGATTTACACGGTTTTGGTGTGGACTTCGAGCAGTGGTTCTCCGAACGTAGCCTAGACCATGGCGACCAAATCAACCGTGCCATTACTAAACTACAAGAACAAGGCCATGTCTATGAAGACGGCGGTGCCTTATGGTTTCGTTCTACGGAATTTGGCGATGACAAAGACCGCGTAGTAAAACGTGACAATGGCCAAACCACCTACTTTGCGTCCGACATTGCCTACCATTTGAATAAGTTCGAACGTGGCATGGATACGGTCATTAATGTATGGGGAGCAGATCACCACGGCTACATCATTAGGGTAAAGGCCGCGTTACAAGCCCTAGGCATTAACCCTGCCCGCTTAGTAGTAAAGCTAGTTCAATTTGCCATTTTGTATCGTGGTGCAGAACGGGTGCAAATGTCTACCCGTAGTGGTTCTTTTGTGACCTTACGCGAACTTCGTGAAGAAGTGGGCAAAGACGCCTCACGCTTCTTCTATGTCACACGTAAATCCGAACAACATATGGATTTTGACTTGGACCTTGCTAAGTCAGAAAGTAAAGACAATCCGGTGTATTACATTCAGTATGCTCATGCACGTATCTGCACCCTTATTAGAAAATTGGCAGAAAAGAACATGGCATGGAATTCAGAAATAGGTCTGCAGCAACTAGAAAAGCTTAACGAAGAGACGGAAATCGCTCTTATGCAGCAGATTGAACTGTACCCAGAAGTCATCACTAGTGCGGCCAACAACCACGAGCCCCATCAGGTTGCCCATTACCTTAAAGACTTAGCCAGTAATTTTCACAGTTACTACAACGCTCACCGCATGGTTATTGACGATGCTAAGTTACGTAACGCTCGCATGTGTCTTTGCATGGCCGCGTGCCAAGTCATGGCTAACGGCCTAAGCCTGTTGGGTGTCGACGCACCAGAGCAAATGTAGCCATGGCACCCCACGATTACGCTAAGCGAAAACCCAAGAAAAAGCCACGCAAACCTGCTGTTTCAGGCTGGGTGATGCTGTTTACCTTAATTGTAAGCATGGGTTTTTTGGCGGCCCTGGTGGTGCTTTCACAACAGCCAGATGATACCAACGCTAGCACCGTTGTAAGTGAAAAAAACAACCCATCTAAAGCGATTAAGTTGGCACCGAAAAACATAGACAAGGCGCTTGATAAGAAAGGTGTTATCGAACCAAAGGACAGCTTCGACTTTTATACCTTATTGCCCGATAGTGAAGTTACCCCAGTGCAAGTCGATGCTTATATCTCCACACCTAAAGACCCTCAAAAGAAGACTAACATCTTACTGCAGGCCGGATCTTTTCGTAAGCTGGCTGAAGCTGACCGCCTTAGGGCTGAACTGATCCTTATTAATATGAATAATGTTGTGGTCGAAAAAACAGTTTCGAGCACTGGCTCCGTTTGGTATCGCGTTCGCATCGGGCCATTTAGCAACCGCTCAACCCTTAACAAAGCCGAAGACCTCCTCGCCCAACAGAGCATTGAGTCGATTCGAATTAGTAAAAGCGCTAACTAAACGTCTGTTAAGTCCGTTTACGCTTGAATTCTAGCGTCTCGACCCCATCCTAACAGGACCACACTTAGGCACATAGCCAGAGCTTTGAAACCAATTAGGAATGAGACATGACCACCATTGTATCAGTACGCCGCGGCGATCAAGTTGTATTAGGTGGCGACGGCCAAGTTTCCTTGGGCAATACCGTAATGAAAGGCAATGCTCGAAAAGTGCGCCGCCTATACCACGACAAAGTAATTGCAGGGTTTGCTGGTGGTACCGCTGACGCATTCACCTTATTTGAACGCTTTGAAAGTCAGCTAGAAAAGCACCACGGCCAACTGGTGCGTTCTGCCGTAGAACTGGCCAAAGAATGGCGTAGTGATCGCGCCTTACGCCGGTTAGAAGCCATGCTAGTGGTTGCCAATGAGGAGGCCTCCCTTATTATCAGCGGTACTGGTGATGTAATAGAGCCAGAACACGGGCTTATTGCCATTGGTTCTGGTGGCAACTTCGCCCAAGCTGCAGCATTAGCGCTGTTGGACAACACAGAGCTTTCGGCCCACGACATCGTTAGTAAAAGCCTTGATATTGCTGCAAATATTTGTGTTTTTACCAACCACCAAACTACCATCGAAACCATTGAACTAACCGCTCAAACTAATAAATAAGGCTGAACCATGTCTCAACTGACTCCTGCTGAAATTGTCAGCCAACTCGACAACCACATTATTGGCCAAGATGCCGCTAAGCGCGCCGTGGCTATCGCACTGCGTAACCGCTGGCGCCGTATGCAACTTGAACCCAACATGCGGGCTGAAATTGCACCCAAAAACATTATGATGATTGGCCCTACTGGTGTTGGTAAAACTGAGATTGCTCGACGTTTGGCCAAATTGTCCCATGCTCCTTTTATAAAGATCGAAGCAACCAAATTCACTGAAGTAGGTTATGTAGGCCGTGATGTAGAATCTATTATTCGTGACCTCATGGAAACGGCTATGAAGATGCTGCGTGAAGACGCCATGACCAAAGTGGCCAACCAAGCAGAAGACCGTGCAGAAGACCGTATTTTAGACGTATTGCTGCCGCCTGCACGTGGTGCAGATGATGACTCAAGCACTACAGAGTCAGGCACCCGTCAGGTATTCCGTAAGAAACTGCGAGAAGGTAAACTAAACGACAAAGAAATTGATATAGAAGTATCTAACTCACCGGTTGGTGTTGAGATCATGGCGCCTCCTGGCATGGAAGATATGACCAATCAATTGCAGGGTTTATTTGCCAACATGGGCAAAGACAGAAAACAAACCAAAAAAATGAACATTGCCGACGCCCTAAAGCAACTTCAAGGCGAAGAAGCTGCAGGCTTAGTTAAGGAAGAAGATCTTAAACAACAGGCTTTAGACGCCGTTGAGCAAAATGGTATTGTATTTTTAGATGAAATCGACAAAATTGCTAAAAGACAAGAAGGTGGCAGTGGCGATGTATCACGTGAAGGCGTGCAACGCGACTTGTTGCCCCTCATTGAAGGCTGCACCGTAACCACTAAATACGGTATGGTGAAGACAGACCATATCCTGTTTATTACCTCAGGCGCATTCCACGTTGCAAAGCCTTCAGACCTTATTCCAGAGTTACAAGGCCGGTTACCTATTCGGGTAGAGTTAAACGCCCTACGCCCAGAAGACTTTGCACGCATTCTTACGGAACCTAACTATTCACTCACGCAGCAGTATAAAGCGCTATTGAGTGTAGAAGGAGTTGATCTAGAGTTCACTGAGGATGGTGTTAAGCGCATAGCTGAGCTGGCCTATGAGGTGAACGAAAGCACCGAGAACATCGGCGCGCGACGCCTGCATACACTATTGGAGCGTTTGCTAGAAGATCTATCATTCACGGCTAACCAAGCCACTGGCGCGAAAGTAGTTATTAACCAAACTTACGTAGATAACAACCTACAAGATCTTGTGAAAGACCAAGATTTGAGCCGCTATATATTGTAGATTGCGACGCTGCAATCCACAGGCCCAAGCTAACCGAGGCAGCGTGCTAGCTGCTTGTTAACCTCTGCTTCGATCTGGCCCTTCATGGGAGTTAACATCATGCCAAGGGTCAGTTCAACTTCTACCATCCCTTCTGTTAGCACCATAGAGCCTTTTACACCTTGGCGCTCAAGCATCAATATATCGCCCTGCCAAGAGCTCTTTACGTCTAACTTTTTTTCCAGCTTAGCAGAAAAGGCATTTACCGCTTCGCGGGCTTCTGCCATAGTGAGTGGATGGGGGTAGGAGACTTGAATACTGGCCATAGAAAGTCATTAAATGGAAGGTTATTAAACACCGCCATGTTAATCCTGCACGGAATTATAAACAAGGTGGCAGCTTGCGGGTCATTAACATAGCCACTCTTTATTCCAATTTTGAAGTAAGTTATAACTTTTTAGTATTAGACACTGTGGCGAATGTTGGTAGTATGCTTTCAGCGTAAATAAAAATAATAAGCGCAATAAGAAAAAAAGACATCCTTTGGCTTAATAATAAAAATAAACTAGCCTCAGAAAGCGGCTCATATGAGCTGCTTTTTTTATGCCTGTTATTTGGATATATACCCTACAGACTGAAGACACAACTAATATTACCTATTTAACCACCGCACTGCTTGTTAACAACCCAATCAGACAAGCTTAATAAACGATCTTTTAATTGATTGTATTCATCTTTCGCCGCTTGAGAGTCGCTACTGCCATCTACGAACAGCAAAACTGGCCAATAAAACACACCCCCAACAAGTTCTAAACGTTCCATTTCCGCGTCTTCATCTCTCACTCCAGCAATTTCGTGCATCTGGCCAGTAATACGCCGAGCCTCAGAATAGAGCTGATCACAACTAAAGGCATCATAGGCAGCTGTAAAAATCGGCACAGTAGCAGTTGTGACAACACGACTTGGGTTATTCATACAGGACACAGTAAGGCCTGCCAACACCAATAATATAAGTTTGTTCATAACGATACCCTCACATACTTATAAACTAACAGACTCTATCGTAAGCTGATAGCTCCCAAATTCTTTTCGCTCACAAAAAAGCCGGCGCTTAAGCCGGCCTTTTGTTGGCGTTAGCGATGCTTACTTAGGTGCACGCTTACGTGCAGTTTCCGTAAGTAGACGCTTTCGTAAACGGATAAAGTGAGGTGTCACTTCAACCAACTCATCGTCTTCGATAAACTCAAGCGCTTGCTCAAGAGAGAACCGAATAGGTGGGCTAAGCACAATGTTCTCATCGGTACCTGCCGCACGGATATTGGTAAGCTGCTTACCCTTAGTTGGGTTAACCGCCAAGTCATTACCACGGCTGTGAACACCTATAAGCATACCTTCGTATACATCAATGTTTGGCTCAACCATCAAACGGCCACGGGTCTGCAGGTTAAACAAAGCGAACGCTAAGATCTTACCTTTAACCATGGAAACCAATACGCCGTTTTGACGCTCAGCCAACGCACCTTGCTTCACCTGACCGTAGTGATCGAATACAGAAGTCATTACACCACTGCCCGAAGTTAAGGTTAAGAACTGACCACGAAAGCCAATCAAACCACGTGAAGGAATAACGAATTCTAAACGTGTGCGGCCTTTACCGTCTGGCTCCATGTTGGTCATATCTGCTTTACGGCGGCCCATTTCTTCCATCAACGAACCTTGATGCTGATCTTCACAATCGATCAATACCGCTTCGTATGGCTCCATCATCACGCCATCAACTTCTTTCTCGATTACCTGTGGACGACCCACACCCAACTCAAAGCCTTCACGACGCATGCTTTCGATTAATACTGACAAGTGCAACTCACCACGGCCTGATACTACAAAACGATCTGGAGAATCACCCTGCTCAACACGGAGGGCCACGTTGTGAATCAATTCACGATCTAAACGGTCACGGATGTTACGGCTGGTAACAAACTTGCCGTCTAGACCAGCAAACGGTGAATCGTTCACTTGGAACGTCATGGATACTGTTGGCTCATCAATGCTTAGAGCAGGCAATGCTTCAATATGGTCTGGATGACAAATGGTGTCAGAAATATTCAAACCATCTATACCAGTTACGCACACAATATCGCCAGCTTGGGCTGTTGGCACATCAATACGCTCAAGACCCATGTAACTCATTACATTTTGTAACTTAGCTGCGCGCTGCTTGCCATCGGCACAAACCACTTTAACCTGTTGCCCTAGCTTCATACTGCCACGCTTAATACGACCCACGCCGATAACGCCTACATAGCTTGAGTAGTCCAAGGCGGAAATTTGCATCTGTAAAGGACCTTCAAGGTCTACATTTGGTGCTTTAACATGTTCAACCAAAGCTTCGAACAATGGTGTCATATCATCAGACATGCCGTCTGGTGATGAACCAGCGATACCGTTGATGGCAGACGTGTACATTACCGGGAAGTCTAGCTGCTCATCAGTCGCTCCTAAAGAGTCGAACAAATCGAACACCTGATCCATAACCCAATCCGGACGTGAGCCTGGACGGTCGATCTTGTTGATTACAACAATTGGGTTAAGGCCCTGTTGGAAGGCCTTTTGAGTTACAAACCGTGTTTGTGGCATAGGGCCATCTACGGCGTCCACCAACAACAATACGCAATCTACCATAGATAGAACGCGTTCTACCTCACCACCAAAGTCGGCGTGTCCTGGTGTGTCAACGATGTTGATATGGTAACCATTCCAACTTACAGCAGTGTTTTTTGCTGTGATGGTAATACACGTTCTTTTTCTTGGTCGTTAGAGTCCATAAGGCGCTCTGTGCCTTGGTCACGACGGTCAAGGGTGCCGGATTGTTCTAGCAACTTGTCTACCAAGGTGGTTTTACCATGGTCTACGTGGGCTACAATCGCCACATTTCTTAACTTTTCGATCATCTCACTACTCCAAACGGCCTCAATTGAACATGGCCAAAATACGTATGGGCGTTACTGTACTGCAGCGCCAAAAAAATGCAGCGCGAATTATAGCAAAAGTAAGGTGATAACACAGCACCTAAGTGGAAACAAGAACAACATTCATGCAGCTTTATACTTATGCACCCTATTGGTGCGAACGGTCTTCAACTACGACCCTTTTTAGTGCAAACTATACCCATATTGGCTGTTAATTTTATTACACTGCCCCTTAATTAAGGCGGTACCATATTAAAAGTCACATGCATGTGACCAAAACCGCCATAGAGAGTCGCTTTTAACGCATTACACAAAGTTGGCACGAGCGTTGCTATAGTAAT
>Ga0114994_10003980_pt1 | contig 10740 bp, 7 predicted proteins | sample ArcticOcean_MG_C_9_FD_87043 | JGI IMG/M metagenome (GOLD analysis project Ga0114994, IMG submission 87043) | Marine microbial communities from western Arctic Ocean - ArcticOcean_MG_CB2_152 | ecosystem: Environmental > Aquatic > Marine > Oceanic | place: Arctic Ocean: Canada Basin | collected... | reverse complement strand
TTTCGAAGTTTAACGGGCGTACAAAAAGCGGCTATTTTCATGCTGGCCATTGGCCAAGAATATTCATCTAAATTGTTCGCGAGCATGGAAGATGAAGAAATTCGCGATTTATCTGCAGCCATGACCTCATTGGGTTCCGTTACATCCACAATCATTGAACGGTTATTTATTGAATTTGCCGATCAATTGTCTACATCTGGTGGGGTCGTGGGGTCGTTCTCGTCAACTGAGCGGTTGTTAATGAATGCATTACCCGCAGATCGCGTTGCTCAAATCATGGAAGAAATGCATGGACCTGCGGGTCGAACCATGTGGGACAAGCTTAGCAACGTTAAAGAAGAAGTATTGGCAAACTATCTTAAAAACGAATACCCACAAACCGTTGCCGTGATTTTATCCAAAATCACACCTGACCATGCATCCCGTGTGTTAGCTATTTTACCAGAAAACTTTTCTTTGGAATGCATTATGCGGATGTTGCGCATGGACGCGGTTCAAAAAGAAGTTCTGGACAATGTCGAGCGCACCTTGCGGTCAGAATTTATGACCAGCTTAGACAGCACAGACCGTCGCGATAGTCATGAAGCTATGGCTGACATTTTCAACAACTTGGACCGCAACACAGAAAACCGCTTCATGACCGCTTTAGAAGAACGCAGCAGAGAATCAGCGGATCGAATCAAGAGCTTAATGTTCACCTTTGATGATCTAGCAAAGCTCGATGCAGGCGGCGTTCAGGTATTGCTTCGCAAAGTTGAGAAAGATCAGCTGGGACTGGCCCTAAAAGGCGGATCAGAAGACGTCCGCGACTTATTCTTTAACAATATGTCTGAGCGCGCTGGCAAGATGATGAAGGAAGATATGGAAGCCTTGGGTGCTGTTCGCTTGAAAAATGTTGACGATGCCCAATCTGCGGTTGTCCAAGTAGCAAAAACCCTAGCAGATGACGGTGAAATCGTGATCCCCATGGGCGGCGAAGAAGACGAAATGGTGTTCTAATCAATCATATGAGCTACTTTCTATTAGCCATCTCTGATCTTAAACTACGAAGCAGCAAATAATATTATGACACATCAAAAATTTATGTTTGATCGATCTTTCGATGTCGAAGAGCCCGCCGAAAAAGCGGCTGAAGTGGCTGAAGAGATTGAGGAGGAACCAGAAGTTGCTATACCCACCTTTAGCGAAGAACAAGTTGCAACTTCGAGAAAAGAAGGTTTAGAACAGGGTAAGTCGGAGGCTCTTGAAGAAGCTGCGATGGCCTTTGAAAATCAAATAATTGATTTAACAAAAGCAATTGGAGCGCAATTAACTAAGCTTATCTCTAGCCAATCACTCGTTAACAATGAAATTTTCCGCGATGCCATAAAAATTTCGCGCGCAATTACCAAAAAATCATTTCCCAGCATCAATGCCGAACATGGCGTTCAAGAAATAGAACAATTAATTCGACAAATTTTAAACCAAATTTTAGAAGAACCACGCGTTAAAATCCAAGTACATCCGTCGCTGGCAGAGCAAGTTTCTAAACGCCTGAACGAGATATCAACGGATACCCACTTCGAAGGGCGCGTTCATATCATAGCAGACGAAGCAATTGAACAAGGTGATTGCAGAATTGACTGGAGCAATGGTGGGGCAGAACGAAATTTAGAAAATGTTATGCGAGAAGTTGACGTTATTATAAACACGAATTTAGCAACATTAGATGAGGGATTTGAACTTGATCCCAATACACTTGAGGACGATACGATTGAACCCCTTCAATCTCTTAAGGACAGAACCAACGAATCATCCCCAGAAGCGCAACCGCAACCCACACAAAATGAAGAGAAATCAACTCAAGCTAAAGCCGAAAATACCGAATTAACAGAGCCACAGTCTGGACCACATGCAAGCGCAGAAAGCAACTCTATACAGCCCGATCACGTCTCTCGTATAGAGCAGAAAACAGCCAAAAACATGCCACCTGAATCTAAGAATCAAAAAGACAGTGACACCCCAGCAACAGGTCAAATTCCAACTATAGGAACAGATCTTGAAAATGATTTGGAAACAAATCCAACCGAGAGCGTGTAAGAATGTAATGCAGAGGTTATATTAAATTAGATTTTATACGAAATAAAATTCTGACAGGGTCAATTAAGTCCTGATAATTTGAGGAGACACGAATGGCCGATGAAAACTTAGAACTAAATGAACTTGATGGTACTAGCCCTCCGGACGCGGAGGGTGGTGATCAATCTGCAGGCATGAATGTTTCACCTGAAATAGACGACTTGCCAAGAAATGCCAGAGATCTGGAAGCTGTTTACGACATTCCGGTTAAAGTATCAGCAGTTTTAGGCAAATCAACAATGCAAGTCAGCCAATTGCTTAAGTTAGGCCGGGGCGCAGTTATTGAGTTAGATCGAAAAGTAGGTGAAGCTATTGATATTTACGTAAACAACCGGCTGGTAGCCCGAGGTGAAGTTGTTGTTGTTGAAGACCGCTTAGGTGTCACCATGACAGAAATCATCAAAACGGAGCGGACCTCTTCTTAAACTACAATTATAGTAGATCACGAAGTTCACATCCGAATTATCCCACCGTCACTAAGAGTTAAAGATTTTGCTTAACTAAAAACGCTATATGGAAGACGAGTAGATGCGGTTATTAATAATAGGCACATTAGGTGGACAGATTGGTGCAGCAAGCCAAATCGCTATCCAACGCGGTGCTACCGTCCAACAGGCCGATAATATTGATATGGCTTTGCAAATTCAGCGGTCCGATAAAAGTGCTGACCTGATTATGGCTGATGTTAGCCTACAAATGGACACCCTTATTAAAGCGCTAGAGCGCGAACGCATGTCTGTTCCTGTTATTGCATGCGGTGTCGGCAATGATACGCAAGCAGCAGTTCGTGCCATTCGCGCTGGCGCAAAAGAATACCTTCCTTTACCACCGGATGCAGAATTAATTGCCGCTGTGCTTGAAGCTGTAGCCGAAGAGTCTCACAAAATTCTACATGCAGACCCCAAAATGGTGGAAGTAATACACCTCGCTGATCAAGTTGCCCCCAGTGAAGCCAGTATTTTCATTACGGGCCCATCGGGCACCGGCAAAGAATTAATGTCGCGATACATCCACAATAAAAGCAAACGGAAAAATGGGAGATTTGTTGCTATTAACTGCGCTGCTATTCCTGAAAATCTGATGGAATCTGAATTGTTTGGACACGAAAAAGGAGCCTTCACGGGTGCCATTGCGCGCCGATTGGGTAAATTCGAAGAAGCCAATGGCGGTACGTTGTTGCTAGATGAAATCAGCGAAATGGACCCTAAATTGCAATCCAAGTTACTTCGCGCAATTCAAGAACGTGAAATCGACAGAGTTGGTGGCTCAAAGCCCGTAAAAGTTGACGTCCGTATTTTAGCGACATCAAATCGTAATATGGAAAGCGAAGTATCGCGCGGCAATTTCCGTGAAGATTTATATTTCCGTTTAAACGTTATGAATATCAAACTTCCCGCACTTAAAGACCGCCCAAAAGATATTCCGGTTTTAGCTGATTTTTTCATCAAAAAATATGCAGCGGCGAACGATGTACCAGCTTTACCCATAGGCCAAGAAGCAACAGATCAGCTATTAAAACATGGCTGGGCTGGAAACATACGTGAACTTGAAAACGCTATGCACCGCGCTGTTCTTCTAGCGAGTGGCGATGAAATTGGTGTCAATGCGATCCTTCTTGATGGAGGAAGCACATCAACAGATACGGAGCAAACCGGATCAAGCTCAACTGATGAAGCTGGTGATGGTCATGGGATGGTTGGAAGAACAGTTGCCGACGTGGAGCGCGACTTAATAATCGACACCTTACTTCATTGCATTGGTAATCGCACACATGCAGCAAACATTTTAGGGATATCAATCAGAACCCTACGTAACAAATTGAAATTATACGGAGATCAAGGTCTTGATATTCCTCAACATGGTGATGCTGAGCGACCAGCTCCGTAAGGCAACCACATAACACTAAACAAACCGTAACAGAGGATCTGTCCCCCGGATGGCCGACCTACCAAACAACGCCTCACAAAAAAACAGCCTTGAAAACGACGTCGAAGGTAGTGCTGGCGGTGTAAATGTGTCCGCTTGGATATCTAAAAATTTGTTACGTGGCGATATACTTCTAGCTCTCTCCGTTATCACCCTTTTGGTGGTTCTGGTCTTACCAATGCCAACTTGGGCGTTGGATGCCGCCCTTGCAATTTCGATTACATTTTCCGTGCTTATTTTAATAACAGCCTTGTTTATCCAAAAACCTTTAGATTTTAATACATTCCCAACGGTACTTCTGCTTGCAACAATGCTACGCCTTGCTCTAAACATGGCTTCAACCCGATTAATTTTAAGCGATGGACACCAAGGACCTTCTGCAGCAGGACAGGTCATAGAAGCCTTTGGTAACTTCGTGATGGGTGGAAACTTCGTCATCGGAATTATTGTTTTCACAATTCTTGTGATCGTAAATTTCATCGTTATTACAAAAGGTTCAGGTCGTATCGCCGAAGTTACTGCCCGGTTTTCATTGGATGCCATGCCCGGAAAGCAAATGGCGATTGATGCGGATTTATCAACGGGGCTTATTGATGAAGATGAGGCTAGAACCCGCCGTAAAGAATTAGAAGAAGAGAGTACATTTTTTGGAGCCATGGATGGTGCATCAAAATTTGTTCGTGGTGATGCCATAGCTGGTATTTTAATCACTTTCATCAACGTAGTTGCGGGCATGATTATTGGCGTTGCCCAAAACGATTTAAGTTTCGCAGAAGCTGCAGAATCTTATACGCGCCTTACCGTTGGTGACGGTCTTGTCTCTCAAATTCCGGCACTCATCGTATCAACGTCTGCCGGTTTAATGGTTACCAAAGCAGGCGTAACCGGTGCAACAGAAGCAGCTCTTGGCCGCCAATTAGCAGGCCAACCCAAAGTGCTTGGCTTGGTCAGCTTCTTAATGTTCTCGATGTCAATTCTGCCCGGCATGCCAATGCTACCCTTTGTCATTCTATCCGCCATAACAGGGTTTGGGGCTTACTATGTACACAATAAAAATAATGCGGGATTAGAGCAGGAATTGGTTGAGGCTGAAAACACTACAGTAGACCCAACCGCCGCCGCGGAAGAGCCAATTTCAACAGCCCTAAAAATCGATTTTCTGCGTCTTGAATTGGGATATGGTTTGTTATCACTAATTAGCGCGCCTAAAGATGGGCAGCGATTAACGGATCAAATCAAGGCGCTTAGGCGTCAAATGGCGATTGAAGTTGGCTTTGTTATGCCGTCGGTACGCATCCAAGATAACATGCAGCTACCAGCAAACACATACGTTCTTCGGGTCAAAGAAATTGAATCCGCACGCGGCGAGCTCAGGCCAACAATGTTATTAGTAATGGACCCCAGAGGGGAAGAGATCAGTCTACCGGGTGAAAAAACAACGGAACCAACATTCGGATTACCTGCAATGTGGATTGAAGAAGCAAATCGAGAAGAAGCCCTATTTCGAGGGTATACAGTTGTTGACCCTGCAACCGTCGTCACAACACATTTGACCGAAGTCATCAAAGACAACATGTCTGATTTATTGTCCTACGCAGAAACACAAAAACTGTTAGACGAATTAGATAAAGAACACCAAAAACTGGTTGCTGAAATGATCCCCACTCAAATTTCTATGGGTGGTGTGCAACGCGTTTTACAAAACTTACTAACAGAACGGGTCTCTGTCCGTGATTTGCCTACAGTTTTAGAAGGCATTTCAGAAGCCTGTGGCTTAACACGGAACGTCATGATGATTACAGAACACGTTCGTTCCCGCCTTGCACGCCAGCTCAGCGATCAAAACATCAACGACCAAGGGTTTATTCCGCTGGTTACGTTGTCCCCTCAATGGGAACAAACATTTGCCGAAAGTTTGGTTGGACAGGGCGATGACAAACAGTTGTCTATGCCTCCTACACGCCTGCAAGAGTTTATAGCAGCCCTACGTACTACGTTTGAGCGACATGCCATGATGGGCGAAGCACCTGTGTTGTTAACCAGTCCAGGCAGCCGTCCTTTCGTTCGTTCCATTGTTGAAAGGTTTAGACCTATGACCGTCGTGATGTCACAAAATGAAATCCACCCAAAAGCTCAAATCAAAACCGTTGGCCAAGTATAACTAAATTCCGATAATCCAAACTTAGGCAGTTAAATGCGCGTTAAAACTTACATAGCACCGACCAATTCAGAAGCCATGGAATTGGTGCGCGAAGGCCTTGGCGATGATGCCATAATAATTTCTTCAGGAAATACAGACGATGGCGAAGGCGTTAGGATTATCGCTGCCGTAGATCTGACATCTACTCCAGAAACAGAAGCCGCGATAGAAGAAGAGCGTGAAAATATTTCAGAGTTAAATATAGAGCAAACTGTTAAACAGGCCCTAATTTTCCATGGAGCCCCACCGCGTTTAATCACTCGACTTTCTACTGTTGCCGCTAATGCTGATGCACCAAACCCAACCCTAGCATTAGCCTCTGCCTTCGATGCATTATTTGAGTTCTCTCAACTGAGCACAGACACCTTCAAAGCGCCGCTGATGTTGGTCGGCCCTCCCGGTTCCGGAAAGACTACTGTAGCCGCAAAACTATGCACACAAGCCAAGCTTGCCAAACAATCTGTTAAAGCAATTTCGTGCGACACCCAACGCGCCGGTGGGGTCGAACAATTCAAAGCCTTCACCAATATTTTAGGTATCGATTTAATAACGGTGTCAAGTGCAGATGATTTGAAAAATCACATTGCTTTGGATGCAAAAACACAAATGCAAATTATTGATACGGCTGCAACAAACCCATACAACGAAATTGAAATGGTTGATTTGCATCGGAAGATCAAAGCCAGTCATGCAGAACCCATTTTAGTCCTTGCTGCCGGATCAGACCCGATGGAGGTCGCAGACATGGTGCGCTTGTACCGAGAAGTTGGCGTGAAACGTTTTATCGCAACACAAATGGATATTGCTAGGCGCGCCGGCAGCATTTTAGCTGCTGCAGATAGCGCATCACTAGCACTTTGTAACGTCAGCGTCAGCGCAAAAGTATCTGATGAGCTGATCCCCATTACTCCCGTTTCACTCGCTCGCTTAATAATGCCATACACAGCTGAAACCACATTAAACCACCCAAATAGCGAGGCCGCTCAATGAATACTGAATCAGATAAACTGACAGCTCCAGTCACCCGTAACCGAGGCAGCAATATGTTTGCGATTGCGTCGGGAAAAGGGGGTGTTGGAAAAACGTGGTTTTCGATCACGCTCGCACATGCACTCTCCAAAAAGGGACAACGTGTTTTATTGTTTGATGGCGACCTTGGTTTAGCCAACTTAGATATTCAGCTCGGCCTGATGCCAAAACAAGATTTAAGCAATGTTATTAGTGGCCGCTTAACCTTAAACCAAGTAATCGTTGATTTTCCTGAAGCTGGCTTTGATATCATTGCGGGGCGATCTGGTTCGGGAGGCCTTGCGAATATAGCCAGCAGCCGCTTACAAATGGTTGGCGATGACCTTGCTCTTCTTTCTGCAAATTACGATACCGTACTTATGGATCTGGGTGCGGGTATTGAGCGAACGGTGCGCCAATTAGCCCACAATGCAAAAACCTGTATTGTATTACTAACAGACGAGCCAACTTCATTAACGGACGCCTATGCCTTTATTAAAATCATGCACGCCGACCGCCCAGAAATAGAAATCAAGATCGTAACGAACGTCGTCAATTCAACACGAGAGGGCGAACGTACATACAATACCTTATTAAAAGCATGCCAAGGGTTCTTAAAAATTTCGCCGCAGTTATTAGGTGTCATACGCCGCGACACTCGGGTCCGCGAAGCTATTCGGTCACAAACACCATTACTAACCCGGTTCCCGAATTGTGAAGCCGCTCACGACGTCGAACGCATAGCCGAAAACTTACTTAACAACATAAATAGCTAGAACAGATCATGGAAACCGTCGTTCCCCTTGCAGTACTAACAGGACAAACGACTTCTGCACCGCAACCCACGGCACAAATAACGGCACCGCCACCTGATCTTCAACGCCTTGCAGTTGGCGCAAAATTAGATGCTCTTGTTTTACAAGGAATGAGCAAAGGACTTGCTGAAATAGATACTCTCTTTGGTAAATTACAATTATCAACAAATTTTCCACTGCGCGCTCAAACCAATTTACAATTTCAAATCATAGGCAAATTTCCACTTATGCAGTTGCTGATTACATCCGTCCAAGGCCAATCCCCCCAAACCGTTTTACGAACCATGCAACCCATCACCTCGGCAAAGGTTGGCAGTGTGAACCAAGGGGTTGGAACACCCGGCGCAGGCGTATCTTCAACCGCTGTTCAGTCAGCTAATATAGAATCAATTTCTTTAACCGTGGGTGCAAATGTCGTTGCAACAAAAACCGGGGGACTGCCCGGAACAGCCTCGTTGCTCAATCCAGCGGGTGTGTTGCCGGCGCCACAATCAGCGCTTCGAGCAGCAACACCAACCACAGGGCCAAATACCAAATCGACACCGGCTGAAGCGCCCAAGGGAGCTAAAACAGGACTGGTGGGTTCGACAAGCACATTACAAGGCACGCCAGGTGCTAGCAATCAAACGCCCGTAAATGCATCCTTAAACCAAACAGGAAGTCGATTTTCTGTGCGCATCACAAACATTCTACCACCTTCACAACTATCAAGTGGCGGTGGGTTACCTGTAACAGGCAGCACCAATTTATCAGTAGGACAATTTGTAACCGGGGTCGTCACTATGACCAACACCCAAGGCCATGCTGTTGTTCAAACTCATGCAGGCCCCATAAACTTAGCAACACCAAGTCCACTGCCACCTGGTACCACCATTTCCTTTTTGATAACAGCCCCCCTATCTCCTGTAGCCCTTGGTAATCTTGGCGGAATGGGGAATCTAAATGCTGAAGTCATCATGGAAACACATCGCTGGCCTGAGCTTGATGATGCCGTTCGCAGCTTAAATGAAAGTCACCCAACACTTGGCCAACAAGTAATGAGTTCTATCCTGCCAAAAGCGGACACAACATTAGCGGCCAACATCATTTTACTTCTTGCAGCAATCCGTGGTGGAGATATCAAAAACTGGTTTGGCGATGCCCCGGTTCGGGCCTTGCAACGAATTAAACCTGAATTGATGTCGCGTCTGCGCGATGATTTCACCCAAATTGGCCGCTTATCTGACGACAACATATCAAGTGATTGGCGCGCCTTTCCTGTGCCCTTTTTAAATGGCCAAGCAATCGAACAAATTCGGCTCTTTATGAAACGAAATTCAGAAAACAAGGATGATGAGCAGGCCCCAGATAACGGTGCGCGATTTGTCCTTGATTTGGACTTAACTCGTTTAGGACGATTGCAATTAGATGGGCTTGTTCGCACTGACAAGAAACAATTTGATCTCATCATCAGAACAAATAATCACCTGCAGCAAGCAATGCAAAATGACATCCGAAACATCTTTCAAAAAGCGGTTGAGCAAACTGGCTATAATGGCGGATTAACATTTCAGGCCGCACCAGCAGGTTTTACAGATATTCAATCAGATAGAGCCCTTCCCCCTGATATGGGTTTAATTGTATAAGACCTTATATAAAGTATAGGATAGGTTAAAGAACCTATCTAAACCTCGAGGTTTATTAAAATGCAGTATAAACCCAAACAGAAGTGGCTCGATAAATCTGAACAGTTAGAATTAGTAGATTTCTGACCTGTAACTGGCATACTTTGCCATCAACAGGAGAACTATGATGACACGACGCCCACGCCCTAATCACACACCCGATCTCAAGACGGAGGGTGCACTTGCAGTCCTGCGTGGAGAGTAGATGCTTGGTGAACTTGCTCAACAATACGATGTTCATCCCAACCAGATCAAACAATGGCGTGATCAGCTTCTTGCTGGGGCAAACGATATTTTTGGCCGTGATAAGATGCCGTCATGAGATGAAGTCCCGATTGATGTGAAAACGCTGCACGCCAAAATTGGTGAACTCACGCTGGGACATGATTTTTTAGAAGGGGCGCTCACCAAGGCGGGGTTGCTGAGCGTAAACGATGATTGAACGTACTCATAAACTCTCACTCACAAAATAGGCTAAAGTTTTGGGGATTAGCCTTGGCAGTGTCTATTATAGACCAAGACCTATAGACTTTTGCATTGAATCTGTTTTGGAAACGCTTGCCCGGCATGGAAAGTCAGATATATTTAATACCTATTAGGTCTCACAGTTCACCTTTATTGCTTTTACTCAGGTTATCAAGGACACAGAAATCTAAATTTCCATGCCTATTGATGATTGCTTGCAATCACTTGCCGGGTATAGATTGAAGAGGAGCCCGGCGGGATAATGTATTCGTAGAAAGGCTGTGGCGAAAAATCAAATATGAAGAGGTTTACCTGGATGCCTATAACACCGTTCCCTTACTCGCGCGGCAATCGGAAAATACCAGATCTTCTTCAATACGAAACTCCTTCATTCACCGCTTGAAGGACATACACCCGGTCAAGCTTACTTCAATGCAAAGTCGCCAATACCGTTGGCATCATAACAAGGGTCGGCATCTACTTTCAAAACCAGTCGCGACTGTTATGCAAACCGATCCACTTCTCTCTACAAACAGACATACCT
>Ga0114994_10003974_pt1 | contig 10748 bp, 9 predicted proteins | sample ArcticOcean_MG_C_9_FD_87043 | JGI IMG/M metagenome (GOLD analysis project Ga0114994, IMG submission 87043) | Marine microbial communities from western Arctic Ocean - ArcticOcean_MG_CB2_152 | ecosystem: Environmental > Aquatic > Marine > Oceanic | place: Arctic Ocean: Canada Basin | collected... | reverse complement strand
TCCAGAGTTACTGAATCTGTACGAGAGATTGTCGATTCAATCCCTTATAATTGCGAACACTACACCTATGTCTACCATATGTCAATATTATCATTTTATTGTTGGTGGGATGTTTTACAAGAAATGGGAGGTTAGTGGAGGGTGTCTGACTGGTGGCGCCATCTGTGGGAGTATCTAGGCAGAAATATGCTTCTAACTACTTTAAGTATCGATGGGTGGGGCCTGAGTGCTCCACCCCTCCCCCTTCAGAGTCCCTGCATCTCAACCAAGTCGGGGTTGGGGCCAAAAGGGTGCGCTTGAGGTCAGGACAGGGCTGTTAGACACCTATATGGACACCTATTTAGGAATGATGGACACCTATATGGACACCTAATATTTGTAAGGTTGCCTCCCTCACATGCGCACATGCAAAAGACAATATAGACGCCTTTAACCTCCTATGAAATCAATTGATGAGTGCTCTGAACACAATCGCAATCAATCAAGAAATAAGTTCTCTACCGAACAAAACCTTCGATGTGATTTCTAAAATCTTCAGTAAAATCTTTTAAAGTCTATTTTAGTATACATTGATGGGTTCGTAGGCTTTTTTTAAAATAGAAAAATCATTAGTAATTTTTAACCACCTTTCCTTCTTCCCAATTTCGTACTCTAGCCTCAGATGGAATTGGAGGATATCCAAATACCTTTGGAGAGGCACCTTCTATATCTAACAAAAACCGTTGTGAAGAGCTTGTACGTTCTAAGAGTTCGGGAGTAAGGTGATCTCGTTCAATGAGTTGCTGTGGAAGATCTCGTCTACCAAGTGCAAAATGTAAAACCCTCCTTGGATCTCCACTCAAATTCCTTGTTCCTCCATGCCAAATATGTGCATTGATAACAGCGACAGACCCAGCTTTTCCAGTTAATTTTACTTCTTTGGGATGAGGTGCCATTGAATCTAATGGTATTGTTTTTCGTTCTTCTTCAGTAATTTTAAATTCTTTAAGGTCTGCTAAGTTTGTATCAGGCACATTAAGTGATACCCATTTATGGGAACCAGGAACAACTCTAATTGGACCATTATCAAGATTCATATCATCAAGCATTATCATATTATTTACTCCTCTCCAATCTCTGGGATTTGTACGAGTAAAATCACTATGTAAAACTTGTTCACCCGCTCCTTTAATTGGGAAACGTCCGTTTAGAGAAAAAGTTTTAAATTCATTGAGAAGATATAATGCTGCAGCAAGTGATGGTTTACAGGAAAGACATCTATCAAAAGCATCTGATTTATTAAACAAATTTGTTAGTCTAGGTGTCCCAGGCTCTATGTCAACCTCATGACCACCAAGTGGTCCTTCAATTTTTTGAATTCTATCGACTTCAGAATGCATTTCTCTGACTTCAGCTTCTGAAAATACATTAGGAACAATGAAGAAACCCTCATTGCCCAAATTATTCAGTTGGTCAGTGGTCAAATCATTTAATGATATTCCAATATTTAAAAGTGCTTCAGTAGTGTCCATTTTTCCTCTTAAAGAGATTTAAAAATAGTCATTTTTTTCTTCTGATAACAAAAAACTTTAATGACCTAATAATACAATAGTGCGATGATTTCATATTGTTTCTCATTAGAAAATGATTAAGAGATAGTTTTAAAAATCACATATTCATATTTTGGAATCAGAGACTCTGAGTAGATAATCGAAAGTTACTGAATCTGCACAAGAGATTGTTGGTTCAATCCCTTATAATTACGAATGGTACTCCTATATTAATCGTTGTCAACAATTATATACTCTTTGTGTAGAGGTGTAATTTACAAGAATTGGAGATTTTACTTGGAGGGAGTCTGACTGTGAAGAATTAAGTGGGGGTTACTCACAGGAGATGATGGGGTTGGTTGTTTTGAGTTTTTCAAAGTATCTTTTATAAATGAATCTATTTCATCGCCGTATGTAAGTTTTTTAATAGACTCAACCAGAGGTTCTAGTTTCATTCCTGCTGAATAAACGTCTAAAGACATGTTGTTGTCTTTATGCCCCATGAGTTGATTGATTTGGTTTGTAGGTATACCTAGGTTCTCCATTCATGTTGGAAATGTATTTCTCAATGTATGAAAGTTAATTCCATACGGAATACCTATTTTTTTTCTAAGGCGTCCCAACTTCTTCTGGAAATTCCATGAGCGTTTTTTGTCGTAACCCCCGCTATTTATACCTCTGATCAGAAATTCATCTTTGGAAGAAGCTTTTAATTTTTCTATGATAGGCTTAATCAATGGGTGCACAGGAATGACTCTAGCAGCTGCTTTAGTTTTTCCTTTTTCTACATTATTCTGTAAATATAACATATTTGTTGATTTACGTACCGAATATACTTTTCGCTTTGAAGTCAGGTTGTAAAAATACATAGTACTTAGATGGCAAAAGTGTTTAGGAGTATTTTAAAAGAGAGATGTGATGGTAGACTTTCAAAGGTTGTGAGGATGAACAATCGTTCTGAAATCCATATATTCAATTGGTTTTCGGAACAAATTTCAAGCTTTAGAATTTATTCAATCAATATCTTTTCCAAGTTATTTTTCTCAATCATCTCCCAATCATATTCTACTCCAAGACCAAGACCATTGGGGACATCAACAAATCCTTCTTGATCAATACAGTCCAGTTCATCTGAATATCCATTTAGATAGACTGGCAACTGCCATGGATTTGGGGCACAAGGGTGAACAAGGTTGATTTCGTAATAGTTACTTCGGGAAAGGGCCGCCATCAACTGACGCATCGCAGGTCCGCAAGAATGTACCTCAACATCGATTCCTAATGCTTCTGCAGCAAGTGCGGCCTTGTAGCTTCCTGTGATGCCACCATCATAATCAGGATCTACTCGTCCAAAGTCGGTGGCTCCCGAAACCACTAGTTGGGTATGAATTTCCGGATTTCTCACATGTTCTCCAATCATGATTGGTGTCTTGATAATTTCCTTTAAAGCTCTATTTCCTCGAATAGTTAGTCCTCCGTCCGCATATGGATCTTCAAACCAGAGGAGTTTATGTTCGTCACAAACATGTCCGATCCTGATTGCATCCGTTAAGGTTTTGAGGTGACAGGCTGCGTCATACATGACGTCTATTCGTGTATCTATTCGTTCAGCAACGGCACGAATCATCGATTCCTCTCTCTTGGGATTACCTCCTTTCCATCCATGCATCTTGAAACCTTTATAGCCTAGCTCAAGGCATTGCTCTGCAAAGTCAGCATAAGCTTCAGGGCTGCTTAGCCCCTTGGGTAGCTCATCGCCTTGGATAGTGCTGGCATAAGCTGGAAGTTTCCATCGTAAACCCCCTAACATCTGTGCCACCGATTGCCCTGTTATCTTACCTCCCAAGTCCCATAAGGCAATGTCCAATGCGCCAATACCTGCATCCCCTACGTGCTTCGTAATCCGGCGCATCGATTGGTAATGACTCTCACGTTCAAGAACAGGTTTTTCCACTAGAAAATGTGCCAATGCTACTGCAGCCGGCATTATCACAGCAGCCCTTGAACGTGGTGGGACGTATTCTCCAACATGACCGTCATCACTGTAGATTTTGACGGAAAAACGTTTCTGGAGAGTACCAGATCCTGGTTCATACCAGACACTGAATCCTGAAGGGTCAGCTGCAATAGATGGAATTCTCACTTCAAAAAGTGTGAATTCAATTTTTTTTATCAATGGACTTTTCATCTGATACTCTTAATTAAATAACTTACAAATCCCACACACCTAGTATTTGTTCTCGTCAATAAGACCTTTCCTGAGATCAGTTAAATATTTTATATTATTTCTTAGATGGTTTATGAGAGAATTTAAAATTGATTTCTTTTAATGCTCCAGCTTTTTTTTCAGTAAAAATTTTCTGTATTTGTCTTTTGCCATCAACATCAACCTCCTGAGTTCGAACAAAACTAATTATTTAATTGAAGATCAATTATTCAACATTGTTTGGTAGTTTGTGAGTTGCGTTTCTATAAACGTTTCTGCATGTTGGGATTCTTCAAGAGGATTGCAAATTTTCTCTAAAAGAGCGAGTAATTTTTGTCTTACTTCTGGTTGATTATCTAATAAGTTGTTAATCTCATCTGGGTCTTCTTGGAGATTAAAAAGTTGATCAGGCGCATTAATATAATGTAGGTATTTCCAATTGTTTTGACGAACCATGTATGAGCTACTATAGGTGGCATGGCCATGGTATTCTGCAAAAACCACACGCTCTGTGTCATTTTGCTCTATTTTATTGAGAGGGATTCCAACCCATTCTGCGGGACGTTCGACTTCAGTCACCTCAAATAGTGAAGCTTGAACGTCATGAAGGTCAACAGGGGTTTCTACCTGATGATTAACTTGAAAGTCGGGTCCGGAAGCAATGCAAGGTATACGAACAGAATCTTCATAAAGACTACATTTCCACCACATTCCAAACTTCCCTAACATCTCTCCATGGTCTGATGTATAAATAAGGTTTGTGGTTTCTTTCAATCCTTCTTCTTCCAGAGTTTGCATTAAGCGTCCTAATTGTTCATCAACAAAGGAAACACAACCATAGTATCCACGACGCAAACCTCGGACGTGTTCTTCTTTAAAATTTTGAACTTGAAAATGTTGACGTTGCGCCTGAGCAAAAGGATGTTGTGCTGTTTCAGAATCAACCAAATATGTGGGAAGATCTTCTTTATCTTGATAAAAATCCCACCAATTTTGAGGAGGGTAATGAGGAAAATGAGGATTATAAATATTAACGGTTAAAACCCAAGGTTTTGTTAGTGTTTTCGGCTTTGTTTTCAACCAATGGATTGAAGTTTCAATATCTTCCAAATCTTCTTCTCTTTTGAGATGCCTTTTAGGACCAAAGAAATCTGCTCTTTGTTCTGCACCTGCCCGAATATGCATAGGGTTGTGTCGTTGACCAAGATCTCCAGGAAAAGCAGTATTTCGAGGATACATTTCTGTAAATCCCAATTTTTCCCCAACGGTATGAAAGTCTGTTTTTCCAATATGCACTGAATGCACTCCCTGACGATTGAGGATAGCACCATAAGATTCATGAGAAGGGTCTAAATTCACCTGGCAATTGCTGTAAGTCTGAATTTCATGGACACGTTTTCCGGAAACAAATGCAGAACGAGAAGGCATACAAAGAGGAGAAGGACAATAGGCATTTCTAAATATAGTCCCTTGTGATGCCAATCTTTCCATGTTTGGCGTGTGGACAAACGGATGGGCATAGACGGACGAATACCGTGGATTGTGCTGATCGGACATCAATATGATTACATTCGACATTTAAAAAAGGCACTCTTTTTTTAAAGATGGTTGAACAAAAGGTTGTGGATCGTGTCTGATTGCCTAAATTTATGTTACTACAAGGTTCGAATGTTGATAAACAAAGTGATCCTATTTTAGTCTTTCCTGACTTATTAAGAAAAGGATTAGATAAGTACAATTAAAAAAGTATTAAAATCGAACATATTATATTAACAACATCAGGACTAATGATTATATCTGCAAATTTTCAAAAAAATATTAGAATAAATAAATTAATACTCAAAAACAGAATTTAAAGACCTAGTCTAGTATAAGCTTCATTAGGAGCGTCATTCTTATCCATCAGTATTTTCATTGCTTTTATAAGTGTATTTTCAACATCTTTATCTTTTATAGTTTTTCTTTGACCCGGATCGTTCAAGATATCATATAATGCTGTTTCTGTATCTTGGAAAAAATCCCACCCTAATTTCCTATATAAAGGAGTTTTGGCAGAACCCTCTATTTTAAGCAATGGTATTCCTTTTGTAAAATTGAAAGGTTTTGTTAATTCAGCTGTTTTTAGTTCATCTTCTGTAAAAAATGAAGTGATGTGAGTTGGCATTAGAGTATATTGATTTATTTCTTGATCAGACATTTCATCAGGATATCTAAAATATGTATATCTTCCATCAGTGATATTTGTTGAACTTCCCCAAACTCCATATAATCCATAACCTCTTATTGATTTATTATTAGCAATCACAGGAATAATAGATTTACCCTCTACTTCTTTAGGAGAATTTATATTAAAACAATTTAATATTGTTGGCATTAAATCTATTGTTTGAGTTAATGCATCTCTACGTGTACCTGCTTGAGAAATTAAATCAGGATGGTGAATAAAAAGAGGTATATGTGCAACTTCATTATAACATGGCATTCTTATTTTTGCCCACCAGTCATGTTCACCGAGTAAAAACCCATGATCTGTACTGACAATCAAAGCAGTATCATCCCATAACTTATTTTCATCAAAATAATCAATCAATCTCCCTATTTGAGCATCACATAATGCTACTAATGCCGAATAATTAGCTTTAAGTTCATCACATTCTTCAGGACCTTCTGTAACTCGTTCATAAGGAGGCCAATCTCTAATCGGTCCTTTGTATTTAGTAGGATAGTCTTTACGGAAACGCTCAGGAGCATAAAATGGTTCATGAGGATCAAATGTCTCAATTTGTAATAACCAATTATCTGCTTTTGAATTGTTTTTCAGAAAATCTAGACCTTCACTAAAACATTTCACAGAACAAAAATCCTCTTCATTTTTGATATACTCACGATTAATTATATCATGATAATAAAGACTTCTAGGTATTTCACTATATTGTTTTTCGTGGTATTTTTTTCTCAATCGATCCCAAGGTGGATCAACCATAGCTTTCCATGGGTCTCGTTCTTGTCCTCTTATAAAATCATATGTTGTATATCTATTATGATAAGTAAGTCCTCCATCTTCCCAATAGTGATAATGATCGGAAATTAAGTGACTATAAATTCCAGCATCGTTTAATAGTTCTGGAAAGGAATTATCAAAAGGTTCTAATGGCCCCCAACTTCGATGTAAAAAATTTAGTCTCCCAGTTTGCATGTCTCTTCTAGCCGGCATACAAGGTAAACTTCCTGCAAAGTGCTTATCAAATGTTACACTCCGTTCTGCGAGTCTATTAAAATTAGGAGTTTTAATAGTTTTGGAACCATAAGGTTCTAAAGACAATCTATTTAGTGAGTCAAACAGTGCAAATACGAGTTTCATATTTATTTTTTAGTTAAGTTAATTCTTTACTGCTCCAGTTGTTAAACCTTCTGAAATAAACTTTTGCAGAGGGAGAAAAAGTAACAAAGTAGGTATTGTTGTTAATGCAGATGCTGCCATTACTTGGCCCCATTGAGTTGTATGTTCTCCAAAAAATGCAAACAATTCTAACGGCATAGTCTTTAAGTTTGTTTTAGTAAGAAAAGCTAAAGCGAATAAATACTCAGACCACATTAACAAGAATGAATAGGTTGCAGTTACAATAATGCCAGGAATCATTATTGGAAATATTATTTTCCAAATAATTTGATATTGAGGGCATCCATCAATTAGGGCAGCTTCATCTAATTCTCTAGGTATACTTTCTAAATATCCTACTAATAAATAAATTGCAAAAGGCAGACTAACTGAGATGTAACAAAACATCATACTTATATGATTATTTAAGAATCCTAACTTTGCAAATAGTATAAACATAGGAGTCACTAAAATAATCCATGGGAATGTTTGTCCTAACATAACAGATCCAAAAACAAACGTTTTGAAACGAAATTTTTTTCTAGAAAAAATATATGCTGCATTTACTGAAACAAAAATAGTTATTAGCACAGAAATTAAACTAATATAAAAACTATTAAAAATGTATAAACCAAAACCAGACTCAAATAATTCATAATAATTGTTTAAAGTATATTCTGCATAATCTGATGAAAAAAGTGTCTCATCTGTTTTGAAGGATGCAATGAATACCCAAATTGTTGGATAAATAATAATTAATATTACAAAAAAGGCAATTAAAAGTATTATTAATTCATAAAACATAATTTAATTAAAATATTTCTTTTAAATTTCTTTTAATTATTAATTTTAGGTATATTATTCCAAATACTGTCATGATTGAGGCCATTACGATACCCAGAGCAGAACTATATCCCATTTTTCCATCAACAAAAGCTCTTAAATAGACTTCTGTTGCCATTACATTTGTAAATGTTCCAGGACCTGCACCTGTAGCAAGCCAAACATAAGCAAAATTATTAAATGTCCAAAATGTAGACATCAAAATCATAATACTTATAGAGGGAAGCATATGTGGTAATATAATGTGCCGAGCTATTTGTAATTTATTTGCACCATCTACCGATCCTGCATCAAGAAGATCTGTTGGCACAGATTTTAGACTAGCCAAAAATGTAAGTGTTACTAGTGGTAATGTGTTCCAAGTTATTATTGTAATTATTGACGGCCATACAAAACTTGTATCAGATAGAAAAGCAATAGGCTCAGTAATTACAGAATATTTTAATAAGAATTGATTTATAACTCCAACCTGTGGGTCTAATATCCTTCTCCAAACTACAACTGCTACTATTGAAGGAGTAGCCCAAGGAATCATAAGTGATACTTGAAATAGATTAGTTAATTTATACTTTTTTAAAGTATTTGAATTTATTAGAAAAGCGAGGAGTATACCTAAAACAATTCTTACAAAGACACCTACAATTGTTAGCCATATTGTAGTGTTAAATAAAACTCGTTTAAATTCAGGATCAGATAAAAGATCAATGTAATTTTTAAAACCAATCCAATTACCACCTTTTTTTAATCTAAATAGATTAAGGTCGGTAAAACTATTAAAGAGATTGTATAGTGTGGGGTAAATATAAAAACATATTATGAAAAAAAATGTAGGAATTAATAAATATATTACAAACTTATTATCTTTCACAAATCATTTAACTCAAAGAGTCCCACTTAATAAAGAGTCCGTTCTTTAAATAACGGACTCTTTATATTTTCTAACTAATTTAGTTTAATTCTTTTTTTAATTTATTATAAATTTCTTTAGCTACTTCTATAGAAGTCTTTTCCCCGATGAAAACTGAACCAGCCCCTCGACCAACCCAGTTCCACATTGTTGGAATTGGAATTGGGCCCGTTGAATATGGACCCCAGCTTCGTGCCAGAATTAATTGCTTTGGATATCCTGCACTTGCTGGTCCACTTTTTAATTTCTTTATTAATGTTTTTTGTGCTGGCCACATTCCCTTATAGTATTTTGAGTATATTGGTTCACTTATTAAATACTTTATCAACTTATATGATGCTTCGGGATGTTTTGAGTTTATGTTCACACCAAGTTGACGTCCTCCAACGAAAGTTACAGAACTTTTAGGATGTATAGTTGAAGCAAATGGATTACTCTTTTGTGGGTATCTTGCTTTCCACGCAGATTCAATTTGCCGTAATACATTTTCGGGTGTACTAATAATTGCAAAATCACCTCTGACCATACCTTCTATAAGTTCTGCTGCACCCCAATTAGTAACGCTTAACATTGATTTTGGATTGAGACCTCTATCCAGATATGATTTATAGTAATCAAGACCTTCTGCGATTTGTTCCGGTGTTATATTGATATAGTATGATCCGTCAGATTTCCTATCAATTAGAGCCCAACCATTTGACCACCAATAAAAATTTAGGAAAAACCATATAGAATTTGTGGGACCACTCCCTGCTGGAATAGCCCATCCAGTTGCACCAGTTCTATCTTTAATTTGCTGACTAGCTTCACGAAGTCCTTCCCAAGTCGTTGGAAATTTTGATATTCCAGCTTTTTTAAGAATATCTTTTCTATAGACCATCGCAAAAGTATCAACCGTCCAAGGTATACCATGTATGGTCCCATCATCTTGGCTAGCTAGATCTCCTGAAATAAAATCATTCCAACCACTACCTACACCATGTTTTTCAATCAGTTTATTCAAACTATATAAAGCTTCAGAATCTCCCATACTTCGAGTCCATACTTGTGCTATGTGAACTACGTCTGGCCCCTCTCCTACAGCTGCTTCACGAAGGAATTGTTCTCTTGCACTTCCCCATGCAATACGCTGTAAATCAACTTTTATACCTGAATTAATTCTTTCAAATTCATCTAGAGCAGCTCTCATTTCTTTTTGCCCCGCATCATTAAATCTGAATGAAATTTCGATTTCTGCATGTAATAAACCAGAAATACATATCGAAAGAACTGTAACCAAACTAAACAATTTACATAATAATTTCATTATTCCTCTTTTATTTAAGAGATTAAAAAAAATATTATACATTAAATTATATATAATATATAATTGAAATAAATTATTATACATTATATTTATTAATTGTCAATATTTTTAATAATCAATAAAATAAGTAACATAGAAAAAAATATAATAATCGTCTAGAAGAAAAAAGATCTCAATAAAGGGGGGATGGATGGTTATGCCACACGGCGGTTAATGGAAGAAACCCCAGATTAGCAAAGCTGAAAGGACTAACATTAATTGGAAAATTTAAAAATGGATGTCCATGGAATGTAAAATCTTTTAATGACAGTGGAGAACAACAATCTTTAATTTTTATTGATGGCCTAATAGGCGGAATTTAATAAAATAAACATAATAGTAAATAATTAAGGTATCGCATTAGTATTTATTTTAATTTTATTTTTTGCTGAAGAACCGGACTGGACGGATTTACATTATAAATCTCTTTAATAAAATCGTTAAGATATAATGACAATCTTTTACTATCCTTATAATTATCAGATTTTAATGATATTTTGAATGATTTTCTTTTGAAATGAGTTTGAAGGTCTGTTGGA
>Ga0114994_10003971_pt1 | contig 10755 bp, 10 predicted proteins | sample ArcticOcean_MG_C_9_FD_87043 | JGI IMG/M metagenome (GOLD analysis project Ga0114994, IMG submission 87043) | Marine microbial communities from western Arctic Ocean - ArcticOcean_MG_CB2_152 | ecosystem: Environmental > Aquatic > Marine > Oceanic | place: Arctic Ocean: Canada Basin | collected... | reverse complement strand
CAGCTATGTTGGATAAGTCGCTGGTTTATCACCGGTATCAACTGCAAATTTTAAAGTGGCCTGAATAGATGGATACATTTTGAAACTAACTTTTAAAAATTTCAAACCTCAAAATCATATATTCTTTTGGCGGAGATCCAAACTTAAAAGCTACGCAGAGAGCCGCAGAGGTTGGCCTAGTCCACGTTAGCATCATTCTCGTCGTAAATTTAAACATTGGTACTTTTATACAGCCCATTGGCCTCAAAATATTAGTCAGTAATAATAATCGGTTTGTGTATCACCCGCCCAACCATTCCAGGCTCGAGTTACTTAACCGTACCAAAATCAAAGTGGATATCCGGAAAACTATAAATCAATATCATGAAAGTGCATCCTAATAAAAATTCACTAAGGGATTATAGAACGATATTTATGTTTATACTGGCAACATTCATCGACGTAATCATATGCGTTTATTGAATAACAATTTCTAATTTTATTATATCATTCTGATACAATATAATGCAAAGTAGCTTAAGGTGTTTGAGAAGAAAGTTTTAAAATTTCCTGCCAAAAAAATATCCGCAAGTCCATAGCATGCTCCCTAAAAGTACACCGAGATACTAGCTTTGAAAAAAACATAAAAGCTCTAAGAGCTTAGGAATGCACACACTACAGAAATAAAAAAGCCCAATACGTAAACACAAAGTCTTTTTTAGATCAACTTGGATGGCCTTGAGGCCACCTTTTATAACTCTAAAATCTAGTTTAGTTCAAATTACTAATTAACTTTTGGCTGCTGGTCCTTTGTAGCTGACCTTCTTAGCAGCTTTCCGAATTGAATTAATATTCAAAGTCTCTAACAAAAATCCATCAGCAACAGATCCCGTTGCTCTAACTTTTAAAAGGATTGCGCCCGCAACATCAAATGACTTGGCCTCAAAGTTGAAGCAAAAATCATATTGGCCTCGGGTAATTTCAAAACTCAAAAATTTTGCTCCAGCACTTTCACATACGGTTTTTATTGCCGCTGCACGATTGTCTGTGCCGCCAATCAAACCGGCAGCACCTTCATTAGAATATTTCCCAACGTATATGTACTTAGCCATCAAATAACCTCCTCCATTTTTGTTAAATTTATACAGTATTTCAAAAAATCGACAACCTCGAGCATTTCACAAATACGGATAGACTACTTTACGACACCAAGTAGCGGGCCAACTTAACGTAAGGCCCAAAAGACATTGAGGTTTAAAATGCCAGCAGAGAAATTTAAGGCGTGTGTTGCGTCGACCATTTATGGTCTCTGCGGTAAAATAAAATTTTTCTAGGTGGTGTCAATGAGCCCGCCAAGCCGACATTTAATTCCAGGTACAGCACTCATAATTCCAGGTACAGCACTCAACTTTACTCAGGATGGACTAGCCGCTAATGTCACTTAAAAACAGTGTTGAATTTGATAGTGTAATGTGAAAGGTGATCAATGAAAAAATTTGATGGGAAAAGTGCATTTATCACCGGTGGAGCCTCAGGAATTGGGCTGGGCATGGCCCGTGCTTTCGCAAGTGCAGGAATGAAGGTTGCCATAGCCGATATTAAATCTGAGCTACTCAGCAAGGCGAAAGCTGACATCGAAGCTCGGGGAGTAGAATGCTTAACAATCGAACTCGATGTCTCGGACCGAACTGCTGTTAGGCAAGCAGCAACAGAGACTGTTGCGGCCTTTGGAAAGCTACATCTACTTTGCAACAATGCCGGAGTCGGCGGAATAAACCGACCGCTTGATGAGGCAGAAGATCTCGATTGGGATTGGGTAATTAACGTCAATCTGATGGGCGCAGTAAATTGTCTGCTTGCCTTTATACCGTTTTTGAAAGCCCACGGCGAAGGAGGACATATCATAAACACCAGTTCGGTTAGTGGCCTTCGCGTTTATGATGGTCGAGGGCAAGGTATATACGCTACCACCAAGTTTGCCTTGGTTGGCATGACGGAAGCACTTGAACAGGACCTCAAACCTCTCGGCATTGGTGTTAGTTTGCTCTGCCCAGGATTCGTCAAAACAGAACTCCCGAATGCCCCCCGCAATCGTCCAGCCAAATTTGGTGGTCCAGTTGCGCCAGGCCATACCTCTAATTCCAGCCTGAGTGCCGCAGCGGCTTCTGGTATGGAGCCAGACGATTGCGGCAAACTCGTTCTTAACGCGATTAAAAACGACGAATTTTACATACTCACCGACGGCAATGAACGCGACCTTATTCAAGCCCGATTTGACCGTCTAACCGAGGCAATCGAAAGGGCGGCGGAAGTCACCTTTTAAATATCAGCCGTTTTAAATAAAGCAAGATTGCACAAAAGGTCCGCCACCCATCTTACTATTTTCCCCAGCGCAAGACGATCGGCTCTAAAGGCTTAATCAATTCAACTAACTGTGCACGTGTGTCGGGGTGGAGTGCGGGGATCGGGTGCCTACAAAATTCTGATTTGATAACGCCGCCCTCAACCATTGCAGCTTTAGCAGCTCTAAACCCACACTGGTGGTTTTCATGATTTATTGCTGGCAGAACACGGGCATACCTTTCAACCGCTGTTTTACGATCACCCGCAAGGTACGAGATTATAATGGGGCGGATCTGGTCTGGAATCATTGCTGATGTCATCGAGCCGGTTGCGCCAGCATCGAGATCGGCAAGCAATGTGATCGCCACCTCTCCGTCGAAGGGACCGTTGATATGATCTTTGGCCTCGGCCAGAAGTGTCTTTAATTTGCTGGCGGTATCCACCGATTCGATTTTGAACAGCTGTAGCATCTCGATTTCCCGGGCCATGCGGGCTAGCAGTTCTACAGTCAAATCGACACCAGATAGCGGGGCGTCTTGCAACATAATAGGAATGCCGACGTCGCCAACCAACTGAAACTGTTCAAACGTCTGCTCGGGCGTTCCTTTGAGGAGAGCACCATGGTACGGTGCCATCATCATCACTATTTCTGCACCAAGTTTCTTTGCCTGCAGAGCACGGGAAACAACAATTTCACTGCTAAAATGGCTAATCGTAACGATGACCGGTAGACGGCCGGCAACATGTTCAAGACACAGGCGCGTCAGGGTGTCTCTCTCTGCATCTGTTATCAAGAACTGCTCGGAGAAGTTTGCCAGTATGCAAATGCCATCACAGCCCTGATCAATCATGCAGTCTAATACCCGCCGCATGCCATCCAGATCGAGAGTTCCGTCCCCATGGAAAGGAGTTGGGGCAACCGGCCAAACCCCCGAGTATGTTTTTAATGTCATAATGTTTCTTAGTCCTCTTTGTTAAGGTGTGCTTGCGACGTTTACATAGAGCGCCGATATAGCGTTGCTTATTTTTCTTCTGGCATTTTGCCACTCTTGCCGTTCGGCAACATTACGCTCCGAAAACTCATGTAAAACACAATGCTTTGGCCCTCCTTCCATCGACAGATAACGCCGCACACGGACGAGTCCCTCTAGCGCTGATAACGCCGGTAAATAGCGCCCAACAAACCAGATGTTAAACGCTTGTGTATTTTCATTGTCAATATCAAATCGGTCGACATATAGGTAAGGCGCAAAGCCGTCAGCGTCTAAGCTCAGTTCTGGACCCGTCCAGGAATATGTATGGCGCTCGGGATTTTGAAACTTTTCGTGATAGGCGGCATCGCGTGGATTGCGCACGCGGCGGAGTGCTTGATAAGGCTCGCCATAGAGATGTCCGAGGCTCGGCATTTCATAGAGCGTGACAAACTCGGGGCCATCGCCGCTTACTCTATCAAAGCTCGCACAAGCGGTGAAGCCGATGTCTACCCGGGCCGGGAACATATCTTCACTTAACCACGGACGGAAATCTAACTGATCCTTCTCTGCGAGATCACAGAAAACCGCTAGCATACCGCTACCGCCGCGGGGAAGGTCTGTTAGAACGATCATTTAGATAGTCTCAAATGCTAAAAATTTAGACACAGAGAAAAGGAAAACTATAGTTGAAATAAGGCAACAGAACCGATAGCTCCAATTTTTCACAAAATCATGGAGCAAACTGTAGTAAAAAGGCTCTAACATCTTCTATATTTTCTTTATAAGCAACTGCATTACACAAGGAACACAGGGTCCCATTCTTAAACTCTCGACACCTCTACGTTAAGGACTGGCGGGCCAAGGCAACGATGCGCAAGCGCCTCCAACTCAACTGTCGCAGCCAGAACAACCTGCCCATGGCCTCTCGCCTAGCCATCCAAGCATAGTAGTCTGTTTTGCATATGAGGCAATGCAAAATTGGTGCTATAATTGCCGTCAACAAAGCTATGCCGAAGTAGTTTCCGCGTTTCCAACGTTCGGAGGATATGGCCTTTGGTATGCCCGTGGCGTCATTCAGCTGAGCCAGCGAAGAGCCATCTTGATGGGCCAATATGTGAAATACGTCGATGGCTTTGTGCAGGGATTTAATTTTTTTTGAGCCATGATCAAATTCAGGTTATTCCACAATGTGAAATGTTAATGCTAAAGTCATTGCTACACAATTCTTTTATTCATTAGGATAAGCCAATGAATGCAAGTCATATAGTAGGAATTTAGCAAATGGGTGAAACTGACTACTACAAAAACCGTGCAGGCCCTGGAACGGCTCCGACGGGATGTCCCGTCGATCACACGTTCTCCACTTTTGACGAGAGTTACCGCAAAGACCCCTATGGGGAATTGGCGAAACGCCGCAACAAGACACCTGTCTTCTATTCTGAAAAACTCGGCTATCTCGTCCTAACAAAGATGAAAGATATTGCAGAAGTTTTTAGAAAATCCGATATTTTTTCAGCTGAAAATGTGCAGCATCCGGTCACGCCAATTTGCGATGCGGCAAAAGAAATTCTCGCAGCGGAGGATTTTGATGTTCGCCCTGTATTATCTAATGGAACCCCACCCAACCACACCCGCGTTCGAAAACATGCCCAAGCAGGTTTTTCTGGGCGGCGGATAAAAAGTCTTGAGCCATTTGTCCGCCAGCGTTGTGAAACTTTGGTCGATGAGATGATCACAAATGGTCCACAGATAAATTTTGTTAAGGCCATCGGGCACCCTCTTTCCGGAGAAACTATATATAGGTTAATCGGTTTTTCCGAAGATGATGATCAGAAAATCAAAGACTGGTCGTCTAATCGGCTCGCCTTCACCTGGGGCAAAACAACCGAAGAAGAGCAAATCGAAATTGCCAAGAATATGCTTGCCTACTGGCGCCACTGCTCGGCTTTTGTGAAGCAACGACGTTCAGAACCTGCCGACGATTTCACTTCAGAGTTACTGACAATCCATAAAGATAACCCAGATGATCTAGCCCTCGATGAAATCACGTCGGCAATTTATGGGCTCTCCTTCGCCGGCCACGAGATTGTCTCTAATCTGATGAATAATAGCTTAATCCAGCTACTTTCAAAGCGCAGCCAGTGGGATGAGATATGCAATAATCCAAATAATATCCAAAAAGCTGTAAATGAGGTGCTACGCATTGATTCACCGCAAACAAGCTGGCGCCGAATTGCTATGAAAGATACTGTAATCGCCGGCTTTGAGATTCCGGCGGGTACAGAGATTTTTCTTTCACTCGGATCAGCCAATCACGATGAAGACCTTTTCCAGAACCCTGAAATTTTCGATATTTTTAGAAAAAATGCCGGTGCCAATATTTCTTTTGGCCGCGGCATTCATTTTTGTTTAGGCCAACGCTTGGCAATACTTGAAGCCACCATATTACTTGAAACGCTTGTGGAACGCCTCCCCTCCCTTGATCTCATTGAAGACCAAACCTTCAACTATAGTCCTAACTTCACCATGCGTGGCCCTACTGAGTTGTGGCTAACTTGGTCAGTCTAAACTTCATCGATAAAACAAAAGGTGAGAAAAAAATGACTTTATATGCAGATTCAAATTTTCCAGTTCCCAAGGATTTGGAAGCTATTCATGCTAACCAATTAAATCAATTAGCCAAGCCCGGGAGCTGGGGTACTGGCGCACAGCGTTTGGCGATCGCAGCCGAAGCGCGCCAGGCTGGCATTGATGCAGGCATGCTTGAAGAGCCGGCCGATAAAGGTACTGCGCCAGACATTACTCTTCCCGAAGTAGTATGCAAAGTCGTCCACAAATTAGCCGTTTCACCTAAGGACTTTCTCGAAGATTCCTATCTAGAGGCCAAAAACGGCGGCCTCAGCAATGAAGAATATATTGAAATTGTCGGTATTGTAGCCCGAACAACCAATATGGATGTGTTCGCTCGTGGCATTGGTGTGTCCCTTCAACCTCTGCCCGCAGCCTGCGCAGGAGAGCCTTCCCGCATTCGGCCGCAAGCTGCAATTCAAGAAAAGGCTTGGGTGCCAACCGTCCCAAACTCACCTGATGGCGGTTCCGATGCGGATACTATCTATGGAGGCATGCACTACACCTATATTGTGCGCGGCCTGAGCCTGGTGCCCGATGAATTGCGCATGCATGTAGAATTAGAGGAAACCCAGTATTTACCACTGAACAAGATTATGAATCCTGAATATTCGCATCATGAGGGTTTTTCCCGCGCTCACACTGAAATCGTGGCCGCGCGCGTATCGGCTCTCAATGAGTGCTTCTTCTGAACATCTGGTCATGCTCGGTTCCTCCGTGAGAGTGGACAAATAACTGACCTAGAAATCAATTTAGGCGCCATCATGGATCCTGCCTTGGACAGTGGCGTTCCAGGCGGCCAAGAACTGTTGCGGTTTGCAACTGCTATCATCGGCTATGACCGAATCGAACTAGATGCTGCCCGCCGTGATGTCGCTAAAGCCATCGGCCCAGCAGCCGTGACCGCCGCCTCAGCTGTTGCTGCAAATTTCACTAAGAATGATCGTATCGCAAATGGCTGCGGCATTCCTTCTGAACCAATGATGTTGAAGGCAACAAAAGATATACGCGCCGACTTAGGGCTTAACGAATTTCGCTCGGCCGTAAATACTTTCAAGCATTTTCCGGAATTTTGGTGACGATGACGATGACAACAAAAGCAGAGTATGTTCACTTTCGAAGGCATAACAATGGGATTACCAATACTGCACCTCTGGACGCTAGGTTTGAGATTGACGTTGCAACCCCCACATGCGCACCTGCAGCAATCAAGGTGTAGGCAATTCCTGGCAATAGTGAAAATGTAAAAAATTTAGGGGCTGTCCTAGATAACACCTAAAAGGTGTTATCTAGGACAGCCCCATTTTATATTTGAGCTTACGACTGTTGAAGCAGCTAACAATCCAGTTGCGCCTAAAGTGTTTGGCCGCATCTACACATTCTTGGACGCCTGGTCCCAACACTCATACGAAGCTTGGATAAAAGCTGGAAGAATTACCCCCATGCATAAAGAACAACTCAACCGTGCACCTGCTAAAAATTCATCGACGACACATCTAGGAAACCATCTAACTTCATAGTTGAGCCAGCAGTTACTGAAGCTACCAACTAATATTTTTACTAAGTCTATAATAGTTATTCGTCATGTCTTTTTTAGTTAGCAGTGGCGTCGGCTCCTGAATACTAATCTATCTACTTAGCTAACTGTATCGCTCTCGAGATTTCTCTTCCCATCTCCACCGCGATACTCTTCTTAATACTCCGCGCACCTATCGAACAGGAATCATACCAGCATCTATTCATTCTAGAAAAATTGGGGCATTGATAAATCAAATACAGCAGTATTTACAGGTACTAGCGCAATTTGGTTAGTATTTAAGCCAGCCAATACGGCTGACGAATTTGGTGTTAGCATATCTTATAAATTCTCGATTCTCGCGCAGTCTGAACTCTGTTCAAATGATTGGAATGCCACCGCAGTCTTCCGGATTTTGGAGTTTACCTGCCCACTCACTGGTATGCAAAATAGGTGTTATTTTTGGAATTTTTATTAGCACTACCAATACTTATAGGATTATAACTATTTGCATGGCCTATTGGGTATATTATATTATATTATTTAGGATAAACGTAGGGGGGGGGATAAGTAGGATGGTTGCTGGCACGACACGCATTATTCAACTTAAAATTCGCCACATCCAATCCGTTGTAACAACCCCAAAAGGGACATTTAGTTTGTCCCCATTCTTTCTGAGTATGGTCGGTCTATGCCGACTAACAGCGGCAGTCGATTATGACCAAAACTGGACATGACAAACTCGATACGATCGCCATATTTGTGCGCGTTGCTCAAAGCGAGAGCTTTACACATGCTGCGCGTCAACTTGGACTTTCAGCCTCTGGCGTGAGCCGAGCAATCACGCGACTGGAATCCCGGCTTAGCACCAGGCTAGTTGATCGAACAACCCGTCGTTTGGCTCTCACCGTCGAGGGTAGCGCTTATTTTGAACGCTGCCGGAAAATCCTGTCGGAACTCGAGGATGCTGAGGCCTTGATCGCCCAGACCGTTGCTGTCCCACGTGGGCCTTTACACCTTCAAGTCCCCCACGGATTTGGGCGCACAGTAATCGCGCCCGCACTTTCCGGCTTCCTCGCCCTCTATCCAGAGGTAAGTGTTGATGTTACCGCCCAGGACGGGGCAATAGATCCAAGTGAGGACGGTGTTGACGCATCTTTCGTCCTCGGCGAGCCAGCTGCCCGTGGGTTTGTCGCCCGGCGGCTCACAACCATCGGGTATGCGATCTGCGCGGCTCCTAATTATCTGAAACAGCATGGTACACCAGAGACTTTGGCGGATCTCACGGAACATCGTTGTCTCAACTACCGTCGACAACGCTCTGGCCGCGCTAGAGAATGGGCACTCAGTGTGGACAATGCATCTGTTATGCTAGAGGTCGATGCGGTATTGACGGCAAATGATATACAGGTAGTCCACCAAGCCGCCCTCTCGGGTATAGGACTAGCCTATCTAATGGACTTTTTAATCGCGGACGATGTCAAGGCTGGGCGGCTTTTGATCATCATGAAGAAGCATATTTTGCGGGGCGTTCCTGTTCATGTCTGTTACCCAAAAAACCAGCATCAATCGCCGAGGCTGACAGCGTTCCTCGAATATCTAGGTACAGCCTTTGGTGCTGAACCGTCATGGAGCATTAATCGCCTTGTTCCCGATTAGTGATAAAATATCATAGGTGTTTTTCAGATTTAACTATATTACCCAATCATAGCTGTGGCTAAGATCAAAGAATCTATGGTTTAAACAATAAATATCGCGAATGCATCATAGGTATTGATTATTCAGAGAGATATCAGAGATTTGAATGTGCGAGTTAGGCTCCTTCGAAGACTGAATCTCCCGAACCAAAAAGTGCCCTGACAATTATTGCAAAATCATTGATCAGTTTGCCGCGAATACCTAGACCATTATTATTGAGCAAATAGCCTGCAAACGAGCAAATACCTTAAGATGGATAAAGGAGTCGGGGACCATGAATAAAAACACCAAGAATGCATTGACCATGCCGACAGCTTCCGCGGACAAGCAACCTTTGAAGTGCAATATCTACGAATTTGCCCGAAACCTTGTCAGTACCCTTACCCCCATGTTCCCATATGTAGACGAAGGCGCGATGGTTCCAACGATTGCTTTATTCTACGGCGAACAGAATGGCGATTACGGTTATTTTGAGCATGCCAATACTGTTGATGAAGTCGCTATTATTTTTGGTTCCGGCGGAACCACAGGGCGCGGAATGGCTGGACTGGTTCGTGCTAGTGCGCGGAGTCATCCGGTAGGAAAGCTATTGAACGAGCCCGATAATCCAAAGTGCTTTTCACTGGTTTCAGTCACCCAGCGTCAATCTACGGGTGCGCCCCAAAAAGAAGCCGTAGCTTTTACCTGCGCGAGTTGTTCTGCCAAAGTGTACCACGAAGCATTTGATTCAACCCCACCCAAACGCGGCTCTCAGAAATCAGAACTCGGTCCGGTCGGCCACCTACACACGATATTTGGGAGTGCTCAGGCCGCTCTAAACTATAACTCGAACAAAAAGAATAGAACCTGTTCCAAATGCGGCCATGTCAATGAACCATTCCCCATTGGTCGATGGGGCTGGGACCGCTACCGGGATATGACCAACGTAGTTCGCGAAGCGCAGCAAAGCCTGAGCCAAACTGCTAACGTTAAAGAAATAAGAACGGAGTTAAAAGTAAAATGACTCGCAAGCCCGCATTCGCCGCATTCGAAGAAGCGCTAAAGCGCGGACCCTACGACGAATACCCCATGCTGCCGGCAGGCGTCGATCCACAGATATGTCTGAGCCGTAATGATCGTCAACAGCCATTTTTTCTAATTTGCGAGTATGATACAGTTCTAGTAAACATGTCGGGTGAAGGTCGCGTCGAGTATCCAGATGGTCCCGTCCGCTACCACCCTGTGGTTCCTGGTGACTTCGTCTATATACCATCCGGTACGCCGCACCGTTTCTTGCCGGACCTCGAGTGTATCCAACTCCGTTATAAAGCAGAGCATCCGGGCCTGGAAGCTATCACCTGGTATTGCGATGGATGCGGCGACGAAATTGCACGTGATGTATGGGATACTGCGATCGAGCTCCCGCAAGCCGGGTATTTAAGAGGCTGTCGGAATTTTAACGCCAACTCCGACCGCCGCACTTGCTCAAATTGTGGCTACGTTCATAGTAAAATTGATTTGGAGCCCTATAGTTGGGAAACAATTGCGTTGGAAATAGCCGAAGATGTTGGCAACAAGGCTTGAGCGCACATGGTCAAATCAGTTCCATGCCGCAATTACATCGGCAAGCTCAGCGAT
>Ga0114994_10003969_pt1 | contig 10757 bp, 9 predicted proteins | sample ArcticOcean_MG_C_9_FD_87043 | JGI IMG/M metagenome (GOLD analysis project Ga0114994, IMG submission 87043) | Marine microbial communities from western Arctic Ocean - ArcticOcean_MG_CB2_152 | ecosystem: Environmental > Aquatic > Marine > Oceanic | place: Arctic Ocean: Canada Basin | collected... | reverse complement strand
CTTTTTCTTCAGGTATAGTTGCATTTAGTGACTTATACTTAATATATGGACCGTATTGGCCTTTCATAATTCGTACAGGTTTTTTGTCTTCAGGATGTTCACCTAAATCTTTAATAATTGATGAAGACATTCTTCCTGGTTTAGCTTCAGCAATTAATATTATAGCTCTATTCAATCCAATTGAAAAAATTTCTTCAACATTTTCTATTCTTGCTGATTTATTTTCACATTTTAAGTAGGGGCCAAATCTTCCTGAATTTAAAATAATTTCTTTTTGGTTTTCAGGGTTAGTTCCAAGACTTTTTGGAAGCGAACATAAGAATTTTGCCCTATCTAAATCTATAGTATTTAATTCGAGACCTTTAGGAATAGATACATTTTTAAGATTTTCATTTTCTTTTTTAATTTTTTTCTTTTTAATTTTTTTCTTTTTAGTTGCTACTTCTTTGATTTCTGGGATAATTTCATATTGTATATAAGGTCCAAATCTTCCATTTTTTAAGTACATATCATTACCATTTTCATGTTTGCCAATTAATTTTGGTTCTGCTAATTGTGATTGTGCTGCTGCTTTTGCTTTTGATAGTGGTCTTGTAAACTTGCAATCTGGGTAATTTGAACATCCTATAAATGCACCACCTCTAAAACTATTTTTTAAGCTTAAAGATCCTTCATTACATAATTGACATTTTCTGTCAATATTACCTTCTTTGTCTCTGTCAAAAATTAAACTTCCCAAACTATCATTCAATAAATCTAAAACTTCTCTTGTTCTTTTTTCTTTAACCTCAGCAACATTTTGATTGAAATCTTTCCAAAACATTTCAAGCACCTTAATCCAACCTTCTTTTCCAGTTGTTATTTCATCTAGCTGATTTTCTAACCCTGCTGTAAAATTATAATCAACATATTTTGAAAATAGTTTTTCTAAAAAAGCAGAAATTAATTTTCCTCTATCTGTGGGATGAAATCTTTTATTAATTGTTTCCGCATAACCTCTAGTTGATATGACTGAAATTATACTTGCATATGTAGAGGGTCTTCCAATTCCTAATTCCTCTAATTTTTTTACTAAACTTGCTTCCGAATATCTTGGTGGAGGTTGAGTAAAATGTTGCTCATCCAAAAGAGACTCTATATTAACAGGTCCTTTTGACATTACTGGTAGTATATTTTCATCATCATCTTTTTTGTTTTCTTTAATAATTTTAAGAAACCCATCAAATTTAATAACAGATCCACTTGCTTTACAAATTGTTCCATTATCTTCTGAACTTATTGTTATAGTATTTCTATCAAATTTAGCTGATTCCATTTGAGATGACAGGGCTCTACTCCATATTAAATCATAAAGCCTATGTTGATCAGAACTTAGATATTTTTTTAAAGTATCAGGAGTTCTCATTATATCAGTGGGTCTAATAGCTTCATGAGCCTCTTGTGCATTTTTGGCTTTTTTTCCAGAATAATTTAAAGAATTAACTGGAACATACTGATCTCCAAATTCTTTTTTTATATAGTTTCTGAATGAAGAAATAGCATCTGCAGATAAACTTGTTCCATCGGTTCTCATATAACTAATTAAACCAATTGTTTCAGCATTAATTTCAATACCTTGATAAAGTTTTTGAGCAATTTGCATGGTTCGTGAAGCGCCAAAACCTAGTCTTCCAGATGAAACTTGTTGTAATGTAGATGTTGTAAAAGGTGCTGATGGATTTCTGTTTATAATTTTATTTGAAATATCACTAATTTGAAATTTTTTTAATTTTACTTCTTCGATTGCTTTATCAACTTCACTTTTATTTTTAAATGAAAATTTTTCTATTTTTTTTTCATTAAATTGAGAAATACTAGCAATTAGTGAATTTTTATTATCATCATTGAAGTTAATACTTAATGTCCAAAATTCTTTAGGGTCAAATAATTCTATTTCATGTTCTCTTTCAGTTATTAATTTTAAAGCTACAGATTGCACACGACCTGCAGATTTTGATCCAGGTAATTTTGTCCATAAAATTGGTGAAATGTTAAAACCAACCAAATAATCAAGAGCTCTCCTTGCCATGTAAGCATCAACTAATAAAGGTTCAATTTGTCTAGGATTCTCGATTCCATAAGTCACAGCTTTTTTTGTAATCTCATTAAAGACGACTCTTTCAACATGTTTATCTTTTAATAATTTTTTTTCATTTAAATATTCTTTAATATGCCATGCTATTGCTTCACCTTCTCGATCAGGGTCAGTAGCTAGAATTATTTTAGAAGAATCTTTTGCAGCATCAGTAATTTCTTTTAAATATTTTTTTGAAAAACCATCAACTTCCCACTCCATTTTGAAATTATTATCCGGATCAACAGATCCATTTTTAGAAGGAAGGTCTCTAATATGACCATAACTAGCTAAAACTATGTATTCATCGCCTAGATATTTATTGATTGTTTTGGCTTTAGCTGGACTTTCTACTATTACAAGATTCATATATTGACAAACTACTTAAAAGATTTTGATAGTCAAATTAATAAATTTTTGTTTTACTTTCTTCTTTATTTTTCAAGCGTTTAATATTTTCTCGATGTGTATAAACAATTAATACAAACATTATTGAAAAAAAAATAAAATTATTATTTTGAAATATTATCAAATAGATAGGTATTGCTAAACTAGCTAAAATTGATGAAAGTGAAGAATATTTAGATATCAAAAAAGTAATTAACCAAACCCCAATAAAGACTAAACCATAAACTAATTTTAAAGAAAAAAGTATTCCAACATAAGTTGCTACTCCTTTTCCACCGTTAAATTTAAGCCATAATGGAAAAACATGACCAAGAAATACACTAAATGAAGCTATAAAAATATAGTCCGCGTAATTAATTTTTATATATATTACTGGGATTATAGCTTTTGTGATATCTAAAATTAAAGTTGTGTAGGCAATAAATTTGTTTCCAGTTCTTAGAGCGTTAGTGGCACCAATATTACCTGAGCCTACATCTCTAATATCTCTTTTTAAAAATATTTTAGTTAAAATAAATCCAAAAGGAATAGATCCTAACAAATAAGAACTAAAACCTATAATTAAGTATTCCATAATTATAGTTTAAATAATTCGACACCCTTTACAAATGTATTCATAACTTTTCCTTGAGTTTTTTTATTCTCAATTGAAGTATTTTTAGATTTAGAAGTTAATTTGTTTTTTTTTATAATCCAAGGTTTGTTTATATCAACAATACAAAAATCTGCATCATTTCCTATGTTTAGATTACCTTTATTTATCTTTAAAATTTTTGCAGGATTAGAAGTTAATGCTCCAATAATTGTCTCTAATTTTACAGAGTTATTATGATAAAGTTCTAGGCTCAATGTAAGTAATGTTTCTATACCTGAAGCGCCTGTAGCTGCTTGCGCAAATGTAAGTCTTTTAGATTCTTCATCCTCAGGTTTATGATCTGATACTATAACATCTATTATTTTATCATTTAGACCCTGAACCAAAGAGACTCTATCTTCTTCTGTTCTTAAAGGAGGTGACAATTTTAAAAAAGTTCTAAAATCACCAATATCATTCTCATTTAAAGATAAATTGTTAATTGATACGCCACAAGTAAACTTTACTCTTTGTTTTCTTCTTTTTATAGTTTCAACAGATTTTAAAGATGATATTTGTGATATGTGATATCTGCACTTTATATTTTCTAATAAAGTTAAGTCTCTTTCAATGATAATTAATTCAGCTAAATCAGATATACCCTGTAATCCTAGTTTTGTTGCTATTACTCCATCATTTATCATACCATTTTTAGCTAACTCATAATCTTCTGCATGCTGTAGTATTAAGCAATTTAAATCACGAGCAGATGTCATAATACGATACATTAATCTAGTATTTTGAATTGTTTTAACACCATCAGTAAAAGCTATTATCCCTTTTTTTTGAAGAAGACCAAACTCTGTCATGTTATTACCTTCAATACCTTTTGTAAGAGATGCAGAAGGAAAAATATTAATTTTTGATTTATCTCTTCCTCTTCTTTTAAGAAAATCAACTATAGTTACATTGTCAATAATAGGATCAGTATTAGGCATAGTTACCACAGAAGTTACACCACCCGATAATGCAGCATTACTTAAAGTTCTAAAATTTTCTTTATATTCATAGCCTGGTTCACCAGCGAAAACTCTCATGTCGACTAAACCTGGAAATATGTGCTTGCCATTTAAATCAATTACCTTTTCTCTAGAAGGAATATTATTTTTATTAACCTTTTTACCAATAGCTTCTATAGAACCATCTTCACCAATAATTAAACCACCAATTTCATTCAACGAATTATAGGGATCTATTATATTTGCATTTATAAAGTATTGTTTTTTCATTTATTCACAAAAAATTTTTAAGCATGCCATACGTACGGCAACACCTAATTCTACCTGTTCTTTTATTACGCTTTTATTAATATCGTCAGCTAAGTTAGTATCAATTTCAATTCCTCTATTCATAGGTCCAGGATGCATTATCAAGGCATTATTTTTTGCATGGATTAACTTATCTTGAGTTAAACCATAATACTCATAATATTCTCTATTTGATGAAATGAATGAACTGCTCATTCTTTCATTTTGTAACCTTAACATCATTACTATATCACAATCTTTTAATCCTTTTTTCATATCTGAAAATATATTAACACCAAATTTTTCAATATCTTTTGGCATAAGATTTGTTGGGGCAATAATATTTACTTCAGCGCCAAGCATATTTAATAAATAAATATTAGATCTTGCTACACGAGAGTGAAGTATGTCACCACATATAGCTATTTTTAAACCTTCAATTTTTTCTTTTCTAGTAATTATAGTTAATGCATCAAGCAAAGCTTGTGTAGGATGTTCACGTCTTCCATCTCCAGCGTTAATTACTGAACAATTAACTTTTTGTGATAAAAGATTGCAAGCTCCTGAGTCTTGATGTCTTATGACAATTAAATCTGGATGCATCGCATTTAAGGTCATTGCTGTATCAATTAAGGTTTCACCTTTTTTAATAGCAGAGTTTGTAATATTCATGGACATAACATCTGCTCCTAATCTTTTTCCAGCCAATTCAAAAGAACTTTGTGTTCTAGTTGATGGTTCAAAAAATAGATTAATTTGTGTTTTTCCTCTTAAAATATCTAATTTTTTATTTTTCCTTTTATTTAAATCTATAAAAGAAGCTGCATCATCTAGTATTAAATTAACATCATTTATCGATAGATCTTGGATACCCAGTAGATGTTTTTGAGAAACTTTAATAGCTTTATTTGTTTTCGCTGCCATTAAAATTAACTCTATAACTATTAACTGTACTTATGGCAAGTATTAATTGTTTAAATAATCTATCGCACCTTGTAAAATAAAGGCTGCTGCATTTTGATCTATAGTTTTTGCTCTTTTAGATACATTAACATCTAATTGGCTAGATAAATTAAAAGCCGCTACTGTAGAAAGACGTTCATCCCATAAGCTAACTGGTAAATTTATAGATTTTGAAATATTTAAAGCTACATCATTCACAGATTGAGAAGCTCTCCCCAACGAACCATCCATATTAACTGGATTGCCAATAATTATTCCTTCTATATTATTTTCATTAATAATAACCTTAAGATCTTCAATGAGCTTATTACTGTTAGTTTTATTAATAGTTTTAAAAGGCGTTGCAATGGATTGCTTTTCATCACAAATTGATACACCAATTCTTTTAGAACCCAAATCTAAACCAATTAATCTTGTTTTATTAGTCTGTTTTTTTTTAAATTCTTCAATAGTGATCATATTGTATATTTTATACTTAAGTGATAGTTTGCCGACATATTTAATTACCACATGACTATTGATCTTAAAACAATAAAGCATATATCAAAATTATCAAGAATTTCAGTTGATGATGAAAAAGCTAAGAAACTAGCTGGAGATTTGAATTCTATATTTGAGTTTATTGAAAAATTAAACAAACTTAATACGAAAAATATTGAACCATTAACATCTGTTGTTGAGACAACATTAAAATTAAGAACAGATGAGGTTAAAAGTAAAAATATTAGAAATCAGATATTAAAAAACTCTCCAGAAGAAAATGAAGATTTTTTCGTAGTACCTAGGGTGGTTGAATAATGTCAGATATAACATCACTAACTTTAACTGAGTTAGTTAAAAACATTAAAGATAAAAAAATTTCCTCCGAAGATACCACAAAAGCTTTTATTGAAAGAGGAGAGAAGTCTAGAGATTTAAATACTTACATAACTGAAGATTTTGCTAATGCACTTGAGAAGGCAAAAAATTTTGATCAAAAACCTAATTTTGATTTAAAACTCCCAGGTGTTCCAATGGCTGTTAAAGATTTATTTTGTACAAATGGTGTCAAAACTACAGCCGGTAGTAAAATTTTAAATAATTTTATTCCATCATATGAGTCAACCGTTACACAAAACATTTGGAATGAAGGAGCAATTTTACTTGGTAAATTGAACTGTGATGAATTTGCAATGGGATCATCAAATGAAACAAGCTTCTTTGGAAATGTTCAAAGTCCAATAGATAAAGATTTAGTTCCAGGAGGTTCTTCAGGAGGATCTGCATCAGCCTTAGCAGCAAATTTAACACCGATTACAATTGGAACTGATACTGGTGGATCTATAAGACAACCCGCTTCATTTACCGGTACAGTTGGTTTAAAGCCAACTTATGGTAGCTGTTCAAGATATGGAATAGTTGCCTTTGCTTCATCGTTAGATCAAGCTGGACCTATGTCTAAAAATGTAAAAGATTGTGCTCTACTTCAAGAAATAATTAGCACATATGATGAAAAAGATTCAACATCAATAGACTTTAAGAGAAACAAATATAGTAAAGAATTAACTAACAACATTAAAGGTAAGAAAATTGGAATTCCAAAAGAATATAGAGTTGATGGAATGCCAAAAAAAATTGAAGATTTATGGGCTAAAGGAATTGACCATGCAAAAGATTGTGGTGCAGAAATTTTTGAAATTTCATTACCTCATACCAATTACGCTTTACCTGCATATTATATAGTTGCTCCAGCTGAAGCTTCTTCAAACTTAGCTAGATACGATGGTGTTAAATATGGATTTAGATCTAAAGGTAAAAACTTAATTGATATGTATGAAAAAACTAGATCTGAGGGTTTTGGTGACGAAGTTCAAAGAAGAATAATGATAGGGACATATGTTTTATCATCTGGGTACTATGATGCTTATTATCTTAAGGCTCAAAAAGTTAGAAAACTAATTAAGAATGATTTCAATGAAGCTTATAAAAAGGTTGATGCAATTTTAACTCCATCAACTCCAAGTGCTGCTTTTAAGATAGGTGCAAAAACTAACGATCCAGTTTCTATGTATTTAAATGATATTTTTACAGTACCAGTTAATTTAGCTGGTTTACCAGCTATTTCTATTCCAGCAGGAGTAGATGCTGAAGGATACCCGTTAGGACTACAAATTATTGGTAAGGCTTTTGATGAGCAAAATATCTTAAATATTGCTTATGCAATGGAAGAAAAGATTGAATTTAAAAATAAAATTACTGACTGGTGGATTAAGTAAATGACAAAAGATAATTCTGAATATTTAATCGAAAGATATAACAACATCTATGAAGTCGTTATTGGACTTGAAGTACATGCACAAGTTACATCAAATTCAAAATTATTTTCATCATCATCAACAACTTTTGGCGCAGAACCTAACACACAAGTGAGTTTAGTAGATGCAGCTTTCCCTGGAATGCTTCCAGTTATTAATGAGTATTGTGTGAAACAAGCAATAAAAACAGGTATAGGATTAAAAGCTGAAATTAATAAAAGATCAGTATTTGATAGAAAGAATTACTTTTATGCAGATCTTCCACAGGGTTATCAAATTTCACAATTTAAACATCCAATAGTAGGAGAGGGTACGGTTATTCTTGATATGCCCAATGGACAAAAAGAAGTTGGTATTGAAAGATTACACTTAGAACAAGATGCTGGTAAAAGTATCCATGACATGGATCCAAAAAATACATTAGTTGATTTAAATAGATCAGGAGTAGCTTTAATGGAAATTGTTAGTAAGCCAGACATGAGAACTCCAGATGAGGTGAGTGCTTATGTAAAGAAACTAAGATCAATTATGAGATATTTAGGTACTTGTGATGGTAACATGGAAGAAGGTTCTTTAAGAGCTGATGTTAATATATCTGTTCGTATTAAAGGTTCTGATAAACTAGGAACACGTTGTGAGATTAAAAATGTAAACTCAATTAAGTTTATGCAAATGGCTATTGATTATGAAGCTAATCGACAAGTTGATTTAATTGAAGAGGGTAAGACAATTGATCAAGAAACAAGATTGTTTGATACTAAAAAAAATGAAACAAGATCTATGAGATCAAAAGAAGATGCCCATGATTATAGATATTTTCCAGATCCAGACTTATTACCATTAGAAGTTACCGATGAGTTTATAGAAAAACTTAAAACGGATATTCCAGAGTTACCTGATGATAAAAAGAAAAGATTTATAGATAAATTTAAAGTGTCACCTTATGAAGCAACAATATTAGTATCTGATATAGATATTGCAAAATATTTTGAAGAAGTAATAGCAAAGTCTGATGTTAAATTAGCAACTAACTGGATAACAAGTGAGTTATTTGCTGTTTTGAATAATAAAAATCTAGAAATATCTCAAAGCCCCATAAGTGCAAAAAACTTATCAAAATTAATTAATTTAATTAAGAATGGAACAATTTCAGGAAAAATAGCTAAAACAATATTTGAATTAATGATGGATGGAGACAAAGATCCTCAAATAATTGTTGAAGAAAAAAACTTAAAACAAGAAAGTGATCCTAAAGCATTAGAGGCTTTAATTGATAAGATTATCAACGATAACAGGGAAAAAGCTATTGAATATAAACAGGGAAAAGAAAAGTTGTTTGGTTTCTTTGTAGGTCAAGCAATGAAAGTTTCAGGTGGTAAGGCTAACCCTCAACTAATAAATGAGATATTAAAGAAGAAACTTTAATATTATGGGTAAGAATCTAGAAATTACTGAAAAACTTCAACAATATATAGATAATTTTAGTTTAAAGTTAAGCCCAGTCCAGCAAGAAATAATCGATTACAATAATACACTTGGAAACGAAAAGAGAATGCAGGTAGCAACATCTCAATGTCATTTCCTACATTTAATTATTAAAACATCTAACATTAAAAATGCACTTGAGATTGGAACCTTTACTGGTTTAAGTGCGCTTTCCATAGCATTAGCTTTACCAGATAACGGCAAACTTATAGCGCTTGATAAAGATGAAGAGACCAGCAAAGTTGCAATGGATTTTTTTAAAAAAGCTAATCAGCATGATAAAATTCAAACAATGATTAAGCCTGCACTAGATAGTTTGGATGAATTAAAGAATAGTAAATTTGATATGGTTTTTATCGATGCTGATAAAATGAATTATAAAGAGTATTACGAAAGGTCTTTAAACCTAATGGATAAAGGTGGATTGATTATTGTAGACAATGTTTTGTGGCACGGGGAAGTTGCAGATGAAGATAATTTAGATAAATATACAGTAAATATTAGAGAGTTTAATGCTTATGTTGCAAATGATAAAAGAGTGGAACAAATTATATTACCTTTAGGTGATGGGATGACTCTTTGTAGAGTGTTATAATGTTCGTAGTATTTGGTTTTTACAAATTTAAAAAACTTACCTCTTTAAAGAAAAATAAGATTTTACTACAAGATTTTTTAATTAAAAAAAATATCAGAGGAACTGTTATTATTGCTAATGAAGGTGTTAACGCAACAATATCGGGCAAACCTTTTGATCTAAAATCATCAATTATCAAAATTAAAAAGATATTAGATTTTAAGTATTTTGATAGTGAAAATTCTTCTAAAAGTAAATTTCAACCTTTTCACAAAGCAAAAGTTAAAATAAAAAAAGAAGTTGTTCCAATGGGACTTACTTTATCTTCAAAAAATAAAAAAGATAACCATGTAGATCCAAAAAAATGGAATCAGCTTATTGCTGATAAAGAGACCTTAGTATTAGATTCAAGAAAGCCATTTGAATATGAGGTGGGTACTTTTAAAAAATCAATTAATCCTGATGTTGATAATTTTAGAGAATTTCCAAAATACTTAAATAAACTTGATAAGAAAAAACCCATCGCTATGTTTTGCACAGGTGGAATTAGATGTGAAAAAGCTTCTGTGTTTTTAGAGAAAAAAGGCTTTAAAAATGTTTTTCAATTAAAGGGTGGAATTCTTAACTACTTAAAAAATGTTAAGCAGAAAGAGAGTTTATGGAACGGTGAATGTTTTGTTTTTGATAACAGAATCAGTGTTAAGCATGGTTTAGTAACTGGCACTTATTCAATGTGCAGTGGTTGTAGAAAGCCCGTTTCATCTAAGGATAAGAAATCTAAAAAATATGAAGAAGGTGTTTCATGCATTAATTGTCATGATAATTTAACAAAAATTCAAAAGGGTAAGTTCCGCATGAGACAGAAACAGATAAACCTTGCTAAAAAGACTGGATCAAAGCATATATTCCAAAAAGAATTTAAATAGGAAAAAACAATTGTCTAAAACAATAAATTTAACAAAAGATCCTATCTGGGCATTACTTAGAAAAGTAACAATTCCTGCAAGTGTAGGTTCATTATTTCAAACATTTTATAATT
>Ga0114994_10003966_pt1 | contig 10761 bp, 10 predicted proteins | sample ArcticOcean_MG_C_9_FD_87043 | JGI IMG/M metagenome (GOLD analysis project Ga0114994, IMG submission 87043) | Marine microbial communities from western Arctic Ocean - ArcticOcean_MG_CB2_152 | ecosystem: Environmental > Aquatic > Marine > Oceanic | place: Arctic Ocean: Canada Basin | collected... | reverse complement strand
CAATGACAATTTGGATGATGCCCCTGAGGCCAAAGATTTTGATGGCAACGATTATGAAAATGATGACGATTTAGAATCAGAACCCGATAGCTTGAAGCCCAACTCACCAACTAACCCGACTAACTTCGAAGGCCCGTAAATGTTTGATATTAAGTGGATTCGTGAAAACCCTGAAAAATTTGACGAAGGCTTAAAGAAACGAAACCTTCCGTCACGGTCAGCTGAACTGATCGCTATGGACGAAGTTCGGCGCACCGCCCAAACCCGGGCTCAGCAGATCCAAACCGAACGCAACGCGATATCTAAAAAAATTGGAATTGCCAAATCAAAAGGCGAAGACACTTCAGAAATTATTGAAAAAGTTTCTGAATCAAAAAAAGAACAAGCCGAAGCTGAAGCCGAGCAAGCCCAATCCGCAGCCGATTTAGATGTGGTTCTATCTGCAATCCCCAACACCCCGCTTGATGATGTTCCCGTTGGTAATGATGAAGCCGACAACATTGAAGTCCGGACTTGGGGGAACGTACCAACTTTTGCGTTCGATCCGAAAGAACATTTCGATTTGGGTGAAACCCTTGGGATGATGGATTTCGAAACTGCAGCCAAAATATCTGGAGCCCGATTTGTCATATTAACGGGCGCACTAGCACGGCTAGAGAGGGCACTTGGCAATTTCATGCTAAACCTACAAACCGAAGAACACGGCTACACTGAAGTGAACCCTCCCGCTTTGGTGAATGACGCAACCATGTACGGCACTGGTCAGCTGCCAAAATTTGGCGACGATTTATTCAAGACGACGGATGGCTATTGGATGATCCCAACGGCAGAAGTTCCCTTAACCAATATTGTAGCCGGTGAAATTCTTGACGCCGATAATTTACCCTACCGCTATACCGCCATGACGTGGTGCTTCCGGTCTGAAGCTGGCTCCGCCGGGCGCGACACACGTGGCATGATCCGCCAGCACCAATTTAGTAAAGTTGAGATGGTATCTATAACAAAAGCCGAAGATTCAACGGCTGAACTCGAACGCATGACCGAATGCGCTGAAGAAATATTAAAACGCCTTGAATTGCCTTTTAGAACTGTTGTTCTGGCTACTGGCGACATGGGTTTTGGGGCCCGGAAAACGTTCGATATTGAGGTCTGGTTACCCGGCCAAAATGCCTATCGTGAAATTTCGTCGTGCTCTAATTGTGGTGATTTCCAAGCCCGCCGGATGAAAGCCCGTTACCGTGAAAAAGGCGAAAAAGAGATTAAATTCGTCCATACCTTAAACGGTTCTGGTTTAGCTATTGGCCGGACGTTAATTGCCGTTCTTGAGAACTATCAGCAAGAAGACGGATCGATCAACATCCCAGTAGCTTTACGGCCCTATATGGGTGAAATCGACGTTATTAAAGCCCCAGTGAGTTAAGAATATGAATTTAAAAAACGCACGGGTTCTGATCTCGAACGATGATGGCATTGGCGCACCGGGGCTTAAAACTTTAGAACGTGCCATTAAGCCGTTGGTTAAAGAGGTCTGGATGGTTGGCCCTGAAACGGAACAAAGTGCGACCAGCCATTCATTGACTCTAAGACGCCCGTTACGCATTCGCAAAATCTCGAAGCAACGCTATGGCGTCGATGGGACCCCAACCGACAGCGTTCTTTTAGGCATTTCAGAAGTCATGAAAGAATGCCGCCCGGATATCGTTTTAACAGGGATCAATAAAGGCGGTAATCTTGGCGAAGATGTCATCTATTCCGGCACCGTAGCCGCCGCCATGGAAGGCGCACTTTTGGGTATCCGCTCCATCGCTTTCAGCCAAGTTTACTCAGATACCCGTACCGTTCATTGGGCCACTGCTGAACATTGGCTGCCAGTCGTCATCAAGCAATTATGGAAAATTGATTTGCCATCCAATGTATTCCTGAACGTCAACTTTCCACCGGTTAACCCCAAAGCCGTTACCGGGATTGAAATCACACGACAAGGGCGACGGAAAATTGGCGGTGATTTAACCCCAGGAACGGACCCCCGGGGCGCAAAATATTATTGGATTGGCCCCCAGCGCGTCGAAGACCGCATAGCAAAGGGTACAGATTTGGAAGCTGTTCTGCGCGGTGCGATCTCCATCACCCCCCTCAGCACTGATTTAACTCATAATGCCAGCTTAAAAAAACTGAAAGCTACACTTAAGTGAATACCACCGAAAACATTGCCCAGTTGATCGCAGTATTACGCAATAATGGAATTACAGACCCGGCCGTGTTGAAAGCCATTGAAGGCGTCCCACGCGAGATTTTTTTGCCAGATCCCTTCAAATCCCGCGCTTATGAAAACGTGGCGCTCCCTATTGGTCGCCATCAAACCATAAGCCAACCATTCGTCGTAGGATTAATGACGCAAGCTTTAAGGGTTACGGACCGAACCAAAGTTTTGGAAGTGGGTACGGGATCGGGTTATCAAACGTCTGTGTTATCGCCCTTGTGTCGGAGGATTTACTCAATCGAGCGTCACCCGCAATTGCACGACGAAGCAGAAGCCCGCTTCAAACAAATGGGCTTAACCAATATTACGGCAATCATCGGTGATGGCTCGGAAGGTTGGCCCCAACAAGCTCCGTTCGAGCGAATCATGGTCACCGCAGCTGCTGAAGACGTGCCATTAGTGCTGTTAGAGCAATTGGCCACTGGCGGGATCATGATCATTCCCATTGGCGTCGACGAACACGACCAACGTCTCGTTCGTGTGACCCGCACCGAAGAAGGCGCAGAAACCGAGGATTTAGGGGCAGTTCGCTTTGTTCCATTGCTGCCCGGCGTTGCTGACAAATGATCATTAAATCCACTTATCCCATGATCTCCCATTGCTGTATAGCCCATCCTTGACGATAATCCGGTCTATGCGCACACCAAACACAATTCCACGTCTAATGTCTGTGATACTCATGCTTAGTGTATTAGGCGGATGCGGCTATGCTCAATGGCCCGCCAGCAATAATATGCTACGTGACGTAAACCGGCCATCAGGGAAAAGCGGGAGTTCATTTGTTGGTGCAAGCGCCGTCCTAGTGGGAAAGGGCGATTCCGTTTTTGCCTTATCACGTCGCCACCGTGTTACTATGCGGGCGATTATAGAAGCTAACAACTTAACGGCTCCGTTTATTTTATATATCGGACAGCGCATCGTTTTGCCGCATACAAAAGCCCATACTATTGCGCGCGGAGATACGTTGTTTGGCCTTGCAAGCAGATACGATGTAAACGCTTTTGAATTGGCCCGGATGAATGGCCTGAAAAAGCCATATATTATTCATGTGGGCAACCGGCTTATTTTACCTTCAGGTGTGAACTCAGACTCTTTTGTCAAAAAAACCACAGATTCGAAAACCATTGCAGTCAGCCCAAAGGCGGCACCAACCCAAAAGTCCATTGCGCCTAGAAAAATAAAAAGAAAATCTTCGGCATGGGTATCTCCACCCAAACTTAAGGTCGGGAATGCTAAAGCTCGGGAGGTTCAAAAAGCCATATCCGCACCACCCAAAACTTCAAAAAAAGGTTTTTTATGGCCAGTCCAAGGCCAAATTATTTCTAATTATGGGGCCAAAGCCAAAGGGTTACGCAACGACGGCATAAACATCCAAGCCGGGAGAGGGACCCGCGTCCGGGCCTCTGAAAATGGCGTTGTTGCTTACGCGGGCAATGAATTAAGAGGTTTTGGTAACTTATTACTAATCAAGCATTCCGGCGGCTGGGTCACAGCTTACGCTCATAACGACGCACTTTTGGTCAAACGGGGGCAAAAAATTAAGCGCGGCCAAGACATCGCGACCATAGGCTCGACAGGCAGCGTCTCTTCACCCCAACTCCATTTTGAAATCCGCCGCGGCAATAAAGCCCACGACCCCAGAAAGCTGTTGCGCCAAAAAGCTTAAGCTTGCAACAGGAACGCAATTCAGTAGGGATTCTTGTTGTCGAAGATGACGAAGACGACCAGAAAATTTCAACACACATTCTTGAGAAGCAGCGCTATGATGTGACACAAACAGAAAACGGAACAAATCCAATAGCTCTGCTAAAAAAGTAGTCAAACGTTCAACCTTCTTTTAACAGACGTCGTTTTACCTGGTGGTATAAACGGCCCCGGAATTGCTAAAGCCGCTTTACAAATACAGCCCAACATTAAAATCTTGTTTATCACCGGCTACACAGAAAGTTTAACCGATCTGACTACAGAAACAGGCACAGTAATGAATATCATTACAAAACTCTATCAGCGCGCAGGGCTGCTTGAAATGGTTTTAGATATTTTGGTTGATATTGAAGATTAAGATTTGTTAACATTTGGAACTTTACCGCATAGATGGAGCCAAAATGGTGACTTGTGGGGGGCGTGAGTTGTCTAGCTCTGGGAAATCCAAGGTATAGTGAAGACCGCGGCTTTCTGAGCGCATCATCGCAGAGCGGATGATCAAATCAGCAACAACGGCTAAATTTCTAAGCTCCAGCATATCACTGGTAACCGTAAAGTTTCCATAATAATCAGTAATTTCAGACAGTAATAAATCAATCCGATGTTTGGCCCGTTCCAGTCGTTTGGTCGTTCGTACAATCCCAACATAATCCCACATAAAGCGGCGTAATTCTTCCCAGTTGTGAGAAATCACAATTTCTTCGTCAGCTTCACGGACCAAGCTTGCATCCCATAACCGCAAAGCAGGGGGCGGTGGGACATCATCCAGCGTCGCAATAATATCTTCAGCCGCTGCCGCTGACAGAACCAAGCACTCAAGCAACGAATTTGAAGCCATACGGTTGGCCCCGTGAAGCCCTGTAAATGCAACTTCACCGGCTGCATATAAGCCATCCACATCGGTACGGCCTTTTAAATCGGTCATCACGCCACCACAGGTGTAGTGCGCTGCAGGGACAATAGGTAACGGCTCTTTAGTCATGTCGATGCCAAATTCAAAGCATTGGGCATAAACGGTCGGGAAATGTTCTAGAATGAATTCTTTGGGTTTGTGGGAAATATCTAAATACAGACAATCAACACCCAAGCGCTTCATTTCATGGTCAATGGCACGGGCAACCACATCGCGGGGAGCCAGCTCTGCCATTTTATGAAATTTGTCCATAAACCGTGTACCGTCGGGCAATAAAAGCTTTCCACCTTCACCGCGTACGGCTTCCGTAATCAAAAATGATTTGGCTTCTGGGTGATACAAACAGGTTGGATGGAATTGTGTGAATTCCATGTTTGCAACCCGGCATCCGGCCCGCCATGCCATTGACATGCCATCGCCTGTAGCGCCATCTGGGTTCGATGTATACAAATAGACCTTGCTGGCACCGCCCGATGCCAAAACTGTTGCTTTTGCCGCATACGCACGGACTTCGCCTATTTTGGTATCCAAAGCATAAGCCCCCACACAACGCCCCCGGCGGCCACTGGGCAAAGTGTCTCTGATTAAATCCACCGCGTTGTGGTGCTCTAGAATCACAATATTTGAATGCTCTTTAACCCGCTCAGCCAACGTTTGTTCGACCGCACGCCCCGTTGCATCCGCCGCATGAACAATGCGCCGGTGCGAATGCCCACCTTCGCGCGTTAAGTGGGGGGCTTGACCGCCATCAGGCGTTTTTTCTTGTGAAAACCCAACACCAAACTCGATCAGGCGCTCAATTGCTATACGGCCATGTTCAACAATAAACCGCACAGCGTCTTCGTCACACAAACCCGCACCAGCAACCAAAGTATCGGCCACATGGGCATCGAAGGTGTCGGTGTCATCTAAAACGGCGGCAATACCACCTTGAGCATAGTAGGTATTGCTTTCTTCGATCGTACTTTTAGTCAGTACCCCAACTCGCAAATGAGTTGGAAGGTCCAACGCCAACACTAAACCCGCGGCACCGCTGCCGATGACCAGTACGTCGAAGTCAAAAGTTTCAGACATTACGTGTTTAATCCTTCGTCTATTTCAAGGCTCTTTCCGAGGCGACCCGCAAGATCTTGAATATATTGCCAAGCAACACGACCAGAACGTGAACCCCGTGTAACGGTCCATTCAACCGCTTCAGCGCGAATATCTATACTCGGATCGTTTAAGTCAAAGCGCTCAGCGTATCCTTCAATGATAGCAAAGTAAGTATCTTGGTCACAATTGTGGAAGCCAAGCCATAGACCAAAGCGATCTGACAATGAAACTTTTTCCTCAACCGCTTCTGATGCATGAATAGCAGTGGAGCGTTCGTTTTCAATCATATCGCGGGCCATGAGGTGGCGGCGGTTCGATGTGGCATAAAACAACACATTGCTTGGGCGGCCTTCAATACCGCCTTCTAGCACCCCTTTAAGGGCCTTATAGGTGTCGTCACTGCTATCAAACGACAAATCATCACAAAACAATAAGCAACGCCGATCTGATTTTCGCAATAACGTCAACAAACGGGGTAGGGATGGAATGTCTTCGCGGTGAATTTCCACCAAGGCTAATGATCTGGTCTTTTTCGCGTTAATATCCGCATGCACAGCTTTCACTAACGAGCTTTTACCTGTTCCCCGTGCGCCCCATAGCAATGCATTGTTGGCAGAAAATCCATTGGCAAAGCGCTGGGTATTGTCTGCAAGTTGGTCTGTTTGGTTGTTTATGCCTTTCAACAAAGCCAGCTCAACACGGTTGACGTGCTCAATGGGTTCAAGGTGATCTGGATCAGAATGCCAAACGAAAGCGTCTGCGACATTTAAATCAGAAGTTTGAGCTGCGTCAGGAGCAATTCGCTCGAGGGCACCTGCAATGCGTTCCAATAAAGGAATCAGTATATCTGTATTAGTCATGGCGGCGGAGATTAGGCACCCAGAGGGGCCTCGTCAATCATTCGAATACACCCTTTTACAACAAATCATGCACTGGCATGTCACAAAACAGCCGCCATATTGATCAAGAGCACTATTTCCGTCGCATTCTGATTGCAAGTTAGAGTGCGACAGGTATAGTCCGGTTCGGAATTTTTACATACCCAAACTGGGTCTGACTTTAGGAGCTTTTAATGTTTATTTCCCCTGCGTATGCACAATCTGGAGGCATTGGTGGTGCTGGTGGCCTTGAAGCCATGTTACCACTCGTTCTGATCTTCGTTGTTTTTTACTTTTTACTCATTCGTCCACAGCAAAAGAAAATGAAAGATCACCGTTCCATGTTGGGCGACATTAGTCGTGGCGACAAAATTGTTACTGGTGGCGGAATTATGGGTACTGTGACAAAAGTAGACGATGACAACCAAGTCACCGTTGAAATTGCAAAAGACATCAAAGTTAAAGTGCGCCGCGAATTAATTTCGGCTGTTCAGAACAAAAATGCACCCGTTGCAGCAAATGATGCAGGCTCAAAACCAAGTGGGGGTCTTTTAAGTGGTCTGTTCGGTGGTGGCTCAAAACCAGTTGCTGAAGCGGAACCTGAAAAACCAGCGACTAAAGCGAAGCCAGCGACTAAAGCGAAGCCAGCATCTAAAAAGAAGTCGGCATCTAAAGAAAAACCCACAGTTGAAGAAAAACCTGTACCTGCAGAAGACGACAAAAAATAAATAAATAAAACGTACAAGGGGCGATGGCGATGGTCTACTTTTCCAAAGCGAAAATGATTGCGGTTTTATTGGTGTGTCTATTAGGCATAGCCTTTTCCGCACCAAACTTTTTTAAAGAAGAAACTTTGAACAGCTTACCGGATTGGTTGCCCCACAAACACGTCAACTTGGGCCTTGATTTGCAAGGGGGGTCGCACTTGCTTGTCGAAGTTGAATTTAACGTTGTAATCAATGAACAGCTTGAAACGGTTGTTGATGACGTCCGGACTGCACTGCGAAAGGCCCGAATCAAATATACAGGTCTCGGTGTCGATGGAAAAACCGGGGTTAAAGTTACAATACGAAATGCAGATAAAACAGAAGAAGCACGAAGCCTGTTACGCGCATTAGGGACGTTGATGGATATATCAGAATCCAACAATACAATCCGTCTGGTGTTAACGGAAAAAGCAATCACGGAGAGAAGAAGCTCAGCTATTGCACAATCCATTAGCATCATTGGCCGCCGGATTGATCCAACAGGTACGCGTGAGCTTTCTATTCAACGCCAAGGCGACGAGCGGATTTTGATCCAGTTGCCCGGCGTTAAAAACCCAGAGCGCATTAAACGGCTTTTGGGAAAAACGGCTAAAATGAGCTTTCATTTAACTGATAACCGCTTGGATGAAGCCATACGCGGTCGCATTCCACCAGGATCAAAGCTCTTATATCGCGTTGCATCCGACAATCAACGAGGGCCTGTCCTAATCAAAAAGAGGGTAATGGTATCGGGTGAAGATCTGATTGATTCGCAACCCAGCACCGATGGCACGTCAGGCGAGCCAGTTGTCAGCTTCCGCTTCAATTCTAGAGGTGCTAAAAAGTTTGGCAGAGCCACAGCTGATAACGTCAACCGTCCATTTGCCATTGTATTGGACGGTGAAGTCATCAGTGACCCGGTTATACGGGAACCCATTTTAGGCGGCTCAGGTCAAATCAGCGGAAGCTTTTCATTTCAGGAAGCGACTGAATTGGCCTTATTACTTCGCGCAGGCGCGCTACCAGCTCCCTTGACGATATTAGAAGAACGATCCGTTGGGCCCGGACTTGGTGCCGATTCAATTGCTGCTGGCAAAATTGCCAGTATCATTGGTATGGTTTTGGTCGTTGCCTTTATGGCCATTGCATACGGTAAATTCGGTTTCATGGCCGACATTGCTTTGGTCATAAACATGCTGCTGATTTTAGGCGGATTATCTGCCTTGCAAGCTACACTAACACTGCCAGGTATTGCAGGTATTGTTCTGACCATTGGAATGGCTGTTGACGCCAACGTTTTGATTTTCGAGCGTATCCGCGAAGAAGTCCGGTTGGGCAGGGGCCCAGTTTCTGCCATTGACGCAGGGTACAGCCGCGCTTTGACAACGATCATTGACGCCAACGTCACCACATTAATTGCCGCCGCTTTATTGTTCATCTTTGGCTCAGGCCCGATTAAAGGCTTTGCAGTTACATTGGGCATTGGCATTTTAACGTCGATGTTTACTGCCATCATGATGACCCGATTGCTGGTCGTTCTTTGGCTTCGTCGCACCAACCCCAAAAAATTGCCGTTATAGGAGAAATCACATGTCTGCATTAAATCTCATACCGGCAAACGTAAACCTTTCGTTTATACCAAAACGCAAAATGTTTATGGCCTTTTCTGCTCTGCTCGTTGCAGCATCAGTTTTCATGTTCCTGAGTAAGGGCTTGAATTACGGCATTGATTTCAAAGGCGGGATCATGCTGGAAGTCCGCACCGAAAAAGCTGCAAACATTGCCGGAATGCGTACAACACTTGGTGATTTAGGCTTAGGTGAAGTCAGTTTACAGGAATTTGGTCAACCAACAGATGTTTTGATACGCATCCAACGTCAAGACGGTGGCGAGAAAGCCCAACAAGAAGCCGTTAACACGATTAAGGCAGCATTAGGGTCTAGCGTTGAGTACCGCCGAACTGAGTTTGTCGGGCCGAAAGTATCAGATGAATTATTCTGGGACGGCTTAACGGCTGTAGGCTTAGCTGTTTTGGCCATCTTGATGTACATTTGGTTCCGATTTGAATGGCAATTTGGATTGGGTGCCGTTGTCGCATTGAGCCACGACGTCATTACAACAATTGGCATTTTTGCGCTCATGGGATTCGAGTTTAATTTGTCCACAGTTGCTGCGGTTTTAACAATTGCTGGATATTCGATTAACGATACCGTGGTTGTGTTTGACAGAGTCCGTGAAAATTTACGCAAATACAAAAAAATGCCGTTTCCGGAGCTTCTTAATAACTCCATAAACCAAACCCTATCGCGGACGGTTATCACGTCTGTAACCACCATGTTGGCCTTGTTAGCACTGTATTTTTTAGGTGGTGAAGTGATCCGCGACTTCAGCTTTGCTATGATCTGGGGTGTTCTGATTGGAACCTACTCATCCATTTTTTTAGCTGTTCCAATTTTGTTAAATTTGAACATTAAGCGCGTTGGCTCGTTGGTTGGCGAAACCGAAACTGAACAAGCACCATAAATAGATAACGCCAATGTCCTTAGATATCACCCCCGTCACCCCAGAAGGCCGCCAGGTCATTCAACGATATGGGAACGGGGGATTCAGGATTGCGAACTTCCCATATGCGGGTTCCGTTCTTGTCACGACAGAGCATTCCATGCTGTGGCCCGTAACTCAGGCCGCCGACATCACCATTGAAAACCTGCACCCTTTATTTGCACAAGAATTTAGCCCAGGCATCATCTTGATTGGCTGTGGGCCTAAGTTTATTTCACCACCAAAAGACTTAAGGTTAGCAGTCAAAGAAAAGGGCGCTGTATTGGAGTGGATGGACACAGGGGCCGCGTGTCGGACGTATAACGTCTTATTGACCGAAGAACGCCAAGTCGTAGCCGCCCTTATTGCTGTCGACTAGGGAGGGCTCAAGCCCCTAATTTTGGTTTATTGCTTAAACGTTTTAAGTGCCGTTGCCATATCAAAGATTACCGTTTCCTAGCCCTTGGTATCCAACCTTCCGGAAGGGTCACATAGATGGATACCAAGGGCTAGCATCTGATGACGACTTCGTATCACGGCCAAGAATATAGTTTGCACCGGCAAAAAACTGATCGCGCCATTGTTTGATCTGGTTGGGATGAACATCCTATTATTGAGTAAGTT